>Ga0233363_1000495_pt1 | contig 17616 bp, 18 predicted proteins | sample ElkDunMinimDraft_18_FD_191534 | JGI IMG/M metagenome (GOLD analysis project Ga0233363, IMG submission 191534) | Fecal eukaryotic communites from dung pellets of Tule Elk in California, USA - Elk Dung C16 | ecosystem: Host-associated > Mammals > Digestive system > Large intestine > Fecal | place... | reverse complement strand
GCGGGTGTCGTCCGCGCGTCGTCCGCGGCTGCCTGCTCCTCGAGCTCCACGAGAGCGGGCACCGGACGCCCCGCCATCGCGCGGGAGACCACCTCGGCGGTGCTGCTGCCGACCGCCGGGAGGTCCGTCAGCGCCCCCGCACGGGCCAGGGCCCCCAGCCGTGCCGCGTCCTGGCGCTCGACCGTGCGCGCCGCGGCCCGGTACGCCTCCGCGCGGTACCGGCTGGCCTGGGCCCGTTCGAGGAGGAAGGCGACGCGCCGGAGCGTCGCCACGGCCCGGTCCTGGTCCTCGCGTGCGCTCACGACGCCTTGGTGCGGGCCCGGCGGCGGGCGGGTGCGGCCTCCTCGGCCGTGTCGTCGTCCTTGGCGCCGGACCTGGCCTTGGACGCCTTGCCCGCCCCGTCCGTGGCAGCAGGCTTCTTCTTCGACGTGCCGGCGCCCTTCTTCGTCCCGCGCTCGCCGGGCTCGGCCTCCTGCGGTTCCTCACCGCGCGCCGCACGGGCCTTGTCGACGGAACGCTGCAGCGCCGCGAGCAGGTCGACCACCTCACCGCCGCCCTCGGACGCCTCCTCCTCCGGCGGGGCCGGGGGTGCCTGCGTGTCACCCGACGACACCTTCGCGGCGATGAGCTGCTCGAGCGCCGCGACGTACGCGTCCTCGTACTGCGACGGGTCGAAGTCACCGGCGAGCGACTCCACGAGCGACGACGCCATCGTCAGCTCCTGCGGCCGGACCGTGACGTCGTCGTCGAGGACCGGGAAGTCCGCCTCCCGCACCTCGTCCGGCCACAGCAGCGTCTGCAGCACGATGACCTTGTCCCGCACACGCAGCACGGCCATCGACTCGCGCTGGCGGATCGCGACCTTCACGACCGCGACACGGTCCGTCTCCTCGAGCGCGCCGCGCAGCAGCGCGTACGGCTTCGCCGCGCTCTTGTCGGGCTCCAGGAAGTACGTCTTCTGCAGCAGGATCGGGTCCACCTGCTCGGCGGGCACGAACTCCAGGACCTCGATCTCGCGCTCGGTGGACAGCGGCAGCTGCTGGAAGTCCTCGTCCGTCAGGACGACGAGCTCGCCGTCCTCGGTCTCGTAGCCCTTGGCGATGTCCGACCACTCCACGCTCTCGCCGTCGAGGCTGCACACCTTGCGGTAGCGGATGCGACCGCCGTCCTCGCGGTGCACCTGGTGGAGCCGGACCTCGTGCTCGCCCGTCGCCGCGTACAGCCGCACCGGCACGTTCACCAGGCCGAAGGCCACCGCGCCCTTCCAGATCGCCCGCACGGCCGTCCTCCTTCGTCGTGGCGGCGTGGCCCCACCCCCGGCCGCCCACGCGGCCCGCTGCACCGTCCAGGGCAGGATGGACCCGTGGAGCCCATGCTCGCCACCCCTGCACCCGCATCCGCCGCGCTCCCGCGCGGTCGCGACTGGGTGTTCGAGGTCAAGTGGGACGGGGTCCGGGTCCTCGCCGACGTGCGGGCCGGAGCCGTGCGGCTGGCCAGCCGCAACGAGCGCGACGTCACCCCGGCGTACCCCGAGCTCGGTGGCCTGGCCGTCCTCGGTGACGTGCTGCTCGACGGTGAGGTCGTCCTGATGGACGGCGGGCGCCCCTCGTTCGCCGCGCTGGCCGAGCGCATGCACGTGCGTGACCTGCGCCGGGCGCAGGCGCTCGCGGTGGCCCGGCCCGTCACGTACGTCGTCTTCGACGTGCTGCGCCGCGACGGCCGGGACCTCACCGGGATGCCGCTCGAGGCCCGGCGCGCGGTCCTCGACGACCTGGTGCTGCCCGAGCACGTGCAGACCTCGCCCTGGTACGACGACGGCGACGACCTGTGGCAGGTCACCGCCGCGCACGGCCTCGAGGGGGTCGTCGCCAAGCGTCGCGACGCGCCGTACCGACCCGGACGGCGGTCGCCCGACTGGGTGAAGGCCGCGCACCGCCGCACCCGGACGGCCCTGGTCGGTGGCTGGCGCCCGGAGTCGACCGGGACCGGACGGCTCGGTGCCGTGCTGCTCGGCGCGCCCGACGCGACCGGCGGGCTGCGGTACCTGTGCCGCGCAGGCTCCGGGCTCGGGGGGGCCGCCGCGCGCGCGATGCGCGAGCTGCTCGCGCCCCACGAACGCACCCGCAGCCCGTTCGCGGACGACGTGCCGGCCCTCGACGCGCGCGGTGCCGTCTGGTGCGACCCCGTGGTGGTCGTCGAGACCCTGTACCTGGTGCGCACGCCTTCAGGCCGGCTACGGCAGCCGGTCGTGCGAGGGGTGCGCACCGATGCCACCGTGGACCCCTGGGAGCAGCCGTGAGGCCGGAAGGGGACGCAGCCGCATGAGCCCGGAACGCCAGACCGTCGACGTCGGGGGCCGTCCCGTGCGCCTCACCCACCTCGACAAGGTCGTGTACCCGGCGACCGGCACCACCAAGGCCGAGGTCATGGACTACCTCGTCCAGGTCGAGCCGGCGATCCTGCGCCAGCTGCGCGACCGGCCGGTCACCCGCATCCGGTGGCCCGACGGTGTGGGGGGCGAGAAGTTCTTCGAGAAGAACACCCCGCGCGGGGCGCCGTCCTGGCTGCGCCACCAGCGGCTGCCCGCCTCGCCGGGGACGGACGACGAGGGCACGACCCTCGACCTGCCGTTCCTCGACGACCTCGCGGGGCTCATGTGGGCGGCCAACTCCGGCGCCCTGGAGCTGCACACCCCGCAGTGGACGGTCGGTCCGCGCGGGGGCCTGCGCGACGCCGACCGCCTCGTGGTGGACCTCGACCCCGGACCCGGCGCGGGCCTCGACGAGTGCGCCCGCGTCGCGCACGTCGTCGCCGAGCGGCTGCGCGACGAGGGGCTCGTGCGGACGGTGCCCGTCACGTCGGGCTCCAAGGGCCTGCAGCTCTACGCACCGCTCCCCCGCCCCCGGCCCGCCACGAGCGTGCGGGAGCAGGCGCGCACGCTGGCGCACGCGCTCGCGGCCGAGCACCCCGACCTGGTCGTCGCCGTGCAGCGCAAGGACGTGCGCCGTGGCAAGGTGCTGCTGGACTGGTCGCAGAACCACCCCGCCAAGACGACGATCACGCCGTGGTCGCTGCGCGGCCGGGACCGCCCCACGGTCGCCGCGCCGCGCGACTGGGACGAGATCGGTCCGGGGCTGCAGCAGCTCACGGCTGCCGAGGCGGCGGCGCGTCTGGCCCGCGACGGGGACCCGTTCGACGTCTGACGCGGGGCGCACGGGACGTCCAGCGCGCGCGGCGCTCGGATGGCGGGCGTCCTCGGGGCCTGGCAGCGTGGACGTCACCCGGGCCCGACGAGCCCGGCACGTACGCGAAGGAGTGGTCATGGCCCGCGATCTGCCGAAGTACACCGTCCCGTCCCTCACCCCGGAGGACGGCGCGAAGGTGGCGGCGATCCTCCAGGAACGCCTCAACGCCCTGAACGACCTGGCGCTCACGCTGAAGCACATCCACTGGAACGTCGTCGGCCCCCACTTCATCGCCGTCCACGAGATGCTGGACCCGCAGGTCGACGCCGTGCGGCTCATGGTCGACGCCACGGCAGAGCGGATCGCCACGCTCGGTTCCGCACCGGTCGGCACGCCCGGCGCCCTCGTCGCGGCCCGCACGTGGGACGACTACTCGATCGGGCGCGCGAGCACCACCGAGCACCTCGGTGCCCTCGACGAGGTGTACGTCGGGGTCATCACCGACCACCGGAAGGCCGCCGCGCAGGCCGAGGAGCTCGACACCGTGACGAACGACCTCCTGGTCGGTCACCTGGCCGAGCTCGAGCTCTTCCACTGGTTCGTCCGTGCGCACCTCGAGTCCTCCGGTGGTGCGCTCTCGACGGCCGGCGCGTCCACCGAGAAGGGGGCGGCCGAGGCCGCCGAGGCGGCCGCGTCCCGTACGACGTCGTGACGACGGGACACCGCCCCGGCACGCGCGCCCCGCAGCCCGACCTGGCCGGCACGTCCGGTGAGGACGGGCTGCGGGCGGGCCGCGTCGCGCCGCGGCTGGAGAACCCGGACGGCTCCCCGGTGCAGCGCCTGCACGTGGCGGCCCGGCTCGAGGACCGTCTCGACTCCGCGCTCGCGCACGTCCTGAGGCGCCGCGGCTGGACGGTCCGCGTCGTGGGGTACGCGGGCTACGGGTCCGGCGGCAAGGTGCGGGTCCTCGCGCGCACCCTGCTCGCGTCCCCGGGCGTCCGGCAGCAGGACCTGCCGGACAGCGGTGGCGACGCGCAGACCGGCGAGCGACCGGCGGACGCCGTGCGCGGGTGGCGCTCCTTCCTCACCGCGCCGGTCGCCGGCGCGCCCGTCGAGGTGACGGTCGGCGGCGCCACCCACCAGCTGACGACGGACCGCGGGGGCTACGTCGACGAGCTGGTCGACGCGGACCTCGAGCCCGGGTGGCACGACCTGACGCTCACCTCGCTCGACGGCGCCCGCACCACGACGCGCGTGGTCGTCGTCGGCCCCGAGCCGACCGTGGGCATCGTCAGCGACATCGACGACACGGTGATGGTCACGCGTCTGCCCCGTCCGTTGGTCGCGGCGTGGAACGTGTTCTTCCGGCACGAGAACGCACGCGAGGCCGTCCCGGGCATGTCGCGGCTCTACCGGGAGCTGCGTGCGGCGCGCCCCGACTCCCCCGTGGTGTACCTGTCGACCGGTGCGTGGAACGCGGCACCGGCGATCGGCCGGTTCCTGCGGCGGCACGACTACCCGGCCGGCCCGATGCTCATGACGGACTGGGGACCGACCAACACCGGCCTGTTCCGCAGCGGGCAGCGCCACAAGGTCGCCCAGCTGCGACGGCTGTTCGCCGAGCTGCCGCAGGTGCGCTGGATCCTCGTCGGCGACGACGGCCAGCACGACCCGCAGATCTACGCGGGGGCCGTGGCAAGGTACCCGGACCACGTCGAGGCGGTGCTGATCCGGCAGCTGACCGCCGGCGAGCACGTGCTGTCGCACGGTCTGCCCGGGGCGACCCCCGAGCAGGAGGACGCGGCGGACGACGCCGACGAGGCCCCGGGTATCGAGGTGCTGCTGGGCGCGGACGGCGAGGAGCTCCTGGGCCGCGTCCGGGAGGCGGGGCTCGTCGGCTGACCCGTCGGGTCCCGCGGTGCTGAGCCGGAAGGGCTGCGGCTCAGCCCGACCGCCTGCGGCTCAGAGCCGCTCGGGGTCGTCCCAGTCGTCGCTCGACGCGATGGCCTCGTCGTCGGGGCCGAGCTCCGACGCCCGCAGCGAGCGGGGGGCGCGGGCGGCGTCCCCTCCCGCGCGGGCGTCCGCGGCGTCCAGGTCCGCCTGCACCAGCGGCTGGTCGGCGAGACCGTGCGCCGAGGGGTCGGACGTCAGGTCGCTCGTGCGGTTCGGGCTCATGCACCGGTTCTACCAACACCGGGTGGGGTCCCGCACCTGGTCGCGCCCATCGGCCCGCGTGTCGCCGGTGCGGCTGCGGTGTGTCGCCCGTCGCAAGGGCCGTACGCCCGGCGAGGTGGGCTGCCCACGCCGACACCGTCCCGTCGACCCCGCCCGTCGGAACGGCGACCTGACCGGGCCCCGACCCCCGGCGCGTCGCGCCAGGTCAGGCCTGCGGATGTGACCAAAGTCCCATGGGACAAACATCACATGACTTGCCCTGGGAGATGCTCCGGCACCGACCTAAAGTCGCCAGTCGTGGCTCCTGGAACGCACGACACCGCCGACGTCGACGTCCTCCTGGTGGGCGGAGGCATCATGAGCGCGACCCTCGCGTCGCTGCTCGGGAGCCTCGAGCCCAGCTGGCGGATCGAGATCCACGAACGGCTCGACGCCCCCGCGCTGGAGAGCTCCAACCCGTGGAACAACGCGGGCACCGGGCACGCGGCCCTCTGCGAGCTGAACTACACCCCGCAGCGCCCCGACGGCACCGTCGACGTCACCAAGGCCGTGACGATCAACGAGCAGTACGAGCTCTCGCGCGAGCTCTGGCACCACCTCGCCGCCGCCGGCCGGCTGCCGGGCGCCGAGGACGCCGTGACGACCACCCCGCACCTGACGTTCGTGCGCGGCGCCGCCGACGTCGAGTTCCTGCGCCGGCGCTGGGAGGCCCTGCGCCAGCACCGCCTCTTCGCGGACCTCGAGTTCACCACCGACCCGGCCGTGATCGCCCGCTGGGCACCGCTGCTCGTGGCGGACCGCACGGACGACGAGCCGATCGCCGCGACGCGCGCCACCTGGGGCACCGACGTCGACTTCGGCTCCCTGACGCGCGCGATGCTCACCGACGCCGCCGCACGCGGTGCCGCCCTGCACACGAGCAGCGAGGTCACACGGCTCAAGCAGCTGCGCGACGGCCGCTGGCGCGTCACCGTCGCCGACCGCCGCTGGAACGGGCAGCGGCCGCGCACGCTCACCGCGCGCTTCGTGTTCGTCGGTGCCGGTGGTGGTGCCCTGCACCTGCTGCAGCGCTCGCGGATCAAGGAGATCCGCGGCTACGCGGGCTTCCCGATCAGCGGCCAGTTCCTGCGGACCACGAACCCGGAGCTCGTCGAGCAGCACCGGGCCAAGGTGTACGGCAAGGCCGCGATCGGTGCCCCGCCCATGTCGGTGCCGCACCTGGACGCGCGCGCGGTCGACGGCGGTCACGCCCTGATGTTCGGCCCGTACGCGGGTTGGAGCATGAAGTTCCTCAAGCGCGGGTCGTGGACCGACCTGCTGCGGTCCGTGCGCCCCGGCAACCTCGTGCCCATGATCGCGGTGGGGCTGCGGAACATGAACCTCGTGACGTACCTGCTGCGGGAGGTCACGGCGAGCGACACCGCGCGGCTGCGCTCGCTGCGGTCCTACATGCCGTCGGCGCACCCCCGCGACTGGGAGCTCATCACCGCGGGGCAGCGCGTCCAGGTCATCAAGCGCGGCAAGGGCGGCGGTGTGCTGGAGTTCGGCACGGAGCTCGTCGCCTCGGCCGACGGCTCGATCGCCGGTCTGCTGGGCGCCTCTCCGGGGGCCTCGACCGCGGTCGCGACCATGCTCGACCTCCTGGACCGGTGCTTCCCGGAGCGGGCCGACGCCTGGCGTCCCCAGCTGCAGCGCCTGATGCCCAGCCTGGGCGGCGGCGAGTGGGACGCGGCGCTCGCGCTGCACCAGCTCGTGGACGACGGGACCCTGGCGGGCGGACACTGACCTCGTGCAGAACGAGGACAGCGCCGACAGCACCGACATCCCGCCCGGGGACCTCCCGGTCCCCGTCAGCGCGCCCATGCGGCACGCGAAGGTCCGCGCGTACACCGACCACACGACCGTCGGTCAGGTCGTGGTCGACCCCGACGGCGGCGTGACGATCGGGTGCGCGTGCGGCATGACACTGACGAACGGGCCCGGCTGGTCGCTCGACGAGCACATCCGGCTGCACCGTGCCGAGGCGCGGTACCTCGCGCTCTCGGCGGTCGCACCACCGGGCATCCCCCGGCTGATCGGCTCGCTGGCGCCCCCGTCCTCCCGCTGAACGGCTCGCGACGGAGGCGCCGCGGGCAGGGTAGACGGTCCGTCAGCCGGCTTCCCGGGCCGCGACCCGGGCGGCGACCTCGGGCCGACGCAGCGGCGGCACCGTCGCCGGCGGGCGTCGTCTCTCCGGCAGGTCGTCCAGCAGGTGCGCCGTGATGTGGGCGATCTCGGCGACGGCGCGCTCGAACGGCTCACGCGTGGCGTCCGAGAGCTGCTGGACGCCCGTGACCTTGCGCACGTACTGCCGGGCCGCCGCCTCGATCTCCGTGTCGGTGGCGTGCGGCTCCAGGCCGCGCAGCGTCGTGATGTTCCTGCACATGCCAGCCGAAACTACGCCTCGGGCGCGTCCAGGACCAGAGCAGCGCGCTCGAGCTCCAGCAGCGTGCGCTTCGCCTCGTCGCCACCGGCGTAGCGGCCGGTCGACCCGTCGGACCGCACGACGCGGTGGCAGGGCACGAGCACGGGCACCGGGTTGAGCGCGCACGCCGTCCCGACGGCACGCACGGCCGCAGGGCGCCCCACGGCAGCGGCGACCTGCGCGTAGGACGCGGTCGAGCCGTAGGCGATGCGCGGCAGCGCCTCCACCACGTCACGTCGCAGCCCTCGGGTCAGGCGCAGGTCCACCGGGACGTCGAACGACGTCCGGCTGCCGGCGAAGTACTCGTCGAGCTGCCGCAGCACGGGGTCGAGGCGGGCACCACCCTCGAGCACCCGGGGGCTCACGCGCGCCGCGAGGTCGTCGAGCGCCGCCTCGTGCCCCTGGACCTCGAAGGCCACGCGCAGCACGCCGGCGTCACCCGCCGCCACGAGGACCCGGCCGACGGGCGAGTCGACGACCCGGTACGCCACGTCCAGCAGCCCCTCGTCCTGCGCACGTGCGACCAGCCGCGTGTGCAGGGACGCCAGCAGCCTCGCGTCGTCGGCGTCGTCCACCGTGCCGCGCACGGCCCCGACCTGTCCGTGGGGCAGGGTGCTCATCGCTCCTCCTCCTGGGCTCCGTAGGTGCGGCGCAGGGCCGCCACGCCGTCCGCGCCCGCGCGCCGCGCCGCCGCGTCGGTGCCGCCGACGAGGCGCGCGACCTCGGCGTACGGCAGCCCGCCGAGGTGGTGCAGCACGACGACCCGTCGCTGCTTGTCCGGCAGGGCGCGTACGGCCTGCCACAGGTCGAGGTCCCGCTCCCCCGGCCCGGCCACGCCGCCGAGCAGCGGGACGCCGTCCAGGGCGCCCGGCTCCTCGACGGGTACCGCGTGCCGGGTCCGTCGGCGCAGCTCGTCGATCGCCTTGCGGCGCGCGACGGTCACGAGCCACGCCTCGACGTTGACGTCCGCGGGCAGCCCGGGCCACGCGCGCAGCGCCGCGAGGAACGTCTCGGACCACGCGTCCTGGGCGTCGTGCCCGGCGAGCACCGAGCGGCAGACGCGCAGCACGGTGCCGCCGTGCACACGCACGACGTCCTCGAACGGACCGTTCATCCTCACAGTGTGCAGACGCGCGCCCCGCCCCGGACGTGAGGTCCGGGACGGGGCGCGTCGGCGACGGGCTCCGCCCGCAGGGTCGGTGCGCGTCAGCGCATCTGCGTGAACGCCGCCGTCGCCGGGTCGGCACCCGTGCGCTCGTCGGAGTCCAGGCCGTCGATCGAGGCGACGTCCTGCGCCGTGAGCTCGAACGAGAACAGGTCCAGGTTCGACCGGATGCGCTCGGGCGTCACGGACTTGGGGATGACGATCCGCCCGGCCTGCACGTGCCAGCGCAGCGCGACCTGACCGGTCGTGACGCCGAGCCGCTCGGCGACCTGCGTGATCGCGTCGGCCTGCAGGTCCTTGCCGCGGCCGAGCGGCGAGTAGGCCTCGACCGCGATGCCGTGACCCGTGGAGGCGTCCTGCGTGGGGCGCTGCTGGAACGTCGGGTGCACCTCGACCTGGTTGACGGCCGGCACGACGTCCGTCTCGCGCACGAGCCGGTCCAGGTGGTCGGTGAGGAAGTTCGACACGCCGATCGCGCGGACCGCGCCGTCGGCGAGCAGCTTCTCGAACGCGCGCCACGTCTCGACGTACAGGTCAGTGCTCGGCACGGGCCAGTGGATGAGGTACAGGTCCACGACGTCGAGCCCGAGCTCGCGGCGGCTGTCCTCGAACGCGCGCAGCGCCTGCTCGTAGCCGTGGTCGCCGTTGCGCAGCTTCGTGGTGACGAAGACCTCGTCACGCGGCAGGCCGCACGCACGGACGGCGGCGCCGACGCCCGCCTCGTTGTAGTAGCCGGCTGCGGTGTCGATGTGGCGGTACCCGGCGGCGAGGGCGTCCTCGACGGTCCTCTGGGTGTCGTCCGGGTCGACCTGGAAGGTGCCGAAGCCGACCTGCGGGATCTGGATGCCGTTGTTGAGCGTGAGGGAGGCAGTGGTCATGGACACACCTTGGCATCGCACGGTGGAACCGCACGCCGGCGCGGCGGACGTGACGCACGCTGCACCGCGGGCGGCGCCGAGCGGCGGGACGGAGCGTCACACCCTCCGGGTCACCGTGCCCCGGCGTCGCGAGACCACGAGGACGGCCACGCCGCCGCCCAGGGCCACCGCCGCGGACGTGCCCCCGATGCCCGCGAACCCGATCAGCCCCAGACCGACCCCGGCGAGCAGGCCGCCGCCCGCACCGGCGAACAGCATCAGCGCGTCCGACAGCCCCTGGATGGCGACGCGCTCCGGACCCGGCGCCTCACCAGCCACGATGCTCGACCCCGCGACCGTCGCCGCGGACCAGCCCGCCCCGACCAGCGTGAGCCCGACCGTCACGAGCGCGTGCGTGCCGCCGGCCGCCCCGCACGTCGCCGCCCCCACGGCGACCACGGCGAGTCCTGCGACGAGGACGCGGCGTGGGCCCGCCACGGACGCGAGCATCCCCATGAGCGGGGAGAGCGCGAACATCGCTGCGAGGTGGACGCTGACGGTCAGGCCGATGAGCGAGCTCGACGCACCGTGCCCCGTCATGTGCAGCGGCGTCATGGCCATCACCGCGACCATGACGGCGTGCGCGGTGATCACGCCGACCACGGCACCGGCCGCGGGCGGGTGACGTCGCAGGGTCGCCGCCGCGACCCGCACCGGCACCTGCCGGCGCCTGCCGGTCACGCCGTGCGTCCGTCCGGCCACGTCGAGCGGGTCGGGGCGCAGCCCCACCTGCACCACGACGAGCGCGGCAAGCATGCCGACGCCGGCGAGCACGAACACGCCTGCCGACGAGGGAAGCCCGGAGAGGCGCGACAGCCACCCGTCCAGGCCGACGAGGTTGGGTCCCACGACCGCGCCGACCGTGCTCGCCCACACGACGAGCGACAGGTCCCGCGGGCGGCTCGCCGGCGTCGACAGGTCGGTCGCGGCGAACCGCGACTGCAGGTTCACCGCGGAGCCCACCCCGATGAGCGCCGCCCCCGCGACGAGGAGGGGGAACGACGCGACGACGGTGGCGAGCACGATCCCGGCCGCACCGGACGCCGCCAGCGCCAGCCCCGTGGACAACGCCCGACGTCGACCACGGGCGACGGCCAGACGCGCCAACCCGAGCGAGGCCATCGCCGCCCCGAGCGTCGAGGCGGTCGTCATGACGCCCGACCACGCCTCCTCGCCCGACAGCTCGTACGCGAGCGGGGAGCCGACCGAGACGACCGCCCCCGCGGCCAGGCCCCCGAGGACCTGGGCCGCGGCCAGGACCGCGACCGTCCGACGCCGCAACCGCGCGAGGTCGGGACGCCCGGCCACCGCCCCTCCCACCGCGGGTGCGGGCAGGTCGGCGCGCGAGGTCACGACGTGACGCTAACGCACCGGCCCCAGCCGCCACCGTGCGCTCCGGCGGCGAGGTCAGCGCGCGCGACCCCGCAGGAACGCCCGCATCCGTTCCTTGCCGACGGCCGCGATCGCCGTCAGCGGGATGCCGGCCGGGCAGACCAGGGCGCACTCGCCGTACGTCGAGCACGGCCCGAAGTCGTGCTCCATCTGGTCGACCATCGCCACCGCCCGACGTCCGCGCTCCGCCTGCGTCTGGGGCAGGGCGGCCAGGTGGGTCAGCTTGGCGCCGGTGAACAGCGACGCCGACCCGTTGGGGCACGCCGCCACGCACGCGCCGCAGCCGATGCAGGCAGCGAAGTCGAGGGCCATCTCGGCGGTCTCGTGGTCGATGCGGGTCGTGTCGGCGTCGGGCGCGGTGCCGGCGTCGACGGCCACGTGCCCACCGGCCTGGATGACGCGGTCGAGCGCCGAACGGTCCACCACCAGGTCCTTGACCACGGGGAACGCCGCCGAGCGCAGCGGTTCGAGGACGATGTGGTCGCCGTCGGCGAACGACCGCACGTGCTGCTCGCAGGACGGAGTGTTCGCCTCGGGGCCGTGCGGGCGCCCGTCGACGTTCACGCCGCAGCACCCGCAGATGCCCTCGCGGCAGTCGGACTCGAACGCGACCGGTTCGCGGCCCTCCTCGACCAGCTGGTCGTTGAGCCGGTCCAGCAGCTCCAGCAGCGTCATCTCCGCCGTCGCGTCGGTGACGACGTACGACTCGAACGCGCCGGGCGATGCGGCGTCGGGCTGACGCCAGACGTCAAGGGTGAGCTTCACGCGTAGTTCCTCGTCTGCAGCGGCACGGCCTGGAACGTGAGCGGTTCGTCGTGCCGGACGAACCGTCCGTCGGTGGCGTCGGGAGCCGGTGACTCCCACGCCGAGACCCGGCACCACGCCGCGTCGTCGCGCAGCGCCTCACCGTCGGGTGTCTGGTGGTCGGCACGGAAGTGCGCGCCGCAGCTCTCGTCCCGGTCGAGCCCGTCGACGCACAGCAGCTCGGCCATCTCGAGGTAGTCCGCGACGCGGCCCGCGCGCTCGAGCTCCTGGTTGAGAGCCGTCCCCTCCCCCAGCACGCGCACGTCGCGCCAGAACTCCTCGCGCAGCGCACGGATCTCGGTGATGCCCTGCGCGAGGCCCTCCGGCGTGCGGCTCACGCCGGCGCAGCGGTAGAGGATCTCTCCGAGCCGGCGGTGGAACCGGTCCGGGCCCTGGGTGCCCTCGTTCTTCAGGAGCTGCTGCGTCCGCGCCTCGACCGCTGCGACGGCGTCGAGCACGGCGTCGTCGTCCAGCGCCAGCGGGGCCGTGCCCAGCAGCGGTGCCAGGTACCCGGGAACCGCGTACGGCAGGGTGAACCACCCGTCGACGCATGCCGAGAGCAGCGAGTTGGCACCCAGGCGGTTGGCCCCGTGGTAGCCCCAGCCGACCTCTCCGCCGACGAACAGCCCGGGGACCGACGTCATCAGGTCGTAGTCGGACCACAGCCCGCCCATGGCGAAGTGGGCGCCCGGCGCGATGCGCATGGGCGTGCGCAAGGGGTCGTCCCCCGTCGCCTGCTCGTACATGTGGAACAGGTTCGAGTACCGCGACATCACCGTCGCGCGCCCCAACCGGGCGACCGCGTCCGCGAAGTCGAGGTAGACCGCGTTCTTCAGCGGGCCGACGCCGAACCCGGCGTCGATGCGCTCGCGGGCGGCCCGCGACGCGACGTCGCGCGGCGTGAGGTTGCCGTACGTCGGGTAGCGCCGCTCGAGGTAGTAGTCCCGCTCGTCCTCGGGGATGTCGGTGGGCGCGCGGTCGTCGTCGGCGCGCAGCGGCACCCAGATCCGGCCGTCGTTGCGCAGGGACTCCGACATGAGGATCGTCTTGGACTGCCACTCGCTCATGAGCGGCAGCGCCGTGGGGTGGAACTGGATGAACGACGGGTTGGCGAAGTGGGCACCACGCTTGTGGGCGCGCCAGGCGGCCGTCGCGTTCGAGTTCTTCGCGAGCGTGGACTTGCAGTAGATGTTCCCGTAGCCGCCCGTCGCCAGGACGACGGCGTGCGCGGTGACCGCACGGACCTCCCCCGTGACGAGGTCGCGCACGACGATGCCCTGCGCCCGGCCGTCCGCGACGACGAGGTCGAGCATCTCCTGGCGCGTGTGCAGCGTGACCGAGCCGCGGGCCACCTGCCGCAGCAGCGCGTTCGCCCCGGCGACCTGCAGCTGCTGACCGGTCTGGCCGCGCGTGTAGTAGGTGCGCGAGACCTGCACGCCGCCGAAGGACCGGGTGGCCAGCTCCCCGCCGTACTCGCGCGCGAACGGCGCACCGATCGCGTTCATGTGGTCGATGACGCGGACCGACTCCTGGCCGAGCCGGTAGGCGTCGGCCTCGCGGCCACGGAAGTCCCCGCCCTTGACGGTGTCCTTGACGAACCGGTGGACGGAGTCGTTGTCGACCTTGCGCGCCCGTGCGGCGTTGATGCCGCCCTGGGCGGCGACCGAGTGGGCACGACGCGGCGCGTCGTGGATCGTGAAGCACTCCACCTGGTAGCCCAGCTCACCGAGCGCGGCCGCGGCGCCCGCCCCGGCGAGGCCGGTGCCGACGACGATCACGGTGAACTTGCGACGGTTGGCCGGCGCGACGAGGTCGTAGTGCAGCCGCCGGTCGTCCCACGCGTGCTCGGCGGGCACGTCGGGGACCTTTCCGTCGAGCGGGCTGCCGACGGTGCGTACCGCCTCGGGTGCGAGCACGGGCGTCGTCTCCCTCTGGGTCGGGTCCGGCCGGGTGGCGTCGTCGGTCATGCCACGACTCCCGTCAGCACGGCGATCGGGATGATGAGGTTGCCCACGAGGATCAGGAGGCCGGCGATCCCGGCGACCGCGGCGCCGGTGGCGCGCAGCCGGCGGCCGGTAGCGCCCAGGTCGTTCACCACGCTCCACAGGCCGTGCGCGAGGTGCAGCGTCAGGGTGCCGATCGCGAGGATGTAGAACGCCGCGACCGCGGGCCGCTGGAACGAGCTGACGATGTTGTCGTACGCCTGCCCGGCCACGAACTCGTCCGTCGCTGCGGGCCTGGTGCCGGTCGTGATGTCCAGGACGTGGAAGACGACGAAGAGCAGCAGGACCGTGCCGGTGACGAGCATGCTGCGCGCCTGGAAGCTGCGCAGCCCGCGGAGCCCCTGCCGGCGGTGAGGGCCGCGGGCGAGGCGCGCACGGCGCCGGAGCACCACCGCCGCCCACACGTGGGCGACCAGAGCCGTGAGCATGACGACGCGGAAGATCCAGATGAACCACCCGTGCGGCACGAGGGGTGCCAGCAGGTCCTCGTGCAGCCAGTGGGCGTACCCGTCGAGGTGCTCGGGGCCGAGGAAGATCTTGAGGTTCCCGACGAGGTGCACGACCGCGAAGACGACCAGCACGCTGCCCGTGACGGCCATGACGGCCTTGAGCGCCCAGGTCGCCGGGCGTGGTGGCGGGCTCGTCGCGGGTCGCGCGACCGCGGGTGGGCGGTCCGGTTGGGGGCGCGTGCTGGTCGGGACTGCCACCGCTGCTTGACCTCCGTGTCGACCGGCGCCGCGCGGAACGCGACGTCCGGCGCCTCGACACTCCCACCACCGACGACGCCCCAGGTGGGACCGGAGTCCCGCGTGCGCACGTCGCTCCCCCCGGGCTCGCCTCCCCCCGGCCCGTCAGGGCGGGGTTTTTCTCCTTCGCTGTGCCGGTCTCGGCGCTAGGTTCCGTTATCTTGCGATTGCGGCGTTCGCCGGTTCGCTGACCTGCGGGCTCCCGGTGCCCGTGAGACGCTCGACGACGTCCCCGCCCGTCGCCGACAGGAGGCCCCGATGACCCGCACGGACGACCGGTCCGCCGCCCTCCGAGCAGTCCGGTCCCTCGAGGACAGCCCTGCCCTGGACCCCGTCATCGAGCGCGTGCGGCCCGTCGTGGCCGACCTGCTCGCCCGCCGGCCGGACGTGGCAGGCCTGCTGCACGGACGCCCCCTGGGGCACGCGCTCCACCCCGTCCTGACCGACGTCCCCATCGGGCTGTGGTCCAGCGCGGTCGTGCTCGACGTGACCGGTGGCCCGTCGGCACGCCCGCACACCGAGCGCCTCATCGGCCTGGGAATCCTGGCCGCGCTGCCGACGGCCCTCACCGGCGTCGCGGACTGGGCAGCCTCGGGCAGGAGGACCCGGCGGGTCGGGTCGGCCCACGCCGCCCTGAACTCCGTCGGGCTCGGGCTGTTCACCGCCTCCTGGGTGCTGCGTCGGCGCGGTGCGCACACCTGGGGCGTCGCCGCGTCGCTCGCCGCCACAGGGCTCGTGGGCGCGGGAGGCTACCTCGGTGGGCACATGACCTCGCGGCTCGGCGCGCCCCCGCGCGGTCTCAGCGGGCCGCCCACCACCCGCCCGACGCCCGACGCCGACGAGGTGGAGGTCGGCGCGGCTCCCGAGGACGGCGCACCCGTGGCGGTCTGACGACGATCGCGCCGCACTGGGGAGGGCGCCCTCCCCGGGGCCACGGCCTTCTGTTACCAATGGATATCGACAGATCCAATGGTAACGTCGTCAGGTGCCAACGGTTCACGCGAGGTCGTCGGGCGGGTGGCCCAGGTTCTCCACCGAGTCGGTGCCGTGGGAGTCCGCGGACGCGGGCTACGGCCCGCGCGCCGCTCGCCGTGCCCACGTCGGACCCTACGAGGCCGCGGTACCGCCGCCCATCGCCGACGCGCCCGTGCACCTGCCGTCGGCCACCACCGCGCTGGTCGCCGAGGCGTCCGCCGAGGTCGCGCGCTTCGACGGCGAGACGCACGCCGCCACGACGTCGTTCGCCGCCCTCCTGCTGCGCACCGAGGCGGCCAGCTCCTCCCAGATCGAGAACCTCACGTCCTCGCCCCGCGCCGTCGCGCTGGCCGAGCTGGGGCGGCGCGGCCGGGCGAACGCCGACGAGATCGTCGCCAACGTGGCGGCGATGACCCAGGCGCTGCAGGTGGCCGACGGCCTCGACGGCGCCGCGGTCCTCGCGATGCACCGCGCGCTGATGATCGGCCACATGCCGGCGGACGCGGGGCGCTGGCGCGACCAGCAGGTCTGGATCGGGGGCGGGTCCCGCAGCCCGCACGGTGCCGCCTACGTCGCTCCCGTCCACGGGCGCGTCCCGGAGGCCGTCGACGACCTCACGGCGTTCATGGCCCGCGACGACGTCCCGCTGCTCGCCCAGGCCGCACTGACGCACGCCCACTTCGAGGCGATCCACCCCTTCCCCGACGGCAACGGCCGCACCGGCCGCGCGCTGCTGCACGCCCAGCTGCGCCACGGAGGACTGACGCGCGAGGCGATCGTCCCGGTCTCGGCCGGGCTGCTCGCCGACACCGACCGGTACTTCCAGGCCCTCACCGCCTACCGCGACGGGGACGTCGAGCCCATCGTCACCGAGGTCGCGCAGGCGGTGTTCCCTGCCCTCGCCAGCTCCCGCCGCCTCATCGGCGACGTCACCGAGGCGCGGGCCGCGTGGAGCGAGCGGATCCACGCCCGACGCGGCGCCGCGGCCTGGGCGCTGGCGGACCTGGTCACCACCCGCCCGGTGGTCGACGCGCGTCTGGCCGCCGAGCACCTCGGTGTCTCGACGGTCAACGCCCAGCTCGCGATCGACCGCCTCGTCGAGGCCGACGTGCTCCAGCAGATCGGCCACGGCAGCCGGGACCGGGTGTGGCAGGCCGGTGACGTCCTCGCCGCGATGGAGCGCTTCGCGGACAGGTCGCACCGCCGGACGTGGTGACGCCGTCCTTCACGTCCGTCCGGCGCCGTCGTCAGGGGGGCCTCCCTCCCCCGGTCGCGAGCAGCGCCCGCACCTCGTCGTCGGTGGGCGGGTCGAAGTCGACGTACGCCTGCCCGACGGCCCGGAACGGCGTCGGTCGCCGGACGCACACGACCTCGTCGGCCTCGCGCGCCAGTGCCGCGCACGCGCCGACGGATCCGACCGGCACCGCCACGGCGACGCGCGCCGGAGCGTGGCTGCGGACGGCCGCGACGGCGGCACGCATGGTCGCGCCGGTCGCGAGCCCGTCGTCCACGAGCACCACGACGCGACCGCCGAGGTCGGGTGCAGGACGCCCGCCGCGGTACGCGGCCTCGCGGCGGCGCAGCTCGACGAGCTCCCGGCGGCGCACGCGGTCGAGCTCGTCCGGCGTGACACGTGCCTGCGCCTGGACCCGGTGCTCGTGCACCAGCTCGACCGCGTCGCCGATCCCGGCGATGGCACCCATCGCGACCTCGGGATATCCGGGGAGTCCGAGCTTGCGGACGACGACGACGTCCAGCGATGCGCCGAGCGCCGCGGCGACCGGGGCCGC
>Ga0233363_1000493_pt1 | contig 17632 bp, 13 predicted proteins | sample ElkDunMinimDraft_18_FD_191534 | JGI IMG/M metagenome (GOLD analysis project Ga0233363, IMG submission 191534) | Fecal eukaryotic communites from dung pellets of Tule Elk in California, USA - Elk Dung C16 | ecosystem: Host-associated > Mammals > Digestive system > Large intestine > Fecal | place... | reverse complement strand
GTGCCGACCTCCGCCCAGGTCGCCGACCGGGTACGCCTGGTCTGGGACCGGCTCGGCTTCCCCCGTGCCCGGCTGGGGCAGCAGGTGGTCGTCACCCCGGCCTGTGGCCTGGCGGGCGCCACCCCGGAGTACACCCGCGCGGTCTTCGCCGCGTGCCGCGACGCCGGCCGCCGGCTCGCCGAGGGTTGATTCGTCGTATCGACGGGCATGATGTCGGCATGATCGGACAACTACGTGCCGTGGCGATCGACTGCCCGCAGCCCCGGGCGCTCGCCGAGTTCTACTCCCGGCTGCTCGGCCTGGAGATCACGTACGACGAGGGTGACTGGGTGACCATCGGCAGCCCCGGGCAGCCCCGGGTCTCCTTCCAGCAGGCGCCGGACCTGCTGCCGCCGCAGTGGCCCGACCCGCAGCGCCCGCAGCAGATGCACCTCGACGTCACGGTGGACGACATCGAGGCCGCCGAGGAGCAGGCGCTGGCGCTCGGCGCCCGGCGCCTGCCGGGCGAGGGCGAGAACTGGCGGGTCTACGCCGACCCGGTGGGCCACCCGTTCTGTCTCGTCTGGGACTGAGCGCCCGGCCCTCTCCGGTCGCGGATGCCGTGCCTCGCCGTTGTTCGTCAGACCTGCCCAATAGGCTGCCGGGTAACGTCATACGGAGGTCGAGGGTGTCCGAAGAAGCGATGTCGCAGCAGCTCAGCCCGGCACAGCAGCTCAGCCCGGCGCAGGAGCTCAGCCCGGCACAGGAGGCGGCGGCGGGAGCGGAGCCGCCGGCCGGCGTACGGGAACGGCACGCCGCGCTCAGCCAGGAGCTCACCGACCACCAGTACCGCTACTACGTGCTCGACGCGCCGATCGTGGCCGACGCCGAGTTCGACGCGCAGCTGCGGGAGCTGGAGGCGCTGGAGCAGGAGTATCCGGCGCTGCGGACCCCGGACTCGCCGACCCAGCGCGTCGGCGGCACCTTCTCCACCCTCTTCACCCCGGTCGAGCACCTCGAACGGATGATGTCGCTGGACAACGCCTTCGCCGACGAGGAGCTGGCGGCGTGGGCCGAGCGCGTCGAGCGCGACGCCGGCACCGCGGTGCGCTACCTCTGCGAGCTCAAGGTCGACGGGCTGGCGATCAACCTGACCTACGAGAACGGGCGGCTGGTGCGGGGCGCCACCCGCGGCGACGGGCGCACCGGCGAGGACGTCACCGGCAACGTCCGCACCATCCGCAACATCCCGCACGAGCTGACCGTCTCCGACGAGTTCGGGGCGCCGCCGGAGCTGCTCGAGGTCCGGGGCGAGGTCTACTTCCCGGTCGAGGCCTTCGCCGATCTCAACGCCGCCCTGGTCGAGCAGGGCAAGGCGCCCTTCGCCAACCCGCGCAACGCCGCCGCCGGCAGCCTGCGGCAGAAGGACCCGCGCATCACCGCGTCGCGTCCACTGCGGCTGGTGGTGCACGGCATCGGCGCCCGGCGCGGCTTCCAGCCGCGGGAGCAGTCCCAGGCGTACGCCGCCCTGCGCGCCTGGGGGCTGCCGACCAGCGACCGCGCACAGGTGGTGGACGACCTGGCCGGTGTCGCCGAGTACATCGCCTACTACGGCGCCCACCGGCACGACGTCGAGCACGAGATCGACGGCGTGGTGGTCAAGGTGGATCCGGTGGACATCCAGGGCCGGCTCGGGTCGACCAGCCGGGCGCCGCGCTGGGCGATCGCCTTCAAGTACCCGCCGGAGGAGGTGACCACCACGCTGCTCGACATCGCCGTCAACGTGGGGCGCACCGGCCGCGTGACCCCCTTCGCGGTGCTGGAGCCGGTGCGGGTCGCCGGTTCGGTGGTGGGGCTGGCGACGCTGCACAACGCCCGTGAGGTGGAGCGCAAGGGTGTGCTCATCGGTGACACGGTGGTGCTGCGCAAGGCCGGCGATGTCATTCCCGAGGTGCTCGGCCCGGTCGTCGAGCGGCGGCCCGCCGATGCCCGGGCCTTCGTGATGCCGACCCACTGCCCGGCCTGCGGCACGCCGCTGGCGCCGGCCAAGGAGAGCGACGTCGACATCCGCTGCCCCAACGCCGAGACCTGCCCGGCGCAGCTGCGGGAGCGGCTGGCCTACCTGGGCAGCCGGGCGGCGCTCGACATCGACGTGCTGGGGGAGAAGGCGGCGGCGGCGCTGGTGGACTCCGCCGCGATCGTCAACGAGGGGGACCTCTTCGACCTCGACGAGGAGCGGCTGGCGACGGTGCCGTTCTTCGTCAACAAGAACGGCAGCCTCGGCAGCAACGCACGGCGCTTCCTCACCAGCCTCGACGCGGCGCGGGAACGTCCGCTCTGGCGGGTGCTGGTCGCGCTCTCCATCCGGCACGTCGGCCCCACCGCCGCGCAGGCGCTGGCCCGCCACTTCGGCGCGATCCAGGCGATCGACGAGGCGAGCGAGGAGGAGCTGTCGGCGGTCGAAGGGGTCGGCCCGACGATCGCCGAGAGCCTCAAGGAGTGGTTCGCGGTGCAGTGGCACCGCGACGTGGTGCGCAAGTGGACCGAGGCGAACGTGCGGATGGCCCAGGAGCGCACCGAGGAGGGGCCGCGGCCGTTGGACGGCATCGCCGTCGTCGTCACCGGAACGCTCGCCGACTTCTCCCGGGACCAGGCCGCGGAAGCGATCCAGTCCCGCGGCGGCAAGGTCAGCAGCGGCGTCTCCAAGAAGACCGGCTTCGTGGTGGTGGGCGAGAACCCCGGCTCCAAGGCGGAGAAGGCGGCCGGGCTCAAGGTGCCGGTCCTCGATGAGGCGGGTTTCCGGGTGCTGCTCGAGGAGGGGCCGCAAGCCGCTCTGGCGGTGGCGCGGCGCGGTGAGCCATGATGGACCTACCGCAGTGGGCATTTGTGAATCTTGCGGACGAGTCGTCGCGTATACCAACTTAATTACGACTACGTCCGATTCGCGTCTGTCGCGCCGAATCGTACTCCGGCAGCGTTTGATGGGGAGCGGCGCGACGAGGGGTCGCGTCGGGCTTTGTCGCGGCGGGAGGTCTGAGTGGAGTCGAGCGCGTTGCGCAACTCCGTTCCCCCGGAACGGGCGGTGCCCTTCTTCGGATTCGTCGCGGCGGTCGTGCTGCTCGCGGCGGCCTGCTGTGTCCCTTCGCTGACCACCCTGCCCGCGCTGGTTGCCCGCCCGGACCTCTCCCTGGTGCTGATGGCGGTTCTCGCCGTGCTGAGCGACGTGCGCCCCTTCGCGCCGCCGGTCGGGCGCCGGACCTCCTCGGCGGTCTATCCGTCGGTCTGCTTCACCTTCGCGATCATGCTGGAGTGGGGACTCGGCGCGGCGGTCACGGTGCAGGCGGTCGCCGTCGTCGTCGCCGGCCTGCTGCTGCGCCATGCCGCCTGGCGGATGCTGTTCAACCTCGCCCAGTACGCGCTCGCGCTGGCCGCGGCGTACGCGGTGACCGGCCTCGTGCCCGGCGGGCCCTTCGGCGGTGCGGGACGCCCCGGCTGGGCGGAGGTGGGGGTGCTGGCCGCCGCCGCGCTGGCATGGTTCGCCGTCAAGTACGTCTCGCTGACCACGGCACTGGCGTTGCGCTTCGGCACCGGGTGGGGGAGCACCCTGCGGCAGGGGCTGCTCTTCGAACTCCTCGCCACCGGTGCGCTGCTGCTGCTGGCGCCGGTGCTGGCGGCCGCGGCCCGGACCAGCCCCGCGCTCATCCCGTTGATCATGGTGCCGCTCTACGCGGTGCACCGGATGGCCCGGCTCACCACCGAACAGAAGGAGCTGGCGGCGCGTGACCCGCTGACCGGGCTGGCCAACCGCAAGGCACTGCTGACCGCCGTCGCCCAGGAGGTGCGGGCACACGGTGAGCGCGCCACCCGCGGGATGGCCGACTCCCGCTTCGCGCTCCTGCTGATCGACCTTGACCGCTTCAAGCACGTCAACGACGCGCTGGGACACGCCGTCGGCGACCGCCTGCTGGTGGAGGTCGGCAAGCGGCTGCGGGCGACCCTGCGCCCCGGCGACGTCATCGCCCGGCTCGGCGGCGACGAGTTCGCCATCGTCGCGACCGGCCTGCGGGACGACGCCCAGGCCCGGCAGGTCGCCGACTGCCTGGTGAGGGCGCTGACCGAACCGGTGCCGATCGACGGTCTGCCGCTGGACGTGGGCGGCTCCATCGGCGTGGCGCTCTTCCCCGAACACGGCGAGGACTTCACCACCCTGATGCGCCACGTCGACGTGGCGATGTACGACGCGAAGCACCGGGGGGACTCGGTGGCGGTCTACTCGCCCGAGTCGGACCACAACTCCCCGGAGCGGCTCAACCTCCTGGCCGACCTGCGCCGGGTGCTGGAGGGGGATGGGACCGCGCCGAAGCCCGGCGGGACCGGCACCCCGTCGCCGGAGAGCGACCCGGACGAACCGGGGCCGCGAACCGGTCCGCCGGTGGCGGCCCGGCAGCGGACCGCTGGGGCCCAGGGCGAAATCAGGAGCGCGGTGCCGGACCCGGCCCCCGGGGAGCCTTCGCACGGCGGCGGCGATCGCCGGGCCGGCAGCCGCTGGGGCGCCTGGCGTCGCAGCCGGGCGGCCGAAGTCGTCAACGAGGACGAGCTCCTCAAGCGCATCGTCACGTCGGCTGATCCACGGGGGCGCAGCGCCGACGCGGCGCTGCGAGCGGCCGGACCGCCCGGGCTCGTGGCGGTGGACCGCGCCGGTCCGGCGACCGGTCAGGGCGCCGATCGGGAGACCCCGGCCCAGCGCCCCGCCGAGTCGGCCACGCGACCGGCGGCCCCGGCAGCAACGGTCACTCCGGCGGCCCCGGCGGCCCCGGCGGCACCGGCCGGGACGGCGGCAGCGGCAACGGTCCCGGCGGGACCGGGGCGCCCGGCGGCGGACGTCGGCGAGATCACCATGTACTACCAGCCCCAGATCAACATCGCCTCCGGCCGGGTGGTCGGGGTCGAGGCGCTGCTGCGCTGGCACCACCCCACCCGCGGGCGGGTCGACCCGGAGGAGCTGATCCGGGTCGCCGAGCAGAGCCCGGTGATGCGGCTGCTCACCCGCCGGGTGGTCGACGACGTCGTCAACCAGCTGGCGCGGTGGCTCGCCGCCGGCGTCGACGTGCGGGCGGCGCTCAACGTCAGCGTCCGGGACCTGCACACCGGGGAGATCGCCGACCAGATCGCCGCCCTGCTGCACCGCCACGACATCCCGCCGGACCGGCTCCAGGTGGAGATCACCGAAGGGGCGCTGATGGCCGATCCGCGCCGGGTGCTCGCCACCATCTCGCGGCTGCACCAGATCGGGGTCGCGATCTCGCTCGACGACTTCGGGACCGGCTACTCCTCGATGCTGCACCTGCGACGGCTGCCGCTGGCCGAGGTGAAGATCGACCGCTCCTTCGTACTGGGGATGTCCGACGACGCCGACGACGCGGCGATCGTCCGCTCGATGATCGACCTGGCGCGGGCGCTGGGGCTGCGGGTGGTGGCCGAGGGTGTCGAGGACGAGCGGACCTGGCGGCTGCTGCACGAGGCCGGCTGCGAGGCGGCCCAGGGCTGGTTCTACGCCCGGCCGATGCCCGCCGACGAACTGACCGAGTGGTTGGCGCGCTACCGGCCCCTCACCCCGGCGCCCACCCCTGCCCCGGACCCGGCCGCCACCGCCGGGTCCGCCGCCGGACCGAAGTCCCCCGACGGGACGAACGGGCGGCACCGCCGCCGGAGGTGACCCGGCCGCGCCGGTGCACCCGCACCCCGGATACCGGTCGGGGGAGTCGGGGGCCGGCGGGTTCCGGTGCACAAATAGACTCGTTCGGGGCCGCCACGCCCGTGCCGGCGCGTGGCCGGCACACACCGGGCAACCGTGTGGCACCCGCACCCGGGCAGCCGTACGGCTCCGGCACACCGGCAGCTCAGGCTGCGCAGCAGACGCTAGGTATGAAGGGGGCACCGATGGCCGCCATCTCCCGCGAGGAGGTCGCGCATCTGGCGCGACTGTCGCGGCTCGCCGTCACGGAGGAGGAGCTCGACACCTTCGCCGGTCAGCTCGACGTGATTCTCCAGGCGGTCGCACAGGTCGGCGAGGTCACCGCCGCCGACATCCCGCCCACCTCGCACTCCGTACCGCTGACCAACGTGCTGCGCGAGGACGTCGTGATCCCCGGTCTGACCCCGCAGGAGGCGCTCTCCGGCGCCCCCGACGTGGCGGAGCAGCGTTTCCGGGTGCCCCGCATCCTGGACGAGGAGGCCTGAGCATGAGTGACCTGACCCGACTCACCGCCGCCGAGATCGCCGGGCTGGTCGCCGCCGGCGAGACCTCCGCGACGGAGGTCACCCAGGCCCACCTCGACCGCATCGCCGCGGTCGACGACCGGGTGCACGCCTTCCTGCACGTCGACACCGAGGGCGCGCTGGACGCCGCCCGCGCCGTCGACGCCCGCCGCGCCGCCGGTGAGCCGCTCGGCCCGCTGGCCGGGGTGCCGGTCGCCGTCAAGGACGTGCTGGCCACCAAGGGCGTCCCCACCACCGTCGGCTCCAAGATCCTCGAGGGCTGGCGTCCGCCGTACGACGCCACGATCGTGCAGCGGCTGCGGGCCGCCGGCACCGTGATGCTCGGCAAGACGAACATGGACGAGTTCGCGATGGGCTCCTCCACCGAGTACTCGGCGTACGGGCCGACCCGCAACCCGTGGGATCTGGAGCGGATCCCGGGTGGCTCCGGCGGTGGCTCCGCCGCGGCGCTGGCCGCCTACGAGGCGCCACTGGCGATCGGCTCGGACACCGGCGGCTCGATCCGCCAGCCCGGCGCCGTCACCGGCACCGTCGGCGCCAAGCCGACCTATGGCGGCACCTCCCGCTACGGCCTGGTCGCCTTCTCGTCCTCGCTGGACACCCCCGGCCCGTGCGCCCGTACGGTGCTCGACGCCGCGCTGCTGCACGAGGTGATGGGCGGGCACGACCCGCGCGACTCCACCTCGATCCCGGCCCCGGTGCCGGACGTGGTGGCCGCGGCCCGCCTCGGCGCCACCGGTGACCTGACCGGGGTGAAGCTCGGCATCGTGACCGAGTTCTCCGGTGAGGGCGCGGAGCCGGGTGTGCTGGCCGCGTTCCGGGAGTCGGTCGACGCGCTGACCAAGATGGGGGCCGAGATCGTGGAGATCTCCTGCCCGCACTTCTCCTACGCGCTGCCGGCCTACTACCTGATCGCCCCGAGCGAGGCCTCGTCGAACCTGGCCCGCTTCGACGGCGTCCGGTTCGGCCTGCGGGTCGGCGACGACGGCGAGCGGTCCCTGGAGGAGGTCATGTCGCTGACCCGCGAGGCCGGCTTCGGCCCCGAGGTCAAGCGCCGCATCATGCTCGGCACGTACGCCCTCTCCAGCGGCTACTACGACGCCTACTACGGGCAGGCGCAGAAGGTCCGAACCCTGATCACCCGGGACTTCACCAGCGCCTTCGAGCAGGTCGACGCGTTGATTTCGCCGACCACCCCGTTCACGGCGTTCCCGCTGGGTTCGCGCACCGCCGACCCGTACCAGATGTACCTGGCGGACCTGTTCACCATTCCGACCAACCTCTACGGCGGACCCGGCATCTCGGTGCCGTGCGGTCTGTCGGACGGGCTGCCGGTCGGGCTTCAGGTCATGGCCCCGACGTTGGCCGACGACCGGATGTACCGGGTCGCGGCCGCGCTGGAGTCGGCGCTCGGCACGTTCACGCCGCCGGCGCTCTGAGGGCTGCGCGGGGCCCGGTCCGTCGTCGGCAGCCGCCGGCCGGGCCGGGCCTCGTCGTCTTGTGTCCACCCTCGACCACGGGCGGGCAGCCGGGCGTCATCTCCATTAATGTGGACGGCGTGACTGCGCCTGGGGGAGACGGATTCGAGGTCGAGCCGGAGAAGCTGACCGCTTTCGCGGCGACCTCCCGCGCCCGTGGCGACCAGTTCGACGAGATCCGTACGCGGATGCGCGACGGCGCGGTGGGCCGCTCGTCCTTCGGCTTCATGCCGGCTTCCTTCTCGCTCTCCGATCAGTACGACACCGTGCTGGAGGAGTGCCTGCAGGCGCTGGCCGATGCCGCGGAGGCGATGGAGACGGTGGCCGAGGGTGTCCTCGCCGAACGGGACCAGTACCTGCTGACCGATGCCGCCGCCGAGCGGATGTTCGGCGGCGGCAACTGATGCCGCAGCTGCCGACGGGTCGGCGACGGCGGCGCGGCAACGGGAGGGGATGACGCGGTGTCGACTGTGGCGCTCGAGCGCAGCAAGACCTACTTCGAGCAGTTCGTCGCGGGCGTGCCCGATCCGCTGCGGGACTTCACCCGGTCGCTGCTCTGGCCCTTCGAGCAGCTGCTGGAGCTGGTCGCCGGTGATCCTGACGACCTGATCCGCGGCGCCGAGAAGTGCCTGGCCGCCTCGACCGAGGTGCTGGCCCTGGCCGACCAGCAGCGCAACGACCGGGCCCAGCTCGCCCCGCCGGCCTGGGGTGGGACGGCAGCAGCCTCCTTCCAGAGCAGCATGGCCAACCTCGAGGAGGCGATCGGCAGCCTCTCCGAAAGCCTCGGCGCCGCCAAGGATGTGCTGGTCGATGCGGCCAACGCGGCGGTTGACGCCTTCAACCTGCTGCTCGAGCTCATCTTCGAGTTCCTGGTCGCCCTGCTCATCGAGGCCCTGATCGCCGCCGCGGCGGCGGCGCTGAGCTTCGGTGCTTCGATCGCGGCGTTCGCCGTACGGTGGCTCGGCCGGCTCGCGGTGGCGCTGAGCCGCGGCATGAAGATCGTGATGAAGCTCGGTCGCCTCTTCGAGCAGCTCGCCGAGAAGCTCGTCGTCGTCCAGCGCTGGCTGACCACCTACCGTCGGCGGGTGATGGAGCTGCGCAAGCTCAAGAAGGAGTACGCCCTGTGGAAGACCCAGGGGCGCACCACCGAAGGGCTCAAGATCCTGGGTGAGCACCAGCTCAAGGTCGGGCTGCCCCGGTTCGCCTTCAACGCGGTGTCGCCGATCAACCTCTCCGGCATGGGTGGCGCCGTGATCGACACCGGCCTGGGGCTGCACGACATCTCCGACGGCACGAAGGACCGCAACTACCTCCAGGACGGCACCTACAGCGACGATCTCGGGCCGTACACGCGGGGTGTGCAGAATCTGATCGACTCCGTCGGTTACTGACTCAGGAGGCGCAAGCGTGGAGTACCCGGCCCTGGAACGGATCGAGCAGCTCGTGAAGAGCCTCGACGGTCTGCAGCAGCGGATGGCCGATCGGGTCGACGAGCTGCGCGCGCAGCCGGTCGAGGTCAGCGACGAGGCCGGCCTGCTGCGCGTGGTGGCCGACCACGGCGGGCGGATCGAGCGGGTGGAGATCTCCGCGCGGGCGATGCGCCTGGGCTCGCCGGAGTTGAGCGACGAGATCACCGCGCTGGTCCGCAAGGCCCAGCAGGTGGCGACCGACCGCTTGCAGGAGTCGATGCGCGAGACGCTCGGCACCGACGCAGCCTTCCCGCTGGACTGACCGTGGCCACCGACTACCGGCTGCGCTACGGGACGGCCCTCGCCGCCGATCTCCGCCCGGGCGAAAACCTGATCGAGGTGCGTGAGGCGAAGCGTCCGCAGGGCCCGGCGCCGGAGAAGCCGCTGCGGCCGGCCGACCCACCGCCGGGCACGGGCGCGGCGGCCGGCTCGATGGGGGTGGCCGACATCGTGCTCAGCGGTGTCGACGCGATCGACAACATCGGTGGCGGTGGCCCGACGGACTGGCTGATGCGGCTGCTCTTCGGCCGGGCCGCGCACGGCCGGCCGGACTCGACCGCGGGCGGCTACGCGATGGCCGTACCCACCGACGACACGCTGGTGGTGGCGGTGACCGACCGGCGGCTGCTGGTGCTGAAGCTGACCGGCTCCGATCCGCTGCGGCCGCTGGGAGCGCCGCCCGAGCCGGTGGCGCCCGAGCGGTTGACGCCGCTGTGGTGGGTGCGGCGGGCGCAGGTCGCCGGGGCCCGCCGACGGTGGCACCGGCTGCACGGCGCCCGGCTGCGGGTCGAGTTCCGTGACGACTCGTGGCTGGAACTGACCGGGCCGATCCTGCTGCGGCGCGGCGGGGCCGAGGCGCTGCGGGCGGCGCTGACCGGCTGAGCCGGGCGCGCGCCACAGCGCCTGCAAACCCCCGGCAGCCCGGTCGGGGCGAGCCACTAGGCTGGTGCTGGTTTATCCGGTTGCCGCGCAGAGCTGGAGTTCTTGATGAGCACGACCGTCCTGCCCTCGTACGACGAGGTCGTCGCGCGCTACGAGCCCGTGATCGGCCTGGAGACCCACGTCGAGCTGGGTACGAACACCAAGATGTTCTGCGGCTGCCCGACCGACTTCGGCGGCGAGCCGAACACCCGGGTCTGCCCGGTCTGCCTCGGCCTGCCCGGTTCCCTGCCGGTGGCGAACAAGGCGGCGATCGAGGCGACCATCCGCATCGGGCTCGCCCTGAACTGCTCGATCGCCTCCTGGTGCCGGTTCGCCCGGAAGAACTACTTCTACCCGGACATGCCGAAGGACTTCCAGATCAGCCAGTACGACGAGCCGCTCTGCTTCGACGGCTACCTCGACGTCGAGGTCGACGGGGAACTGGTGCGCATCGGCATCGAGCGGGTGCACATGGAGGAGGACACCGGCAAGACGCTGCACGTCGGCGGCGCGACCGGTCGCATCCACGGCGCCACCGAGTCGCTGGTCGACTACAACCGGGCCGGCATCCCGCTGGTGGAGATCGTCACCAAGCCGATCCCCGGCACCGGCGCGATGGCCCCCGAGGTGGCCCGGGCGTACGTCACCGAGCTGCGGGACGTGATCCGCACCCTCGGCGTCTCCGACGTACGGATGGAGGAGGGCTCGCTGCGCTGCGACGTGAACACCTCCCTCAACCTGCCGGGGGCGGAGTGGGGCACCCGCACGGAGACCAAGAACGTCAACTCGTTGCGTTCGGTGGAGCGGGCGGTCCGCTCGGAGATGCTGCGCCAGGCGTCGGTGCTCGACGCCGGCGGCCGCATCGTCCAGGAGACCCGGCACTTCCACGAGGACACCGGCGACACCACCTCCGGGCGCTCCAAGGAGACCGCCACCGACTACCGCTACTTCCCGGAGCCGGACCTGGTGCCGATCGCGCCGGACGAGGCGTGGGTGGCCGAGCTGAAGGCGGCCCTGCCGGAGCTGCCGCGGCTGCACCGCCGCCGGCTGCAGGAGCAGTGGGGCCTGTCGGAGAAGGACATGCAGTCGGTGCTCAACGCCGGCGCGGTCGAGCTGCTCGAGCAGACCGTCGCCGCCGGCGCCACGCCCGCAGCGGCCCGCAAGTGGTGGCTGGGTGAGCTCTCCCGGCGCGCCAACGAGGCCGGCGTCGAGCTGGCCGCGATCGGCGCCACCCCGGCGCAGGTCGCCGAGCTGCAGCGCCTGGTGGACTCCGGCAAGATCAACGACAAGCTGGCCCGGACCGTCCTGGAGGGCGTGCTCGCCGGCGAGGGCTCGCCCACGCAGGTGATGACCGACCGGGGCCTGGAGGTCGTCTCCGACACCGGCGCGCTCACCGCCGCCGTCGACGAGGCGATCGCCGCCAACCCCGACATCGCCGAGAAGGTCCGCAGCGGCAAGGTCGCCGCCGCCGGCGCGCTGGTCGGCGCGGTCATGAAGACCACCCGCGGCCAGGCCGACGCCAAGACCGTCCGCGAGCTGATCCTGGCCCGCCTCGGCGCCGAAGGCTGACCTGCGGCGCTCCAACGCCGACCGGGTATCCGCTTTCCCCCTGACGTCATCAGCGCTGATGACCCGCCCCCTGGAGTCGTACCGTGAGCCAAGAGCCTGCCCGCCTCACCCCCGACCTCGACGTCCTCGACGAGATCCAGCAGCGGGTGCTCTGGCTCAGCACCCGCATCGTCGACGCGGCCAACCACGACCGCAGCACCGGTGACGGCGTCAAGGTCGGCGGGCACCAGGCCTCCAGCGCCTCGCTGGTCACCGCGATGACGGCCCTCTGGTTCGCCCACCTCGACGCCGCCGACCGGGTGGCGGTCAAGCCGCACGCCTCGCCGGTCTACCACTCGATCCAGTACCTGCTCGGCAACCTCGACCGGTCGTACCTGCCGAAGCTGCGCGCCCGCGGCGGCCTGCAGTCCTACCCGTCGCGCACCAAGGACCCCGACGGGGTGGACTTCTCCACCGGCTCGGTGGGGCTCGGCGCCGCGGCGCCGCTCTTCGCCGCCGTCACCCGCCGCTACGTCGACGCCCACTTCGGCAAGCGCCCGGACTCGCGCTTCGTCGCGTTGATCGGCGACGCCGAACTCGACGAGGGCAACATCTGGGAGGCTGTCGCCGACCCGGCCACCACCGGCCTGGGCAACGTGATGTGGCTGGTCGACTTCAACCGCCAGTCGCTGGACCGCGTCGTCCCCGGCGTACGGATCAACCAGTGGCGCGGCCAGTTCGAAGCCGCCGGCTGGCACGTCGTCGAGGTCAAGTACGGCCGCCGGCTCGCCGAGGCGTACACCCGGCCGGGGGGCGAGGCGCTGCGCGACTGGATCGACGCCATGCCCAACGAGCAGTACCAGTCGCTCTTCGGGCTGGACGGTGCGGCACTGCGACGGCAGTTCCTCGACGGCGCCCCCGCCGCCGTCGAGACGTTCGTCGCCGACATCCCCGACGCCGAACTCGCCCCCCTCGTCACCGACCTGGGCGGCCACGACCTCGCCGCGATGCTCGACGCGTACGCCCAGTGCGACGCCGTCACCGACCGGCCGAGCGTGATCTTCGCCTACACCGTGAAGGGCTGGGGGCTGCCGATCGCCGGCAACCCGCGCAACCACTCCGCGCTGCTGAGCACCGAACAGGTCGACACGCTGCGTACCGCGCGCGGGCTGACCCGCGACACCGAATGGGACCGGCTCGACCCGGCCACGCCCGCCGGCATCTGGGTCGCCTCCCGCCGCGAGGCGCTGGCCCGGCCGCCGCGCGAGCAGTCCCTGCCGATCGCCGTGCCGGAGGCCACCGGCGTACGCGCGAACAAGCCGATCTCCACCCAGGAGGTCTTCGGGCGGGTCCTGGTCGACCTGGCCCGCAACGAGCAGGTCGCCCCGTACCTGGTGACCACCGCGCCGGACGTGGCGACCTCCACCAACCTCGCCGGTTTCATCAACAAGACCGGCGTCTTCGCCCCCACCGAGCAGCGCCTCTGGAACGCCGACCGGATGCTGCGCTGGGAGGAGCACCCCGCCGGCCAGCACATCGAACTCGGCATCTCGGAGATGAACCTCTTCCTGCTGCTGGGCCAGCTCGGACTCTCCTGGGACCTCTCCGCCCAGCCGCTGCTGCCGATCGGCACCGTCTACGACCCGTTCGTGCTGCGCGGCCTGGACGCCTTCCTCTACGGCACCTACTCCGGTTCGCGGTTCATCGTCGCCGGCACCCCCTCCGGGATCACCCTCGCTCCCGAGGGCGGGGCCCACCAGTCGACCATCACCGCCTCCGTCGGGCTGGAACTGCCCGGGGTGACCTTCATCGAACCGGCGTACGCGACCGGGCTGGACTGGCTGCTCTGCGACGCGCTCGGGCACATCGCCGCCGGTCCGAGCCGGACCACCACCGCCGCGCCCGCCGAGGACGGGGCGTACTACTTCCGCCTCACCACCCGCCCCATCGACCAGGCGCCCTTCGCCGCGGCCCGGGCCCGGCTCGGCGACGCGGTGCTGCGCCGCCAGGTCGTCTCCGGCGCGTACCGGCTGGTCGACGCCCACCAGGCGTACCCGGAGCTGGAGCCCGGCGCCCCGGTCGTGCAGCTGGCCGCCTCCGGTGCGCTGCTGCCCGAGGTGCTGGCGGCGTCGAAGGAGCTGGCCGAGGAGGGCATCGCCGCCCACGTGGTCGAGGTGACCTCGCTGGACCGGCTCTACCGGGCCTGGCAGCGGACCCTGCGCCAGGGCGTGCGGACCGCGACGGTGCCGAGCGTGGCCGGTGTGCTGCGGGCGGCGTTCCCCGACCGCGCGCCCGTGGTCACCGTGCACGACGCCTCGTCGCACGCGATGGCCTGGCTCGGCTCGGCGCTCGGGGTGGCGGCGGTGCCGCTCGGCGTCGACGAGTTCGGCCAGTCCGGTTCGGTCGAGGAGCTCTACGAGCTGCACGACCTGCTCCCCGGCAGCATCGCCAACGCCGCCCTGGCGGCCCTCTCCCTCAGCTGACCCCGGCCTGGCGGGGCGGCGCGAGCCCGCCCGCCAGGCCGGGCGGCGCCGTCCCGCTTCGTCTCGCGCCCGCCGCAACCCGCACCTGCTCTGCTCTGCCGGGAAAGTGAAGATCGTTAGTTGGTTTCCGGTGTTCCCGGCGGGTCAGGGCACCGGAAATCAACTAACGATCACGACTCCCCGGGTTCTGGCCGCCGCCTCACGGGTTCGGCCGTGCCGGTTCAGCCTGTCGGGGTCGGCCTCGCCGGCGTACCGGATGGGGCCGGGCTCGCCGGCGTCGAGGTCGGATCCGGGGCGCCGCGGGTCGGGGTCGGGGTGACCGGGGCGTCCACGACACCCTCCGCCGGGTCGCGCACGATGTGCCGTTCCAGGTTCACGTGCGCCTCGCCGGTGCCACCGACCCGGATGTCGTCGTACGCCTGCAGGCGCCGCTCCTGGTCGAAGTAGAGCACCGACATGCTCAGCGGGGTGGCCTGCTCGCCTTCCAGACCGCGCAGCCCGGCGCCACCGGACGAGCCCTGCACCATCAGGTCGGTGTTGAGCTCCGAGTCGGGCGCCTGGGGCAGCCGTGACACCTGGCGGTTGTGGGTGTGCCCGGCCAGCACCAGCGGGGTCAACCCGGAGAGCGGCCCGGCCGCGGACGGGTCGTGCACCAGCGCGATGTCCACCGGTGCGCTGTTGGCGCGGATCCGGTCCGCCAGCGTCTCCCCGTTGGCGATCAGCTGGTTGGCGGTGTCGCCGGAGAGCTCGGAGCCGCCCATCGGGGTGCTCTTGTCGGGCGTGAAGCGGGGATCACCGATGCCGGCGATGGCCAGCCCGCCGACCGTGGTGACCGAGTCGTCCAGGACGATCGCGTTCGGCTGGCTGCGTACCGCGTTCTCGGTGGTCGCCGAGTCGTGGTTGCCGCGGATGTAGACGTACGGGACGCCGAGCTGGGCGATCGCCGCGACGTAGGAGGCCTCCGGCTCGCTGCCCCAGTCGTTGATGTCGCCGGTGTCGATGACCACGTCGATGTCGTACTGCTCGACGACGGTGCGGATGATCTGCCAGCCGGTCGGGTTCAGATGCATGTCGGAGACGTGCAGCACCCGGGTGGTGTTCGGATCCGGCTCGTAGACGGGCAGCTCGGAGACGGTGGTGTAGAGCTTGGTGACGTTGCCGATGATCTGCTGGAGCTGCTCGCCGTACTTGTTGTAGTCGTCGGCGATGCGCCGCACGTCACCGACGATCGCCGGCGCGTTGATCAGCAACCCCTCGTAGCGCGGCTCGTCGAGGGACTCCGGCCGGATGGTGAGCCCCGCGTACGCGAGGGTGCCGCCGGTCACGGTCAGCGCCAGCAGACCGGCCCACGCGGTACGGCGGGTGCGGCGGAAGACGAGGGCGGCCAGGATCAGGGTGGCGAGCACCGAGACGGCGGTGGTCCGGACGGCCAGCCGCAGCACCCCGGCCCGCAGGTCGTCGACGGCGGTCTCGGTCTGCCGGGAGATCATCGCCGGGTTGTCGATCAGCTCTTCGGTACGCCCCGGGTCCAGCGCGCCGAGCCGGATGGTCAGGTGGCTCGGGCCGGCGTGGCTGTCGAGTTGCAGCGCGCCGAGCGGGGGAATGGCGATCGTGGTCCGGCCGTGGCCTGCGGGGCTGATGCTCAGCTCGGCCCGGAACGGGCCGATGTCGGTCTCCACCCGGCCGCCGAGCGCCACCCCGATGACGATGCCGGAGAGGGTGACCGCGAGCACCGCCAGCGCCGTGCCGATCCGTCGGCCGCCGGGCCCGCGCAGCCACCCGCCGAGCCGGAAGCCGCCGGATCCGCGCAGCCACCCGCCGAGCCGTCTCCACGTACGGCGTTCGGCCGGGGTCTTGCCGACCCCGGCCGCAGGCTGCTCGTTACGGTCCCCGCTCATACCTGAATTCTGCCTGCCCGCGGAAGGATCTTGCCAAACGTGTGACTCAGCTCCGTCCGGTGCCGCTGTCGCCGAAGACCAGCCGCAGGATGCGATCGTCGCCGGGCTGCGGGGTGCCGCGCCCGTCATGGTTGGAGGTGGTCAGCCAGATCGAGCCGTCGGGGGCAGCCACGACGGTGCGCAGCCGGCCGTACTCGCCGGTGAGCAGCTCCTGGGGTTGGCCGAGCACCCCGCCCTGGGCCGTTGTCTCGACCATCCAGATCCGCTCGCCGCGCAGACAGGCCGCGAGGAAGTGCCGTTCCAGCATCGCCGCGCCGGAGCAGGACGCCTCGCTGGTGCCCCACTGCACGATCGGGTCGACGAACTCGCCGCCGCCGGAGCCGATGCCCTCGACCTGCGGCCAGCCGTAGTTGCCCCCGCGCTTGATCAGGTTCACCTCGTCCCAGGTGTTCTGCCCGAACTCGGTGGCGTACATCCGTCCGTCGGCGTCCCAGGCGAAGCCCTGGACGTTGCGGTGCCCGAGCGACCAGACCAGCGACCCGGCGGTCGGGTTCCCCTTGGCCGGCTTGCCGGCGCCGGTCATCCGCAGGATCTTGCCGCCGAGGCTCGCCGGGTCCTGGGCCAGTCCCCGCTCCGAGGCGTCGCCGGTGCTGGCGTAGAGGAAACCGTCGGGGCCGAAACCGAGCCGGCCGCCGTTGTGGATGCCCGACAGCGGGATGCCGGTGACGATCGGTTCCGGTTCGCCGCCGAGACGCAGCCGGGCGATCCGGTTGTCCCGCTCGGTGGAGTAGTAGATGTAGACCGTCTGGTCCCGCTCGTAGCCGGGGGAGACGGCGATGCCCATCAGGCCGCCCTCGCCGGCGGCGTCCACCTCGTCGAGGGTGGCGACGGTGCGTACCCGCAGGCCGTCGGCGTCGGACTCCGGCCCGACCTGGAGGATGCGGGCGGTGTCGCGCTCGGTGACCAGCGCGCCGCCGTCGGGCAGGAACGCCACACCCCACGGCACCTGAAGGCCGGTGGCGATCTCGGTGACCGTGACCTCCGCGGCGCCTGACTGACTCGCCCCGGCCGACGGGGTGGGCAGGTTCGGTGGGCGGCCTGCCGGGTCGGGATCGGGCTCGCCGAAGCTACAGGCGCCGGCGGCGAGCAGGAGGGCCGTGCCGAGTGCGGTCAGCCGCAGGCCGCGCCGACGGCCGAGGCTGCCGTGCTGCCGAGGGCCGCCGTGGTTCCGGAGGTCGCGGTCGGTCCGCAGGTCGCGGTCGGTCCGGAGGTCGCGGTGGTGCCGGGGGAGATGGGCGCTCACCCGGATCAGCCTATCCGCACCGGCAAGAGCTCCCGGTCGCTGTCGCCGGAGCAGGGCTCGGTTGACCAGGCGTCCGGGGCCCGATCCGGCGGATGGCGGCGGCGAATTCGTCTGCTGGGCCCGGCAACGGCTCGACGATCTTCACGAGCGGGATCCCTGTATGGTGCCCGGCGTGAAGGTATGGATTCCGCACGAGCCGGGGCGTGAGCTGCTCGGTGAGCTTCCCGCCGGCGTCACCGTGGAGGTCGTCGCCGACCCGGCCACCACCGGGTCG
>Ga0233363_1000490_pt1 | contig 17645 bp, 16 predicted proteins | sample ElkDunMinimDraft_18_FD_191534 | JGI IMG/M metagenome (GOLD analysis project Ga0233363, IMG submission 191534) | Fecal eukaryotic communites from dung pellets of Tule Elk in California, USA - Elk Dung C16 | ecosystem: Host-associated > Mammals > Digestive system > Large intestine > Fecal | place... | reverse complement strand
CTCGTGGTCTGCCCGGTCGTCGTGGTCGTCAGCGCCTGTCCAGGAGGCACGTTGGGGAGCGGGACACACCCTCCCGACCTGCTGGCGGACCGGGTAGCCGACGCGCTGAGCATCTGAGCCGTCGAGCCCCAGCCGACAGGGCTCGAGAGCGGCGTAGTGGACCGCACCGCCGCCGCGTTCACGAGGGTGCACCCGTTCGCGCGTCTCGCGAGTGCTGCAGCCTCGTCGGCCTGGGCGATGACCAGCTTGATGGTGCCGCGGAGCCGCTCCATCATCTTCGTGACCTTGGCGATCCCGGCCCCGACCCCGAGCCCGGGGATCGCGGCCCCCAGGGAGAGCAGCGCCCCGCCCCAGTCGCCACGCGCAGCGGAGATGGCCATGTCGAGGCCGTCGCAGACCTCGCCGGCCCCCGGGATCAGCCCGCACACGCCGAGGGCGAGCTGGGCGAGGTCCCACTTGAGCTCGTCGTTGCCGGCCGCGACCTTCAGGAACTCGCCGTACATCCGGCAGCCGAGCGAGTCCCGGTTCGACGGCGTGTCGCACTTGGCCGGGTTCAGCAGGATCTTGCCGAAGGCCATGAGGCCGTCGGCACACATGCTGGGTGACCCGAGCGCGGTGTCGATCGAGGTCAGGCAGTTCCAGTACCGCTGTGTCTCGGCCGCGGTCGCGGCACCCGCGGGTGCCTCGTCCGGGGCCGTGCCGGCTTCGGTGCTGCGCCGGGCGAGCTGTACCTCGCGTTCCCGGGTCGTGTAGATCGCGGCAGCCTCCTGGGCTGCCTGCTCAGCTGCTGCGGCATCCTGCCCAGCGGCGTTCGCGTACTCCCGCGCGTTCGCCTTGGCCAGCTGGGCGGACGCGGCGTCCCGCCCTGCGCGGTTCGCCGCAGCGCCTGCGGTGACCGCCGAGCGCGCGGCCTGGTCGGCCGAGGCCTGCGCCTTGGCCGCGGCGTCCTCGGCGGTCCGGGCCGACTCGGCCGCCTGGTCCGCGGACGTCTTGGCGGCAGCCGCGGACTGGGCGGCCTGGTCGGCGTAGGCGGCCGCCTGGGTGGCCGCGGCTCGCGCCTGGTTCGCGTAGGTGGTGGCCTCGCCGGCCGCACCCTTCGCCACGGCGGCGACCCGACGTGCCTCGGCGGCGTCGGCGAGGGCCTTCTGGGCGTACTCCTGCGCCTGGCGGACCAGCGACTGCACGGCGTGGACGTGCGCCGCCTGCTCGGCGTCCCGCTGCGCCGCCTCGTACTGGCCGGCGGCCAGGAAGTAGGTGGCGTACGACGGCGGGCCGGCGAGGGCGACCTGGGCGGCGGCCTCCACCTCGGGTCCCGCGGTCTGGAGCATCCCGAGGATCCGTAGGCGGTCGTCGGCCGCCCGCGCGGCGTGCTGCCCGGTACGCAGGAACTCGTGAGCCTCCTGCGCGGTCCCCTCCAGCGCGTCCTGCGTCGCGTTGTACAGGGTCACGCCCGGGTTCGCCGCGAGGATCTGCAGCATCGCGTAGCGGTCCTTGGCGACCTTGCCCGGGTGGGCGCGGGTCCGCAGGAACGTGGCGACCGCCGCGTCGTCCTTGTCGAGCGACGCGCGTGCCGCGGTCCTCTCAGCCCCGTCGGGCAGGGTGTCGACAAGGTGCCAGACGCGGGCCCGGTTGTCCTGACCGACGGCCAGCGCGCGGCCCGTGGCGAGCCAGGACCGCAGCCCCACCAGGTCACCGGCGAGCGCCTCCGCGGCGGCGGCCTTGGTCCACTCACCGCCGGTGCTCAACAGCGCGAGGGCCGCCCGGCGCCCGTAGTTGAGGACGTCCTGGTCTGAGGCTCCCTCGGCGCTCGCCTTCGTCAGCAGCTCGCGCGTGGAATCCGGGACCCTGCCGTCCTCCTCGGCGTCCCACGCCACACCCCGGTCCCACCCGGCGGCCACCTCGCCGCGCGGGGTGTCCGCGGCCTTCTCGGCGGCGAGAGCGTCCTGCGCGTCGACGATGCCCTGCTCGGTCGCCTCCGCGAGCCGAGCCGCGTCGGCCTCCCGGGCGAGCTTCTGGACCTTCTCCGCCTGGGTCGCTGCCGCGACGGCGAGCTCGGACGCCGCAGTCGCCTGCTCGGCGTGCGCGGCCGACTTCGCCGCGGCCTCGCTCGCCACGCCGGCCTGCGCGGCGGCCTCGTCCGCGGCCGCCGCGGCGCGCGTTGCGTGGTCCGCGGCGGAGCGCGCGAAGGCGAACGCCTCGTCCGACGCGGCGGCCGCCGCCTGGGCGAACTCCAGGCTGCGCTGTGCCGCTCCCGCCGCCCGCGCGGCCTCCGCCTTCGCCGCGTCCGCCGCGGCTCTCGTTCGCTTCGCCTGTGCCGCGGAGACGCCGGCCTGACGCGACGCCTTGTCCGCCGCGACGGCGGCGGCGTCGGCATTCACGCTGGCGCTGGCCGCTGCCTGCGCCGCCTTGCCCGCCTCGGCCAGCGCGGCGTCACGCTGCGCCCGCACCGCGTCGAGCGCCGCCGCCTGTGCGGCGGCATCACGCGCCGCCTGCGCCGCCGCCCGGGCTGCCGCCGCCTTGCCCGCGTCGGTGCGCGCCGCCGCTGCCGCCGCCTGCGCCTGCGCGGCGGCACGCGCCGTCAGGGAGGCCGCCGCCGTCGCGCGTCGGGCCCCGTCCGCGGCCGTCTGCGCCGCTCGCAGCGCCGCGCTCGACGCGGCGACCGCCTCCGATGCCGCACCTTCCGCCGCCGCAGCGGCGTCCGCAGCCCGTCCCGCCGCCGCCGACGCGCCCTGCGCCGCACCGCCGGCCGCCTCGGTCTCAGCGAGCGCCTCCTGGGCGGCGGCTTTCGCCCGCTCCGCCGCACCCACCGCCCGCGCCGACGCCAGCGAGGCCTCGGACGCCTCCGTCGCCGTCGTCTGGCCGGCTTGTCTCGCCTGCTCGGTCAGGCCACGGATCGTGGCCATCTCAGCGTCACGAGCCCGGGCGACGTGCTGGCCGTTCGTCAGGAACTCGTGCAGGTCCTCCGGGGTCGCAGGCCTCCCGGCGGTCCCCTCCAGGGCGATCTGAGCGGCCTCGTCCAGCGCCGGCCCGCTGTTGTTCGGCCCTCCCGCGACCATCGTCATCGCCATCAGCCGCTCGTCGGCGTACCGCACCGCCGCGAGCCTCGTGGACAGGAACTCCGACGGCGCCGCCGGGTCGTCGCTCTCCAGCGCCGCCTGCGCCGCCTCGTACGTGTGGGGCCCGGCGCCCGTCAGGAGGCCCAGCACCCGCAGGCGCTCGTCGTTGTGCCAGGCCTTCTTGAAGCCGCCGTCGACGAACGCCTTGAGCTCATCCGTCGATCCGGCCAGCGCAGTCGTCGTCGCCGACTTCACGTGCGGACCGTTGGTGCTCGCCAGCACCTGCGCCGAAGCCCGGTAGTCCGCGCCCAGTGCGTCGTCGAAGCCGGTGTCGGCGAACTCCTCGACGTCCTCGTCCGACCCCAGCAGAGCCGCTTCGGCCGCTCGCCGGACCGACGGCGTGCCAGACGTCAGCAACGACACCGCCCACTGGCGATCGGCGGCGACGTACTCCGAGTCGTCGACCGTCGCGGCGGCGGGTGTGCCACCTACGGTGACACCGAGCACCACCGCCACCAGCCCGGCCACGAACGACCGCCACACCGACTGCGCCACGAGCCCCCCCGACACCCCGCACGGGCGGCCACCGCCCGGGCGGCGGCGACCGAGAAGCACTGCCCAGCCGAACCACCACGGTCGGCGCTCGCGACAGGTCGTCGTGGGTCACGACAGGGCGGCCGCGAGCGGAGCGTGAGAGGGGGCTGAGCCCGCATCGGGCAGCATGAGTCGTCAGCGCGGCCCCCTGCGCAAAAGGGACGGATCCCCTTCGAGCAGGGATGCTAGCGCCTCGCCGGGTGCTCGCGGGCGGACTTCGGCGGGGCGTTCGCACGCAGGCCCGCGGGCGAACGCCCGAGGGTCACCGTCGGGGAGCGGGCGCCGTCGTCAGCGGGGTGACGGTACGGGACTCGCTGCGCCGCCCGTCCCCAGGTCACGCACCTCGTCGCGCAGCCGCCCCATGCGTGCGTCGAGCTCGGCCGCCGTGTGCGCGGCGTCCAGCAGCTCGGTCTGCAGGTGGCCGGGCACGTCACCGCGGTACTTGTAGAACAGCTTGTGCTCGACGCTCGCCCAGAAGTCCATCGCGATGGTGCGGATCTGCACCTCGACGAACACGTGCTCCGTCCGGTCGGACAGGAACACCGGGATGCGCACGATGAGGTGCAGCGAGCGGTAGCCGTTGGCCTTGGGGGCGGCGATGTAGTCCTTGCGCTGCACGATCTCGACGTCCGGCTGCTGCGACAGCATGTCGGCGACCCAGTACGCGTCCGACTCGAAGCTGCACGTGATGCGGATGCCGGCGATGTCCCGGATGCGCTCGCGGATGGTCGGCACGTCGGTGGCGCAGCCGTAGCGCACGGCCTTGTCGAGGATGGAGTCCATCGACTTCAGCCGGGACGTGACGTGCTCGATCGGGTTGTGGTCGTGCGTCTGGCGGAACTCCGAGCGCAGGATGCGGATCTTCGTCAGCATCTCCTCGATGCCGAACTCGTAGCCCATCCGGAAGCGCGCCATCTCACGCTGCGCGTCACGCACGTGCCCGGCGACGCTGCCAGGGTCCATGTCGGCTGCGACCAGCTCGGCGGCCCGCCGTCGCACGACGTCGGCCACCGCCTGGGACGTGCCGGCCGACGCGTCGCCGTCCGGCGGGGCCGCCGCTGCGGGACGAGAGGTCGGGTCGGTCAGCGGTCCTGCGGCGGTGCCGTGCATGCCCCCTCCAACGACCGGCGGCACGTCGGGGTTCCGGCCGCTCGGTAGGCTGCAGGGGATCCCGCTCCTGCCATCCCCGAGGTGTTCCGTGTCCGCCAGCAGCCCCGTGCGTGTCCGCTTCTGCCCGTCCCCGACGGGCACGCCCCACGTCGGTCTCATCCGCACCGCGCTGTTCAACTGGGCGTACGCCCGGCACGTCGGCGGCACGTTCGTCTTCCGCATCGAGGACACGGACCCGGCGCGCGACTCGCAGGAGTCGTACCTGCAGCTGCTCGACGCGCTGCGCTGGCTGGGCATGGACTGGGACGAGGGTGTCGAGGTCGGCGGCCCGCACGAGCCGTACCGGCAGTCGCAGCGCTACGACCTGTACCGGGACGTCGTCGCGCGGCTGGTCGACGGCGGGTACGCGTACGAGTCCTTCTCGACCGCCGAGGAGGTCGAGGCCCGGCACCGCGCCGCGGGCCGTGACCCGAAGCTCGGCTACGACGGCTACGACCGGGACCTGAGCGACGAGCAGAAGGCCGCCTACCGGGCCGAGGGGCGCGAGGCCGTCATCCGCATGCGGATGCCCGACGAGGACGTCTCGTTCGTCGACGTCGTGCGCGGCGAGATCACGTTCAAGGCCGGGTCGGTGCCCGACTACGTCATCGTGCGCGGCAACGGCCACCCGCTGTACACGCTGGTCAACCCGGTCGACGACGCCCTCATGGGCATCACGCACGTGCTGCGCGGCGAGGACCTGCTGTCCTCCACGCCCCGCCAGGTCGTCCTGTACCGCGCGCTGCTGGACCTGGGTGTCGCCACCGTCGTGCCGCAGTTCGGTCACCTGCCGTACGTCATGGGGGAGGGCAACAAGAAGCTCTCGAAGCGCGACCCCGAGTCCAACCTGTTCCTGCACCGGGAGCGCGGGTTCACCCCCGAGGGCCTGCTGAACTACCTGGCGCTGCTGGGCTGGTCGATCGCGCCCGACCGCGACGTGTTCACGCTCGAGGAGATGGTGGCGGCGTTCGACGTCGCCGACGTCAACCCGAACCCGGCGCGCTGCGACCTCAAGAAGGCCGAGGCGATCAACGGCGCCCACGTGCGGCTGCTGGCCCCCGAGGACTTCCGGAACCGCCTGGTGCCGTACCTGCACGCCGCGGGCCTGGTCCCGGCGGACTCCTACGCCGATCTGTCGGCCGAGCACCGCGCCCTGCTGGACGCGGGTGCCCCGCTGGTCCAGGAGCGCATGACTCTGCTCGGCGAGGCCGTCGGCATGCTCGGCTTCCTCTTCGTCGCGGACGACGCGCTCGAGGTCGCCGAGGACGCCCGCGGCGCGCTGCGCGCCGAGTCCGTCGACGTGCTCGACCGCGCCACGCAGGTGCTCGCCGAGATCCCCGCCGACGGTTTCACGACCGACGCGACCCAGACGGCGCTCGCCGCCGCGCTCGTGGCGCCGGCGGAGGAGGGCGGCCTGGGCATCAAGCCGCGGTTCGCGTACACGCCGCTGCGCGTCGCGCTGACGGGCCGCCGGGTGTCGCCGCCGCTGTTCGAGTCCATGGAGATCCTCGGCAAGGACGCGACCCTGGCGCGGATCGCCGCGCTGCGCGCGACCCTGTGACCGCGGTCGACGGCGTCCTGTTCGACATCGACGACACCCTCGTCGAGACGCGCGCGGCGTTCCGTGTCGCGCTCGCGGGCGTGCTCGAGCGGTACGCGCCGGGTGCCGACGTCGACGCCGCGCTGGCGCTGTGGCGCGCCGACCCCGGCGGCCACTACCGCGCGTACACGCGCGGCGAGCGGACCTTCCGCGAGCAGCGCATGACGCGCGCGAACGAGCTGCACGCGGCGTTCGGTGGCCCGGTGCTCGACGACGACGCGTACGACGAGTGGGACGCCCTGTTCGACGATGTCTTCGCGTCGGGGTGGGCCGCGCACGACGACGCGGACGCCGTCCTGGTGCGGCTCCTCGACGCGGGCGTCCGCGTCGGGGCGCTGACGAACGCGAGGAGCGCCTACCAGACGACCAAGCTCGCCCGTGCCGGGCTGGGGGAGCGGCTCGAGGTCCTGGTCGGCGTCGACACGCTCGGCTACGGCAAGCCCGACCCGCGGGTGTTCCTCGAGGCGTGCCGGCGCCTGGGCACCGCGCCCGGACGCACGGCGTACGTCGGCGACGAGCTCGACGTCGACGCCGTCGCAGCGCGCGAGGCCGGGCTGATCGGGGTGTGGCTGGACCGCCCGGGCCCACGCCGTGTCGTCGTGACCGACGCCGACGTCGCCGCAGCGGACGTCACCGTGATCCACTCCCTGGACGAGCTGCCCGGGGTGCTGGACCTGCCCTGAGCGCCCTGACCGTCAGCGGCGACGGGCGGTGTACACGCGCGTGACGTAGGGAACCGGGACCCGGTCGAGCCCCGCGAGGTCCGGGTGCGTCGTGACGAGCGTCCGGACCCGCTCCAGCAGCGCCTCCCGCTCGTCCGGCGGCAGGACCAGGGCGTACGAGCGGGTGCCGGCCAGGCGCACGAGGTCCTCGGGGGCAAGGACGTGCTCCCACCGCACGTCGGTGCGCAGGACGTCGGTGAACGCGTCGCCGAGCGTCGGGTGGGTGCCCCGCGCGAGCTGGGGCCCGGCCGCCTCGTGCAGCAGCGCGCCGTACGCGCCGACCCACGGCACGTCCTCGTCGCGGTCGTTCCAGACGATCCCGAGCGTGCCGCCCGGGCGCAGGACGCGCGCGACCTCGGCGGCGGCCACGGGCTCGTCGAACCAGTGCCACGCCTGGGCGACCGTGACGGCGTCGACGGACGCGTCGGGCAGGGGGATCCGCTCCGCGGTCCCGTCGAGCACCTCCACCTGGGGGAGGCGCCCGACGAGCTGTTCGCGCATGCCCTCGGCGGGCTCGACGGCCACGACACGCAGCCCGCGCGCGACGAGCGGCTCGGTGAGCTTGCCCGTGCCGGCGGCCAGGTCCAGGACGTCGCGGGCGTCCGACGGGACGAGCAGGTCCACCGCCGCCGGCGGGTAGCCCGGGCGGACGGCCGCGTACGCGTCGGCGTTGTGCGTGAACGACTCCGCGTGCGCGGCGTGCCGCCCCGTGGAGGCGTCCTCCGGCGCGCTCATCGGCCCTCGAGGACGGCCAGGACCTCGTCGTGCAGCAGGCCGTTGGTGACCACCGCGTTGCCACCGTGCGGGCCGTCGACGCCCTTCAGCGACGTGAACCGTCCGCCGGCCTCGGTGACGACGGGGACCAGCGCCGCCATGTCGTACAGCTCGAGCTCCGGCTCGGCGGCCACGTCGACCGCACCCTCGGCGACCAGCACGTAGGACCAGAAGTCGCCGTAGGCGCGGGTGCGCCACACGCGGCGGCTGAGGTCGAGGAACGGGTCGAGACGCCCGTGCTCCTCCCACTCGCCCAGGTCGGAGTACGACAGCGACGCGTCCTCGAGGCGCTCCACGCCCGAGACGCGCAGCCGCGTCGCGGCCGCGAGGGACTTGCCGGTGAACGCGCCCGTGCCCTTCGCCGCCCACCAGCGCCGCCCGAGCGCCGGTGCGCTGACCACGCCGAGCACGACCTCGTCGCCGTCCATCAGCGCGAGCAGCGTCGCCCACACGGGGACCCCGCGGACGAAGTTCTTGGTGCCGTCGATCGGGTCGACGACCCAGCGGCGCGGCCCGTGCCCGGTGTCCGAGCGCTCCTCGCCGTGCACCGCGTCCCGCGGTCGCGCGCGGCCCAGCTGCGAGCGGACCAGGTCCTCGGCCGCACGGTCGGCGTCGGTGACCGGCGTCAGGTCGGGCTTGGTCTCGACCTGGAGGTCCTGCGCCTTGAAGCGCGACATCGTCAGCGAGTCGACCGTGTCGGCGACGACGTGCGCCAGCCGGAGGTCGTCGTCGTAGGCCATGGGGCTCCTCTACTACGGGTGCGGTACCCGTCCGCCGTCGTCGGCGGGCGGTCCGCGGCGTCAACCTACCGAAACGCGGGGCACATCACCGGCCGCGCGCGCCGTCCCCGTCGCTCTCGTCCTCGACGCCGAGGCGGCTGACCAGCAGCCGGCGGAACGAGTCGAGCCGCGCGGCGCGTGCCGCGCGGGCGACGTCGTCCGGCGCGTCCGCCACCCACTCGTCGAGAGTGCAGTCGGGGGAGTCGGCCAGGTGCGTGCACCCGCGGGGGCACTCGCGCGCCACCTCGTCGAGGTCGGGGAACGCCCCCAGCAGGTGGCTCGGGTCGACGTGGGCGAGCCCGAACGAGCGCACGCCCGGGGTGTCGATGACCCACGTCGGGGCGTCCGTGCCGTGGACCTCGAGCGCGATGGCCGAGGACGACGTGTGACGCCCGCGGCCCGTCACGTCGTTGACCACGCCCACGGCGCGCCGCGCGTCCGGCACGAGGGCGTTGACGAGCGTCGACTTGCCGACACCCGAGTGCCCGACCAGCACCGACACGTCGCCCGTCAGCACGTCGCGCAGCTTCTCGAGCCCGACGATCGTGCGCTCACCGGTCACGGGGTCGACGCCGCGGCTCGTCACGACGACGTCGACGCCGATCGGCGCGTACATCGCGATCAGCTCGGCGGGGTCCGCCAGGTCACCCTTGGTCAGCGCCAGCAGGACCTCCATGCCGGCGTCGTACGCCGCTGCCACGCACCGGTCGATCATCCGCGTGCGCGGCTCGGGGTCGGCCAGCGCGGTGACGACGACGAGCCGGTCGGCGTTGGCGACGATGATGCGCTCGACCGGGTCGGTGTCGTCGGCCGTGCGGCGCAGCACGGTGCGGCGCTCACCGATCCGCACGATGCGCGCGAGCGAGCCCTCCGCGCCGCTGGTGTCACCCACGACGTCGACGCGGTCGCCGGGCACCACGCGGTCCCGGCCGAGCTCGCGCGCCTTCATGGCGAGGATCCGGGTCTCGTCGGGGCCGCCCGGGTCGAGGAGGACGGTGTACCGGCCGCGGTCGACGGCGACCACCATCGCCGTGCGCGCGTCGGCGTGCTCGGGGCGTCGCTTGGTGCGGGGGCGCGAACCCCGACCGGGACGGATCCGGACGTCCCGCTCGTCGTAGCGCCGCTCGGGCATCAGGCGGTCGGTCCCGCCGTCAGCCCGTCACGCACGACGTGGCCGGCGGACGCCGCGAGCATGCCGGTCCACAGGTCCACGAAGCCGGGCAGGGTCTTGGCGGTGGTGGCGACGTCCTCGACCTCGACGTCGGGCACGCGCAGGCCCACGAGCGCGCCGGCCGTGGCCATCCGGTGGTCGGCGTACGTGCGCCACACGCCGCCGTGCAGCGGGCGGGGCGTGATGACCAGGCCGTCGGACGTCTGCTCGGCCTGGCCACCCAGCCGGGTGATCTCCGCCGCGAGGGCGGCCAGCCGGTCGGTCTCGTGACCGCGCAGGTGCGCGATGCCGCGCAGCCGCGTGGGGGAGTCGGCGTGCGTCGCCAGCGCGGCGATCGTGGGCGCGAGCTCGCCGGCGGCCCGCAGGTCGAGGTCGACACCGCGCACCTCGCCGGTGCCGGTGACGGTCAGCACCTCACCGTCGAGCGTGACCGACGCACCCATGCGCGTGAGGATGTCCGGCAGCAGCCCACCCGGCTGGGTGGTGCTCGCCGGCCACCCGGGGACGCGCACGGACCCGCCGGCGACCATCGCGGCGCACAGGAACGGCGCGGCGTTCGACAGGTCCGGCTCCACGTGCACGTCGCGTCCCGCGACGGGGCCCGGCTCGACGTGCCAGATCTCGGGACGCGAGTCGTCGACGACGACGCCCGCGGCCCGCAGCACGGCGACGGTCATCTCGATGTGCGGCAGGCTCGGCAGGGTGGGGCCCGTGTGACGCACCGTGAGGCCGCGGTCGAAGCGCGCTCCCGCGAGCAGCAGGCCGGAGACGAACTGGCTCGACCCCGACGCGTCGATGTCGACCTGCCCGCCGCCCACCGCGCCACGGCCGTGGACCGTGAAGGGCAGGTGCCCGGGCTCGCCCTCCTCGTCGACCCGCACGTCCAGCGCCCGCAGCGCCCGCAGCAGCGGGCCCATGGGCCGGACGAGCGCCTCGACGTCCCCCTTGAAGTGCACGGGCCCGTCCGCGAGCGCCGCGATCGCCGGCAGGAACCGCATGACGGTGCCGGCCAGGCCGCAGTCGATCGTCACGTGCCCGCGCAGCGGGGCGGGCGTGACGCGCACGACGTCACCACCCAGGTCGACGTGCACGCCCAGGGTCTCGAGGGCCGCGGCCATGAGCTGGGTGTCGCGCGAGACGAGCAGCGAGCGCAGCGTGCTCGGGCCGTCGGCGAGGGCGGCGAGCGCGAGGTAGCGGTTGCTCAGCGACTTGGATCCGGGCACGGCGACCGTGGCGTCCAGGGGTGCATGGGCCACGGGTGCGGACCACAGGTCGGTGTGCGTGCTCGTCATGCGGCCAGGCTAGCGGCGTCGGTGCCGGCGGACGTCAGCCGTCCACGTGCTTGGCGGCCTCGGTCGCCCGTGCGGCACGCAGCGCGGCGCGGTCGGTGCGCGCGTGCTGCACGCGCCACGTCACCCCGGGCCGGCCCTCGAGGTCGACGCCCGCGAGGACGGCGCCTCCCGCGAAGGACAGCGCGCGCACGAGGCGCTCCTTGCGGGCCTTCTTCTCCGCGGCCGTCAGGACCCCGCGCCCGCCGATCGGGAGGTTCACGAGCACCAGCGGCACGGTCAGGCCCGCGAGCGCGAGCGCAGCCGTGCGGGGCGCGCGGCCGACGGCCAGCATGGTGCCGGCGACCAGCATGGCGGCACCGTGCGCCTGGACCGCGGTCGCGAGCTGCCTGTCGCTCAGGCCGCCGTCGAGGGCCTTCCCCAGCGGTGCGGGCGCCGACGACCGCGCCGCGGCGGGCACACGGGAGCGCACCGAGTCCAGCCCGTCGCGCACGACCTGCGCGTGAGCTCCGGGATGCCGCAGCGCGTCGAGCCCCTGGCTGACGAACCACGACGCGAACATGGGACGGGCGAGGCGACGCAGCAGCACGGGTTCCTCCTGAAGGGATCGACCGCGGATCGGCGGTGCTCCCACGCTAGTGTCGTCGGACCCCTGGCGCGCACCCACGGGAATGCGCACGTGGTGGCGCGGTGTTGGTCCGGTCATGAGCTGTGCCCTCGAGACCCGTCCTGCGCCCGGACCGCTGCCGGCCGTCGCGCCGTGGGGTGAGCCCTCCGCCCGGTCGGGTCCCATCGCCCCCGGAGCACTAGGCTCGTGGGCGATGAGTGAGCTACCCGAGGGCGTCGACGACGACCAGGGCACGACGCGTGCCCCTGCCGGCGAGGACGACGCCGCCCGCACCGACCGGTTCGAGGCGGAGGCGCTGGTCTACCTCGACCAGCTGTACGGCGCTGCCCTGCGGATGACGCGCAACCCCGCGGATGCGGAGGACCTCGTCCAGGAGGCGTTCACCAAGGCGTTCGCGGCGTTCCACCAGTACCGCCCGGGCACCAACCTCAAGGCGTGGCTGTACCGGATCCTCACCAACACGTACATCAACACGTACCGCAAGAAGCAGCGCGAGCCGCAGCAGTCCCGGTCGGAGGAGATCGAGGACTGGCAGCTCGCACGTGCGGAGTCCCACACGTCGCGCGGGCTGCGCTCCGCCGAGGCGGAGGCGCTGGACCACCTGCCGGACTCCGACGTGAAGGACGCCCTGCAGCAGATCCCGGAGGACTTCCGCATCGCGGTGTACCTGGCGGACGTCGAGGGCTTCGCGTACAAGGAGATCGCCGAGATCATGGGCACGCCGATCGGGACGGTGATGTCCCGCCTGCACCGAGGGCGCGCGCAGCTGCGCGACCTGCTGTCCGACTACGCGCGTGAGCGAGGCCTGGCCGGTGCCTCGCCGACGGTCCCGGACGGTGCGCGGTGAGCGCCCCCGAGGACGCCGCGAGCGGGTCGGCTGCCGATCCTCGCCCGGTGGAGGGTGTCCCGTGCGGGTGCGACGAGGCGGTCGAACGGCTCTGGGAGTACGTCGACTCCGAGCTCGGTGAGCTCGACCAGCAGCGTGTGGAGGCTCACCTCGAGGAGTGCGCGCCGTGCCTCGAGGAGGAGCACATCGAGGTGGTCCTCAAGCAGCTCGTCCGGCGCTGCTGCAAGGAGGAGGCGCCCGCCGCGCTGCGGATGCGGATCCACGAGCAGCTCACGGTGCTGCGGCTGCGGGCCGGGACTGCCCCGGAGGCCTGAACCGCGCGGCCGGTGGGCACCAGGTGGGACGGCGACGGGCCCGGAGCGATGCTCCGGGCCCGTCGGCACGTCAGGGCGTCGAACGCTCAGGCGTTGGGACGCTTGCCGTGGTTGGCGGCGTTCCCCTTGCGGGAGCGACGCTTGCGGCCACGCTTGCTCATCGCTGGTTCTCCTTGGTTCGCGGCGCGCGCGCACTAACCGCACACGCCGGGGATATCGCTCCATCGTCCCACACCGCACGGGCCACGCGCGCCCCCCGTCGCGGCTCAAGTGCGGGCGTCCGGATCCCGATACCCCTGACGTGAGTCAGCAGCCCCAGTCCGTGATCCCGTTCCTGCACGCCCTGGCCAGCACCGGGGGCTCCGACCTGCACTGCAAGGTCGGGTCCGCCCCGCGCGTGCGGGTCGACGGGCGCCTGCGCAAGCTGCAGGCGCCGGAGCTGCGGCCGCTGGACACCGAGCGGATGCTCGAGGAGGTCCTCCCCGACGACCTGGTGGAGGAGTTCCGCGAGACCAAGGAGGCGGACTTCGCGTACTCGTTGTCCGGCGTCGGGCGGTTCCGCGTCAACGCCTACCAGGCGCGCGGGACGTACGGCATGGTCTTCCGGCGGGTCGCGGTGGGCGCCCAGTCGCTGGCCGAGCTGGGGCTGCCCGAGGTCGTCGGCGAGCTCGCGCTCGAGCCGCGCGGCATGGTCCTGGTGACGGGACCGACGGGGTCCGGCAAGACCACGACGCTGGCGTCGATGGTGGACCTCATCAACTCCTACCGCGAGGTCAACATCGTCACGATCGAGGACCCGATCGAGATCCTGCACTCGGACAAGAAGGCCATGGTGTCGCAGCGCGAGGTGCGCCAGGACACGGCGGACTTCACCGTCGCGCTGCGTGCGGCCATGCGGCAGGACCCCGACGTCATCCTCGTCGGCGAGATGCGCGACGTCGAGACGGTGCGCGCCGCGCTGTCCGCCGCCGAGACCGGCCACCTCGTGCTGTCGACGCTCCACACGATCGACGCCGCCGAGACCATCAACCGCATCGTCGACTTCTTCCCGCCGCACGAGCAGAAGCAGATCCGCATCGCGCTCGCGCAGTCCCTGCGGGGCATCGTGTCCCAGCGCCTCGTGCGCAAGGCCGACGGCAACGGACGGCAGGCGGCGATCGAGGTGATGATCAACACGGGCCGCACGGCCGAGGCGATCGTCGAGCCGCAGGACAACCCGCCGTTGCTGGACCTGATCAAGGACGGCGACTTCTACAAGATGCAGACGTTCGACCAGCACCTCTTCGCCCTCGTCCGCGACGGGATCGTGACGTACGAGGAGGCGCTGGCGGTGGCGTCGAACCCGCACGACCTGACGGTCGAGCTGCGTGGTGCCGGCGTCGTGTCCTGACACCACGCGCGCGGACGGCCGGCGGCCGGTGACCCCCACCGGGTCGCCGGCCGTCGTGCTGCGGGCTCTTGCGCCCTTCCGAGACGCGATATAGCGTGTCTGGATCACACGACATATCGCGTTGGAGGTACGGATGTCCACGGAATCCTGGGTCGTCGCCGGCCCGCAGGTCATCGAGATCGACGACGTCCGCGCACTGCGCGTCGGGCTGGTCGGAGGGCGGGTCGACGTGGTCGCGCACGACGACCCCGAGGCGCGAGGTGCCCGGCTGGAGGTGCACCGTGTCGACGGCCGCCCGCTCGAGGTGACGCTCTCCGACGGGGAGCTGCGCGTGGGGTACAGCTTCACGCTCGGCGGCTGGGAGGGCTTCGTCGAGAAGTTCCGCAACTTCCAGGACAAGGACCGCGCGGACGTGCACCTCGCCGTGCCGCGCAGCGTCCTCGCCAAGGTCGCGACCGTCAGCGCCGACGGTCTGGTCGCGGGCCTGCGGCAGGACGTGTCGGTCTCGACCGTCTCGGGCTCCGTCGTCGTCGACGACGTGCGCGGCCGGCTGTCGACGAACTCGGTCTCCGGGGAGATGGTCGTCCGCCGTCACGACGGCGACCTGCGCTTCAACACCGTCTCGGGCGAGCTCGCGGCGTCGGGGGACCTCACGCTCGTGCAGGGGAACTCGGTGTCCGGGGCCGTCTCGCTCGACGTGGGCGCCGGCACCTCCTCGCTCACCGTCACGACCGTGTCGGGGGACCTGACCGTGCGGATCCCGGAGGGTGCGGGCCTGCAGGTGCGTGCGCAGTCCGTGTCCGGGCGGCTGGTCATCGACGGCCGGGAGCACAAGGGCGCCGGACCGGGCCACCGCACGGTCGACCTCGAGGCAGGGGAGGGTGGCGCCTTCCTGTCGGCGACGACCGTCACGGGTCACGTCACCGTGCTGCGTGCCCCCGTCGCCGACGCGGTGCCCGACGACGTCGTGCCGGGCGAGGCGGTGCACTACGGCACGGCCGCCGGCGACGTCGCCGACGCCCCCGTCGACGGGTCCCGCTGATGGCGCAGGTCTTCGCGCACGGACAGCTGCGGCTCTACCTCCTGGCGCTGCTGGAGGACGGGCCCCGGCACGGCTACGAGCTCATCACCGCGCTCAGCGACCGCTTCGGCGGCACCTACCGGCCCAGCGCCGGCACCGTCTACCCGCGCCTGGCCCGGCTGGAGGAGGAGGGCCTGGTGCGCCGGTCCGACGACGGGCGCAAGGCGACGTACACGCTGACGGACGCGGGCCACGCCGAGCTCGACGCGCGCCGGGGCGACCTGGCCCATCTCGAGGCGTCGATCGCCGAGACGGTGCGCGCACAGGCGTCACAGGTGCGTCAGGACGTGCAGGCGGCGATGCGCGGCCTGCGGGCGGACCTGACGTCGGCGGCGCAGCGTGCCCGTGACGGAGCCCACCCGGTGGCGGGGGAGCCGGACCCGCAGCGCACGGCGTCGCACCGGCGCCGGGTCGAGGCGGACGCCATCGTGCGGCGGTTCGGCGACGAGGTGCGCGCCGACCTGCGCCGGGCGGACGCCACGGCAGGTGTCGACGAGCTCACGGTCGAGACGCTGCGCACCGTGCTCGACACCGCGCTGCGGACGATGCGCGCGACCCTGCGCTGAGGCAGCCGCGCCTGCCGGGGCGGTCGCGCGTCAGGTCGCGGGGTGCGTCGACCGACGGGTCGCCCGGCGGCGGCGCGCGTGACCGGTCCACGCGCGCGCACCGCCCGCGGACACCGCACCGACGACGGCCCACACGGCCGCGGGGCCGGCGGAGCCGATCACCAGGAGCACCGCGGCGCCCAGCACGGCTCCCGTCGCCGCGAACGCGGCGACGTGCCGACGCTCGGACGTGTGCCGGCGCATGAGGTGGGCGGTCACCACCCCGCCGGGCCAGCCGAGCGCGAGCAGCGCGGTCAGGTGCGCGCCGTACATGAGGGCGACGATGATCGCGGCGTTCTCGGCGTCGACGGTGTCGTGGGCCGTCGGCCGCTCGAGCGCGAGGTAGCCGACGTACAGGACGACCGCGCCGCCCAGCAGGATCAGCGCAGCGCGCGCGCAGACCTCGAGAACTGCCCGCGGGCCCAGCACCGTGGTGGTGGCGACCCGGTGGGCTGCCGCGAGCTCGAACGGCGGTGGTCCGGGCGGGGGCTCAGACGTCATCGGGCAGGCCGAGCCACGTGCGCCAGCCCGTGTGCAGGACGAGCCACGCCATGAGGCCGTAGCCGGCCTGGCCCGGGAGGTGCTGCGGCGACGTCGCCATGTCGGCGAGCCACTGGTCGTGCGCCGCGAGCGGTGAGTACATGTCCACGAAGGGCACGCGGCGACGCGCGGCGACGTCGCCGAGCGCGGCGGACAGCTCGGCCAGCCGGTCGCTCTCGTGGGGCGCGCCCGGGGGAGGCCCCACCACGAAGGCGGGGATGCGGCGCTGGTCGGCGACGTCCAGCACGTTGGCGAGGTTGAGGCGGCTGCGCGCGAGCGACAGCCCGGCGGCGATGTCCGCACGTCCGAGCGCGACGACGAGCCGGTTGTCGGCGTGCGGCGACAGGCGGCGTGACACCTCGGCGTCCCACCGGGCTCCCAGGTCGGTGCTCGTCTCACCGGGGACGGCGAGCGTGAGGACCGTCAGGGGCTCCGGGGTCGGGGTGCGCGCGGCGACGCGTCCCACCCACCCGAGGCCCTTGGGGTCGCCGGTGCCTGCCACCAGCTCGTCCCCCACGACCGCGAGGCGCAGCGGCTGCTCGCCCACGCACATCACCCCTGCCCATGCCCGCAGCGCCGGGCCGTCCGGAGCCTGCTGGGCGACAGTCTCTCAGGCGCCGGGAGCGTAACAGCGCCGTTCCGGCCCCGGATGGCGGCCGTGTCGTGGTGCGACGGCAGGCGCGCGGGGGATCAACGGGAGAAGACGTGCATGACGGGCGTGCCGTCGTCGTCGTGCAGGTGGGAGCGGGGCGGTTCCCGGTGGCCGAGGCCGTCGTCCCGGACGGCGCGGGCCAGGCGTCCGAGGACGGCGGCGACGGCAAGGAGCGCGAGGATGAGCCAGAGGATGTCCATGGCAGAAATCCTGCGCTCGCGTAGATCGCGCCACGAGTGGCAGAAGTGACGCCGGACGTTGAAATCCCGCCATCGGCGTGCGACGGTGGGGCATGCTCCGGACCGTGGTCGTCCTCGCCCTGCCGCACGTCGCCGCCTTCGAGCTCGGGACCGCGTGCGAGGTCTTCGGCATCGACCGCTCCGACACCGGTGGCCCCACCTTCGACTTCCGCGTCTGCGGTCCGACCGCCGGCGCCGTGATGCCGACGAAGGGC
>Ga0233363_1000489_pt1 | contig 17650 bp, 15 predicted proteins | sample ElkDunMinimDraft_18_FD_191534 | JGI IMG/M metagenome (GOLD analysis project Ga0233363, IMG submission 191534) | Fecal eukaryotic communites from dung pellets of Tule Elk in California, USA - Elk Dung C16 | ecosystem: Host-associated > Mammals > Digestive system > Large intestine > Fecal | place... | reverse complement strand
AGCAACGACGACGCCGAACACGCGTCCCGGCCGTTCGACCGCCACAGGAACGGCTTCGTCATGGGCGAGGGCGCCGCCGTGCTCATCCTGGAGGAGGCGTCGGCGGCGCGGCGTCGCGGCGCCCGCATCCGCTGCCGGGTGGCGGGCTTCGCGAACCACGGCAACGCCTTCCACATGACCGGCCTGCGCCGTGAGGGGACGGAGATGGCGCGCGCCATCACCACCGCGCTCGACCAGGCGCGGCGTCCGGCCACCGACGTGGACTACGTCAACGCGCACGGGTCGGGGACCGTGCAGAACGACCGGCACGAGACCGACGCGGTCAAGCGCGCCCTGGGCGAGCACGCCCGCCGGGTGCCGATGACCTCGATCAAGTCGATGGTGGGGCACTCGCTCGGGGCGATCGGCTCGATCGAACTCGTGGCCTGCGTGCTGGCCATGGACACAGGCGTCGTACCGCCCACGGCCAACCTGGCCACGCCCGACCCCGAGTGCGACCTCGACTACGTGCCGGTGACCGCCCGCGAGCAGAGGACCGACGTGGTGCTGTCCGTGGGCAGCGGCTTCGGAGGATTCCAGTCGGCGGTCGTCCTGGACCGGGGAGAGTGAGGAGAGCCATGACCACGGTGATCACGGGGCTGGGCACGGTCTCACCGGCGGGAACGGGAACCGAGGCCTACTGGTCCGCGCTCGTGGCGGGGCGCACGCTCATCGCGCCGCTGCCCGACGTCGGCGCCCGGGGACTCCCGGTCCGCGTCGGCGGCAGGGTGCCCGACTTCGATCCGCTCGACCACATCGAGGGCCGCTACGTCGTCCGGACCGACGCGTTCAGCTGGTTCGCGATGGTGGCCTCGGACGAGGCGCTGCGGGACTCGGGGGTCGACACCGCCGCCGACCCCTTCGCCACCGGGGTGCTCATCTGCAGCGGCAGCGGCGGCAATGAGTTCGGGCAGCGCGAGCTCGCCGCCCTGTGGGGCAAGGGTCCGGGCTACGTCGGCCCCTACCAGTCCATCGCCTGGTTCTACGCGGCCAGCACCGGCCAGGTGTCCATCAGCAACGGCCTCAAGGGCATGTGCGGAGTCCTCACCACCGACGAACCCGGCATGCTCGACGCCCTGGACCAGGGCTCGCAGGCACTGCGACGCGGGACCTCGGCGATGCTGGTCGGCGGCAGCGACGCCGCACTCGGGTCCCCGTTCGCCCTGGCCACCCAGCTGGGCAGCGGTGTGCTCAGTGAGAGTGACGACCCCCTCTCGGCGTACGTGCCCTTCACGGAGGAGGCGAGCGGCTTCGTCCCGGCCGAGGGCGCGGCCGTCGCACTGGTGGAGGACCTGGCCACCGCGCGGGCGCGCGGGGTCCGGGTACGGGCCGTCGTCGCGGGCCACGCGAGCACGTTCAGCGGGGTCGGCGCCTTCGACCCTGGCGGTGAGGGCCTCCTGCAGGCGGCCCGGGAGGCGATGCGCCGCGCAGGGGTCGGCCCGGAGGGGGTGGACGTCGTCTTCGCGGACGCCGTGGGCACCCCCAAGGCCGACGCCGACGAGGCCGCCGCGCTGCGGCAGCTCTTTCCCGACGGTGTGGCCGTGACGGCGCCCAAGGCGGGCTTCGGACGCGCCTACGCGGGGGCGGGCGCCCTGGACGTGGCCGCCGCCGTGCTGAGCCTGGAGCACCAGGTCGTTCCTCCCACCCCGCACGTTCCGGACGCGCCCCTGGGCCTCGACCTGGTGGTCAGGGTCGCCCGGCCCGCCCGTCTGCGTGCCGCGCTGGTCCTGTCGCGGGGCCTGGGCGGCGGGACGTCGGCTCTCGTCCTCCAGCACCCCGACCACGTCTGACACACGAGATCAAGGAGATCCATGGCCGACAGCCGCATCACGATCGAGGACCAGGTGGAACTGATGTCCGCCTGCGCCGGGATCAGGACCGACGTCGAGACGGCGTCCACGCACACCTTCGACGAGTTGGGGGTCGACTCCCTGGGCGTCCTCGGCATCATCGCCGAGATCGAGCGCCGCACCGGCCGCAAGCTGGGGGCCGACGCGGAGCTGGTGCCCTCGCCCGCCGCCCTCGTCTCCCTCGTCAACGAGGACTCATCCGCCTACGTGGAAGGAGCGTGACGGCCGTGCCCTCACGTACCGAGAACAGCATCGTCATCGACGCGCCCTACGACCTGGTCTGGGAGATGACCAACGACCTGGGCTCGTGGACCGAGTTCTTTCCGAAGTACGCCTCGGTGGAGGTCCTCGAACGCGAGGGCGACACGGTCCGGTTCCGGATCACCAAGTTCCCCGACGACCAGGGTCGCGTGTGGAGCTGGGTGTCCGAGCGCGTCATGGACCGCGCCAGGGGCGAGGTGCGGGCGCGTCGCGTGGAGACGGGTGCGTTCGAGTTCATCAACCTGCACTGGACCTATGAGGAGGTGCCGAGCGGGATCCTCATGACCTGGCGCAACGAGTTCACGATGAAGGCAGACTCCCCTCTCAGCGACGAGCAGATCACCGCCAACATCACCCGGGAGGCGCCGATCGAGATGGGGCTGATCAAGGACAAGATCGAGGCGAGGGCGCTGGCGGAGTACCCGGTCGGCTGACCGGGTCGGGGAACCCCTCCGGGGGCCTTCGGACCGGGACGGGCATCGACGCCGTCCCGGTGCCGGAGGCCCCTCCGTGTTTCCCCGGGGGTCCCACCGCGGGCCGCCCGGTGGCGGATCCGCTCCGGGGGGTCAGCGGCGGCGCTCGGGGACCCGCGCCAGCACCGCCTTCTGCAGGGCCTCCAGCGGGCCCGCCCGGAACCGGCGGAGCCACAGCGTCGAGACGGCCAGGAGCAGCGCGCACAGAGTGGCCCACAGGCCCATCACCCACCAGGGGCCGGCGTCCGCGAGGCGGGGCGCCAACCCCAGGCCGAAACCGTAGAGGACCAGCACGCAGGCGAGGTTCTGCGCCACGTAGCCGCTCATGGCCATCCGGCCGAGCGACGACACCGCCGTGACGGCGCGGCCCCCGGGGTTCGCCCGGTCCAGCACCCACCCGACCAGGCCGATCACGCCGAGCGCCACCACGGGGGCGGCGACGTAGCGGTCCAGGAGCGCCAGGTCGGGACCGGCCAGGGACGTGGCCAGGTTGAACGGCACCCCGACGCCGAGGCCCCACGCGAGCAGGCGTCCGCGGACACGGCGGCCGGTGTCGTCGGCCCCGAAGGCCCCGGCGCGGAACAGCCGCACGCCCAGCAGGAACATGAACACCATCAGGGCGAAGGTGATGATCGGTTCGGCTCGGAAGAGGAGTGCGTGGTCGAGCCGGAAGGCGATCTGGTCCGCATAGCTCCCGTGGGCGTAGAGGTCCACCACCTCGGGCGGGGTCTCCCCGCCGAAGGGGGCGGGGTCGAGGACGAGCGCCGCCGTGAGGAGCCCGATGAAGGCCGCGTGGACGGCGGCCGCCGTCCACATCACGGCGTTCTGCGCCCGCTGGGAGCGGGTCAGCAACCAGGCGACCACGAGGGACGTGACCGCGTACCCCATGAGCACGTCGGCGGCGAAGACCAGCGTGAAGTGCACGAGCCCCTCGGTGAACAGGAACAGCGCCCGCCACATGTAGGGGCCGGGCCACCGCCCGCCGCGCCTGGCCGCGGAGCGGAACTGGATGGCCAGCCCCACACCGAACAGCAGGGTGAGCAGGGCGAGGAACTTGCCGTTGGCGAGGAAGAGGAACAGCCCCTCCCCCAGGGAGGCCGCCGAGGGGGACTCCGCCACGTCGGCGAGGGTGCCGAGCGAGTCCGCCCCGAACAGCAGACCGGCCTCGGAGCCCGGCGCGGTGAACAGCCACACGTTGGTGGCGAGGGTGCCCATGATGGCGACGCCCCTCAGGACGTCGAGCAGGGGGAGGCGCGCGCCCGCCCGGACGGGTGCGGTGGTCTGCGGATCGGTGGTGGTCATACGGATCGCCTTACGCTCGGGCGGACGTGGGTCACGAGCTCTCAGGGGCCGTGAAGAGCCGGTCGACGTAGGTGGCGAGTGAGGTGCGGATCGCGTCCTCGGCGAAGTCCCCGCCGGTGACGAGGTGGTGGAGGGTCAGGCCGTCCACGAAGGCGACGAGGGCGGCGGCCTCGGCGCGGGCGTCCAGGGACGGCGGCAGCTCGCCCAGCCTGCGGCCCTCGCCGAACGCGTGCGCGAACGCGTCGAGGAGCTGCTGTGTCGTCGTCCTGTGCAGCCGGGACATCTCCGGGTCGGCCATCGTGACCGGGAGGAACTCCAGCCAGACGGTGAGTTCCAGGCGCCGCTCGTCGTCGAGGGGGAGGAGGGTCTCGGAGGCGCGGAGGGTCCAGTCGCGGACGGAGGCGGGCCCCGCCCCCTCGGCGAGGGCCAGCAGGCGCGCCTCGCCCTGCTTGTACATGTACTCCACTCCGAACCGGAGCAGCTGGGACTTGGTGCGGAAGTAGCTCTGTACCAGCCCGACCGAGACTCCGGCCTCGTCGGCGACGTCGGCGAGGGTGGTCCTCGCCAGTCCCCGCCTCCCCACCGAGCGCAGGAGTGCGTGAGCGACCTGCCGTCGCCGCTGTTCGTGGTCCGCCGTCCTCGCCATGAAAAAATAATACGGCACTATTTTAAATGTGGCGACCGTGTCCGGTCCGGCTCCGGCCACCGGCAGGGCCCCCTGCGCCCCGAACCGATCGCGCGTCGGGGCCGGTGACGCCCGACACCGACTCCGCGAACGCCCGGGACCTGGGGTTGTGATGCAATATCAACGGGTTCGTGAATCCGTGAGGGCTCCCGAGACCGGCAACAGCACATCGACAGAGGGAGGTTGGTCCCCCATGACCGACCGCGCGTACGTGATCGCAGGATCGGAGGCCACCGGCGGCGCCGGCATCCAGGCCGACCTCAAGGCCTTCCAGGAGCTCGGCGTCTACGGCATGGGGACGATCACCTGCATCGTCTCCTTCGACCCGAACAACGGTTGGGGCCACCGGTTCGTCCCCGTCGCCCCGAACGTCATCGCCGACCAGATCGAGGCCGCGACCGCCTGCCACGACCTCGACGTGGTGAAGATCGGCATGCTCGGCACGCCCGACACCATCGACGTGGTCGCCGAGGCCCTCCAGCGGCAGCCGTGGCGGCACGTGGTCCTGGACCCGGTCCTGATCTGCAAGGGCCAGGAGGCGGGCGCCGCCCTGGACACCGACAAGGCGCTCACCGCGCAGATCCTGCCGCTGGCCACGGTGATCACGCCGAACCACTTCGAGGCGCGCACCCTCGCGGGGATGGAGAGCATCGACTCGGTGGACGACCTGGTCGAGGCCGCCCGCCGCATCCACCAGCTCGGCCCGAAGCACGTCGTCGTCAAGGGCGGCACGGAGCTTCCCGGCCCGGACGCGGTGGACGTGTACTTCGACGGCGAGGAGGTGACGGTCCTCAGCGCCCCGAAGATCGGCGAGGAGCGCGTGAGCGGCGCCGGCTGCACCTTCGCCGCCGCGATCACCGCCGAACTGGCCAAGGGCGCCGAGGTGGGCGCCGCCGTCGCAACCGCGAAGGCGATGGTCCGCGAGGGGATCAGCAGGCGTCTGACCACGCATGCTCCGTTCGCCTCGGTCGTGCCGGTCGCCCCGCGCGACTGACCCGGCCGTCGCCCCCAGCGGAGTGCCTTCGCACACATTCGTCCCTTTTGAGCCGGTTTTTTTCGCGAATCATGGTTGGAATCCCTCACAGCGGTGAGGGCAGAGACCAGGACCGAATGCCGAGCAGGAGGTTGGAATGTCCGAGAGCAACCGCGCCAGCAACAAGGCCGACGAGTACAAGGGCAAGGCCAAGGAGACCCTCGGCAAGGCCACCGGTAACGAGCAGTGGCAGGCCGAGGGCAAGACCGAGAAGACCGCGTCCAAGCTCAAGCAGGCCGGCGAGAAGGCCAAGGACGCCCTCACCCCGGACGACAAACCCAAGGACGTGTAGCTCCGGCGCCAACGGCGGCGGTGGGGAGGCTCAGCCTCCCCACCGCCGTGTGTGTGCGGGTCCGTGCGGCGCTCGGCCCCGTGTCCGGACGCCGGCGTCCCCGGAGCACGGTGAGGGGCGGCGGGGCACGGCCCACCGCACTATCCGTCGACGCGCTCCCCCCGGGTCTCGCGCCCGCGCAGGGACAGGGCGACCGCGCCGATCACCGTCAGCAGGACGGCGAGCCCGCCCCAGACCATGTCGGCGCCGATCAGCATCTCCCCGCCCTCGGCCCCCGGCGTGCGGCCGCCGTCCCGGCCGGTGACGGTCACGACGAGCAGGACGACGACGGTCGCCGCGACGGCCAGCCGCGCACCGAGCCGGGCGAACGCCCTGATCCCGCGTCCGCCTCCCAGGTCGCGGAGCGTGAAGCGCTCGTCCGCGCGGAGCGGCGCCAGCAGCCGGGCCAGGAGCAGCAGGGCGACGGGGAGCTGGAGGGCCCACACGACGGTGCGGAACCAGCCGTCGAACCACACGTTCGTGCCGTAGAGCAGCGTGTGCCAGACGCTCAGCGCGTACACGACGATGACGAACCTGTGCAGCGCCCGCCACGTGCGCGTCCCGGTCCAGAACCGGACGTAGTAGGCGAGGCTGAGCGGTACGGCCAGGTAGAGGGCGATGAGCCCGATGAGGATGGCGACCTGGCCGGTCCCCGTGGCGTAGCCGCCGGGCACGAACACGTCCACGAACGCGGAGAGCAGGCGGCCTCCCCAGGCCAGCCCCTCCTCGTTGCCCCGCACCAGTTCGAGGAAGAACGCGAACGCGTGGGCGAACATCAGGCCGATGGTGGTGAGGCTGGTGACGCGGTGCCAGCGTTCGATGCGGGCGTGCGGGACGGGTGCCCGCGCCAGGGGGGCGGTGGAGCGGAGCAGCCCGAGCATGACGGTGATCCAGGCCCAGAGGAGCCCGGACCAGCCGAAGGCCTGGCAGAGCCAGTAGAGCCAGTACTCCCTCGCGTCGGACAGGTACGGCATGACCATGAGCGTCATCGAGGTTCCGGCCTCGATGCGGACGTAGACGACGAAGAAGATGACAAGGGTGACGACAAGGGCCGCGGAGCTGTCCGGAATGACGCGCCGCAGGTCGGCGCGGAGTGCCGCGCCGTCGATCCGGGAGGGTCTGCGCCCGGGGCGGGCGCGTTCGGGTTCGGTGGTGTCGGTCATGGGCGGGGGGCGCCTTTCGTGAGCGGGAACCCCTATGACAGCAGCGTTCCCCGCCCCTTGCCCACCCCTGTTCCCGCGCCGTCCGGGGGCCGGGTGGGCGTGCGCCCACCCGCCCCCCGGACCGGTGCCCGCCGGGCGGGCCCGGTCCGGCCCCCGCCGCGCGTCTCAGGGGGTCGGCGCCACCTCGGAGAACCCGAGCCGGAGCCGGTGCCGTCCGGCGGCCAGCCGGTGCGCGGGCAGCACGCCGGGACCGCAGGACGCCGAGCCGATGCCCTGGTGGTCCGTGTCCAGGTGCAGGTGGACCCGCCCGTCCGGCACCAGTTCGTGCGGGTGCCGGGCCGCGTCGAGGGCGGCCGTCGCCCACCGGCGGGCCGAGAGGCCGAAGGCCGGGTCTCCGTCGATCCGCAGGCCCGACCCGTCCGCCGCCCGCAGGACGGCCCACCTCACGTCCGCCCGGTTGCCGTTCTCCTGGGGCCGCAGGTAGGGGGTCTGGAGGCCGTCCACCGAGCTGGTGAACCGGCCGACCCGCGCGGCCTGGTCCACGTCGCGGTAGGCCTCGCCCGGTCCGCGCCCGAACCACTCGACCCCGCCCAGGAAGGAGGGCACGGCCATGCGCACGCCGAAGCGCGGCAGGGTGCAGGGCCACTCCCCCTCGGCCTCGGCGTCCACGGTCAGGACCAGGCGCCCGGCCTCCGCGGTCCAGCCGTAGGCGACGAGCATCCCGAAGTCCCCGCCCGCGGGGGCCAGGCGGTCGCGGACGACGTACGCGTCGCCGTCCCATCCGGCGGAGAGGCGGCGCGAGGTGAGCCGGTCGAGCCCGGCCTCCCGCCACGGGACCTCCACGGACACGCCGTGGCGTGCCTGGTCGTTGTCGGTCGGGGCGCGCCACAGGTCCACCGCCGGGGACTCCACCGGCAGCCCGCCGACGGAGCACAGGGTGCCGGTACCGGCGTCGAGGATCCCCGGCCCGAGACGGAACAGGGCGTTCGCGGCGCCGACGGCGGGCACGGGGTCGCGCCGGACCGCGGACTCCCCTTCCGGGCCGTCACCGGCCACCGGCGGTGGAGCGGGGGCCGTTGGCCGGTCGGACAGGGCGGACACCTGCGCGGGCTCCCCGGAGGGGAGTCGCGCCTGCCCCCAGGCCAGTTCGTGCCCGGCCGGGGCCCACGGCTGGTCGGAGCCCAGGTGGACGGACACCGTCAGCCACGCCTCACCGCCGCCCGGCGGCGCGGGCGCCGCGGGAAGGGGCACGCTCGTGCCCGTGCCGGGGCCGAGCACGGGCACCGCCAGTTCGCCCTCCCCGAACGGCACGCCCTCCTCCTCCGCGCGCCACCGGAAGACCAGGCCGGACGTGTCCCGGAAGTCCCAGGTGTTGGTGACCTCCACCGTCCCCGCGGCGGGGTCGGGCACGACCCGCACGGGTTCGACGGTCTTCTTGTAGGCGTGCAGCCCGGGGCTGGGCGTGCGGTCGGGAAGGAGGAGGCCGTCCGCGACGAAGTTCCCGTCGTGCACCACCTCGCCGAAGTCGCCGCCGTAGGCGAACCACTCGGTTCCGTCCGGTTCGCGGCGGCGGACCCCGTGGTCGATCCACTCCCAGACGAACCCTCCCTGGATGCGCTCGTGCCGCGCGAACAGCTCCTGGTACTCCTCCAGTCCGCCCGGCCCGGCGCCCATGGCGTGCGCGTACTCGCACAGGACGAACGGCAGCCCCCTCCGGTGGGGGTCGGCCCCGGGGTCGCCGGTCGTCTCCTCCTCCCTCCGGCCGATCGCGTCCACCTCGTCGTGCGGCGGGTACATGCGCGAGTACACGTCCACGTAGGAGCTGTCGCGGTCGCCCTCGTAGTGGACCGGGCGGGAGGGGTCGTGCCCGCGCACCCAGGCGGCCATGGCCTCCAGGTTGCGCCCGGTCCCCGACTCGTTGCCCAGGGACCAGAGGACGACGCTGGGGTGGTTGCGGTCCCGGCCCACCGTCCGGGCGATCCGGTCCAGGTAGGCGTCCCGCCAGCGCGGGTCGTCGGAGGGGTTGCCGCGCCACCCCACCAGCTCGAAGCCGTGGGTCTCCAGGTCGCACTCGTCCACGACCCACAGGCCCAGCTCGTCGCACAGGTCGAGGAAGTCCGGGTGGGGCGGGTAGTGGCTGGTGCGCACGGCGTTGACGTTGTGCTGTTTCATCAGCAGGACGTCCTCGCGCATGGTCTCCCGGGGCACGGCGCGTCCGTGGTCGGGGTGCCACTCGTGGCGGTTCACCCCGCGCAGCAGCAGCGGCTGCCCGTTCACGCGCAGCAGGCCGTCGGAGACCTCCACCGTGCGGAAGCCGACCCGCAGCGGGGCCCGCTCCCCCGGGGCGGCGACGACCGCGTCGTAGAGGCGGGGTATCTCGGCCGACCACGGCTCCACCGCGCCGACCGCGTGCTCCACACCGACAGCGGCGTCCACCAGACCCAGCTCGGGGACGCTGACCAGCGCGTCGGCCGATCCCGCCACGTCGACGCGCAGGGTGCCCGTGCCGTCGGCGTGGTCGTAGGCGGCGTGCACGGTGACGTCGCCGAGGCCCTGCTCGGGGAGGGCGACCAGGGTGACGTCGCGGAAGATCCCGGACAGCCACCACATGTCCTGGTCCTCCAGGTAGCTGGCCGCCGACCACTGGTGCACGCGGACCGCCAGGACGTTGCGCCCGGGGCGCAGCAGGTGGCCCGCGTCGAACTCGGCGGCCAGGCGGCTCCCGGTGGAGAAGCCCAGCTCGGTGCCGTTCAGCCACGCACGGAAACAGGAGTCCACCCCGTCGAAGCGCAGCACGGCCGCCCCCTCCGGCCAGTCCCCGGGCAGGTCGAACTCCCGCCGGTGGTCGCCGGTCGGGTTCTCGTCCGGCACGTGCGGGGGGTCGACCGGGAAGGGGTAGACGACGTTCGTGTAGGCGGGGGTCCCGTGTCCGTGCAGCTGCCAGTGGGCGGGGACGGGCAGCCCCTCCCAGTCGGAGTCGTCGTAGTCCGGCGCCTCGAAGCCGTCGGTGTCGCCGTAGGCCCGGGGAAGCAGGCGGAACCGCCATGTGCCGTTGAGGTCCAGTGCGGGCGCGTCGCTGTCGAAGCGGGCGCGCGGCGCGCGGGTCCCGGCGGAGGGGGCGAAGTCCTCCAGGTAGGCGGGCTTGCGGGTCGCGGGCACGTCAGACCTCCGTCAGGTGCAGGAGCAGGGCTTGGGACGGGTTGAGGTTGGGCAGCTGCACCCCCGCACGGGTGAGCACCGCGCCGGACACGGTGGCCTCCCCCTCGGCGCACCACGCGGGGAGCGCGTGCTGGAGGGTCGAGGGCAGCCCCGCGTCCCTGCGCCACACCAACCGGTAGGTGCGGTCCTCGCGCAGTCCCGGCAGCCGCACCCGTCCCGGGAGGGCACGCGCCGACGTGGCCAGGCGGGCGTACCGGAAGACCGCCTCCCCTCCGTCGGGGGAGACGACCCCGTCGAGCTGCTCGGAGGGGTCGGGCGAGTCGGCGTGCACGGGGTCGCCAGAGTGCAGGAGGGGGCGCAGCTCCTTGTGGAGGGCGATCCACGAGGTCAGGGCGCCGAGTTCGTCCTCGGTGCACCGGGTGATGTCCCATTCGAGGCCGGTGTGGGAGAGGAGGGCGGCGAGGCAGCGGAACGACAGGTCCGCGGCCCTGCCGGTGGTGTGCGACACGGGTCCGCCCACGTGGCTGCCGACCAGCTCGGGAGGGAGGAGCAGGGAGGTCCAGCGCTGGAGGGCCAGGCGCTCCAGGGGGTCGTTGCAGTCGGAGGCCCACACGCGGTCGGTGCGCTCCAGGATGCCCAGGTCCACGCGGGCGCCGCCGGAGGAGCACGACTCGATCTCCAGGTCCGGGTGGCGTTCGCGCAGCCGGTCCAGGAGCTCGTAGACGGCGAGGGTCTGGCGGTGCGTGCCCGCCGCGCCGGTCGGGGCGTGCACGGGTTCGAGCAGGTCGCGGTTGTGGTCCCACTTGAGGTAGTCGGGCCGGTACTCCGTGATCAGGGCGTCCAGGTGCTCGAACACGTACCTGAAGGCCTCGGGCCGGGACAGGTCGAGGAGTTGCTGGCTGCGGCTGGGCGGGGGCAGGTGGCCCTCGGCCGCGAGGATCCACTCGGGGTGGGCGCGCAGCAGGTCGGAGTCGGGGTTGGCCATCTCCGGCTCGACCCACAGACCGACCTCCATCCCCAGGGAGCGGACGTGGTCGAAGAGCGGGTGGAGGCCGTCGGGCCACACCCCGGTGTCCACCGTCCAGTCGCCCAGCCCGGCGGTGTCGTCCCGGCGGCCCCGGAACCAGCCGTCGTCCAGGACGAACCGCTCGACGCCGATGCGGGCGGCCGTGTCGGCCAACCGCCTGAGCTGTCGAGGTCGTGGTCGAAGTAGACGGCCTCCCACGTGTTGAGGACGACCGGGCGCGGCTGGGCCGGGTGGCCCGGCCTGGCCCGCAGCCACCGGTGGAAGCGCGACGACATCCCGTCCAGTCCCCGGTCGGACCAGGAGAGGAACACCCAGGGCGTGGAGTAGGACTCGCCCTCGGCGAGCCGGACCTCTCCGGGGTGGAGGAGTTCGCCGCCCGCGATGACCGCGTCGGCGTGTCCGGCCCCCTCGGGCAGGCGTTCGGCCAGGTGGACGTGGTCACCGCTCCAGGCGGTGTGCACCCCCCACACCTCTCCGTGCCCGAACCCGAAGCCGGGGGACCCGGCCGTGAGCAGGAGGGTGGAGTCGTGCCCGGTACGGCCCCGGCGTGAGGCGCGCATGCGCGTGCCCATGGAGAGGTCCTGCCGCTGGGGCGCGCGTTCGCGGCACCAGCGCCCGGTCAGGTCGAGGACCTCGGCGGCCTCGCGGGGCAGGGGCATGGTCACCCGGAGGGTGTCCAGGGTCCACGGGGCGCCGGCGGTGTTGGTGACCGTGTTGCGGGCGCGGACCAGCCCGGAGGCCTCCAGCCTCAGCTCGCAGCGCAGCTCCAGCCCGTCCGTCACGGCGCGGACGGTGACCGTCCCGCCCGTGCCGCTCCCGCCGTCCGGGGCCGCCCCTTCCAGGGGGTCGACGTCCACGGACCGCACGGTCCACGCGGGGAAGGTCACCCGGCCCTCGTGGTGTCCGGCGATCCCGGGGTGGCCGCGCCACCCCTCCCCCTGGGTGGGAACCAGGGAGACCCAGGTGGGGACGTCGACCCCGTTGTGGGCGGCGGGCGGCGCCGAGGCCGCGGCGATCCCGGTGTCGTCGGGCAGGTCCGCGCCCCAGTGCAGGACGTGGGGAAGTCCGTCGTCGGGGACCCCGACGACCAGTGCGGTTCCCGCCGCGTTCAGGCGAATGGTGCGGTACGTCATCCCTTGCTCGCTCCCAGGGTCAGTCCGGCCACGAAGTGGCGTTGCAGCACGAAGAACACGACCAGTGTGGGCAGGGCGACGATGACCGACCCGGCCGACAGCAGGTTGTAGTCGACGAAGAACGCGCTCTGGAGGTTCTGGAGCGCGGTGGTGATGGGCAGCTTGTCGCCGCTGGACAGCAGCGCGAGCGCCCAGAAGAAGTCGTTGTAGATCCAGGTCACGAGCAGCGTGGCCAGGGCCGCGAGGCTCGGACGGCACAGCGGGAGCACCACCTTGCGGTACTGCTGGAAGACGGTCGCCCCGTCCACCCTCGCGGCCTCCAGCAGCGACGTGGGCATCGCCTTCATGAAGTTGCTCAGGACGAACGTGCAGAAGCCGATCTGGAACGCGGTGTGGATGAGGACGACCCCGAGGTGGCTGTCGTAGAGCGACCCGGACTCGCTGATCCAGTAGGGCAGGGGGATGGCGTTGTAGAGGCGGAACAGCGGGACGAGGAGGGCCTGCGGCGGCAGGAGGTTCGCGGCGAGGAACACCGCGAGCATCACCAGGTTGAAGCGGCGCGAGTAGCTGGAGAGCACGAACGCCGCGCACGACGACAGGAACAGGGTGAGCAGCACCGCGGGGACGGTGATGACGAGGGAGTTGAGGAAGTAGCCCGGCAGTTCTCCCTGCGTCCACGCGTCGGCGTAGTTGTCGAGGGTGAACCCGCCCAGGGACAGGTAGCCGTGCAGGGCCGTGTAGTCGTAGTCGCGGAACGAGTTGACCACCGCCCACAGCACCGGGAAGAGCCAGGCCAGCGCCGTCACGACGAGGAACGCGTGCAGCAGCGCCCGTGCCGGGCGGATCCGTCGGCGGGCGGGGCGTCCGGGCGCGGGGCTCCGGGCCTCCCGGTCCGGGGACTCGGGGAGGGTCGTGGCGGTCACCGGTGGGCCCCTCTCAGCATGGTGGACACGTAGACGACGATGAAGACCAGGGAGATCACCAGCATGACCACGGCCAGCGCGGAGCCGAAGCCCACCCTGCTGGCCTCACCGATGACGTTGGAGGTCACCAGCGCGGATATCAGCTCCAGGCCGTTCCGGCCGCGGTTGATGATCCACACGATGTCGAAGGCGCGCAGCGCGTCGATGACGGTCACGACGACCACGACCAGGTTGACGGGCAGCAGGGCCGGGAACACGACCCGGGTGAAGGTGCGCACCGGACCGGCGCCGTCGATGGCGGCGGCCTCGCGCAGGGACGGGTCGACGGCTTTCAGCCCGGCCAGGTAGAGCAGCATGATGTACCCGGTGTGCCGCCATCCGGCCGCGACCAGCACCGCGTAGAGGTTGATGTCGGGGTTGCCGAACCAGTCGACGGCGGGCGCGTCGGACACCAGGGCGAGGAAGGCGTTGAGCAGGCCCTGGTCGCGGGAGTAGATGAGCTGCCAGACGAACCCGATCAGGGCGAGCGAGAGCACCACCGGCAGGTAGAAGATGCTCCGGTACACCGATCCGCCGCGCATCTCCCGGTCGAGCAGCACCGCCAGGAACATCCCGAGCAGTGTGGGGACCGTGAACAGGACCACCAGCCACACGAGGTTGTTGCGCAGCGCCGGCTCGAACGGCGGGTAGATGGTGAACGCGTCCGTGTAGTTCTGGACGCCGATCCACTCGATGGTCTCCAGGCCCCCGATGCCGTCCCACCGGGTGAACGACAGCAGGACCGTGGCCATGGCGGGCAGCCACACCAGGCCGACCACGAGCAGCGCGGGAACACCGAGCATCAGGGCGAGGGCGGCGCGGTCGCCGCGCCCGTGCCGGGGACCCGTCCCCGGGCGCCGGGCGCGTCCCGTGCGCCGCGTCGGACCGGTGGGCGGGGCCGGCGGGCCGGCGGACCGGACGGCAGGGGGCGGTGGGGGGGCGTTCGACGCCATGCCTGTCTCCTTCACTTCTGGTTCACCGGCCGAAGATCGACAGCTTCTGGCGCTGGATGGTGTCGGTCAGGTCGGCGATGTCGTCGGGTTGGCGCAGGAAGCGCTGGAGGGCGGGGATCATGACGACGGACGCGAAGTCGGGCCGGGTGTCGCGGTCCATGTACTGGGTGAGCGCCCCTGCGCTCGCGACCATGTCGTTGACCTTCGCGTCGAGCGGGCTGAACCCGCCGGTACCCGCGTCCAGGTGGGTGGGGAGCGCCTGCGGGTCGATCGCGGTGTAGATCTCCTGCGCCTCCAGGGAGCCCAGGTGGCCGAGGAGCTCGTGGGCGCCCTCCGCGTTGCGCGGGTCCCCGGAGACCATGAACCCGTCGATGGGGGCCTCGACCACGTCGGCCCCGATCTCGGGGTCGAACTCGGGGAAGGCGAAGCAGTCCAGGTCGTCCAGGTCCTCTCCCTCGGGGAAGACGTGGGTGATGAACATGCCGCACAGCATCATCCCGGCCTCGCCCCGGACCAGGGCCGTCTGGGCCTCGTTGATCCCCCGCCCCAGGGGGTCGGGCTGGTGGTGGGGCAGGAGTTCGGCCCAGGCGCCGAAGACGCTCCTGACCTCGGAGGAGTCCCAGGAGTGGTCGCCGTCGAGCAGTTCCAGGTGGAACTCGGGGCCGTTGAGGCGCAGGTTGAGGTGGTCGAACATGCCCATCGCCGGCCAGCCCTCGCGGATGCCGGAGGCGAGGGGTTCGAGTCCGTCGGCGCGCATCCGCTCGCACAGCGCGACGAACTCCTCCCGGGTGGCGGGGACCTCGTAGCCGTGGCGCTCGAACACGCTCCGGCGGTGGAAGACCGCCCAGGGGGCGGTGGAGTCGGGGACCATGTACTGCCTGCCGTCGGGGGCCGTGCACAGGCTCCTCACCTGGTCGGTGAAGGCGCCCTCGAAGCGGCGGCTCCAGACGTCGGAGACGTCGCTGATCAGGCCCCGTTCGGCGAAGAAGCGCATCCGGTACCCCGCGAACCATCCGATGACGTCGTCGGGGGTGCCCTGGAGGTAGTTGTTGACGCTCTCCTGGAAGGAGGTGGAGTCGAAGGTGTTGACCTCGACGGTGCGGCCGGAGGCGGCCTCGTACAGCCCGAGGCTCTCCTCGACGGCCACGCGCTGGGCGGGGTTGGCACGGTTGGAGGCCATCGTGACCACGGTCGGGTCGTCGCGGCTCCCGGTGCCGCACCCGGCGAGGCCGGGCAGGGCCAGGAGTGTCCCGGCCCCGGCCAGGCCGCCCAGCAGGGCGCGGCGCCGCAGGCCCGGTGGTCCCGGAGGTCTGTGGTGCATCGAGGACTCCTCCGAACAGATGTGAAGGCGATCACAGTCCTCCATATGTTCGGGATGGCACTCCCTCTTGTCAACACTTATCAACTTTTCCGAACAGAGAACCACGTTCGTTTCTCCCTATTGACACAAACGTGGAACCTGCAACACTGGATCAAACACGTTTCAACATTTCCACTCATCGCTTGGGGGACGGATGCTGGCCGCGCAACGGCAGGAGCTGATCCTCGAACAGGTCAGGCGGACCGGGGGCGTCCGGGTCGCCGACCTCGTCGAGAGCCTCGCGGTCTCGGACATGACCGTCCGGCGCGACCTCGACGTCCTGGAACACCGCGGCTCCCTCCGCAAGGTGCACGGCGGCGCCGTCGCACCGGAGGGCGCCCGCACCGAGGAGCCGGGCTTCGAGGCCAAGTCCACCCGCCAGGAGGACGAGAAGCACGCGATCGCGCGCGCCGTCGCCGACCTCGTCGAACCGCACAGCGCCGTCGGCCTGTCGGCGGGCACCACGACGGCCCTCGTCGCCGAGTACCTGGCCGCCACCCCGGGCCTGACCGTGGTGACCAACTCCCTGCACGTGGCCGAGGTGTTCCACCGCACCGCCCGGCCCGACCAGACGGTCGCGCTCACCGGCGGGTTCCGCACCCCCTCCGACGCGCTCGTCGGTCCCCTCGCACTCGCCTCCATCCGCGGACTCAACCTGGACACGCTGGTCCTGGGCGTGCACGGCATGCAGGAGCGCGCGGGGTTCACCACCCCGAACCTCATGGAGTCCGAGACCAACCGCGCCCTGGTGGACGCCGCCGCCACCCTCGTCGTGGCCGCCGACCACAGCAAGTGGGGCACCGTCGGGATCAGCACCATCGCTCCGCTGGACCGCTGCGACGTGCTCGTCACCGACTCCGGCCTCCCCGACGCGGCACGCGCCGTCCTCACCGAGCAGGTGGACCGCCTCGTGGTCACCGACGCGCGCCCCCGAGAGGAGCGGGGATGAGGAGCGTCCCGCAGGACGGCCCCGCGGAGCACCGCACCGGAGGACGCACCGGCCCGTCGGGCACCGGGCACGCGGACGCCGCGGACCCCGGCCGCACGCAGCCCCCGCCCCCGGTGCGCAGGACCTCCGCGAGACTGGCCGACGGCCGGGAGATCGTCTACTTCGACGAGGGCGGCGCCGTCCGCGAGCCCGCGCCCGACCGGCGCGACCTCCCGCCGTCCGCCACCGGGTCCGAGATGCGCCTGGACCCGCTGCTGCGGGAGTGGGTGGTCGTCGCGTCCCACCGGCAGGGCCGCACCCACCTGCCGTCCAGCGACGACTGCCCCCTGTGCCCCTCCTCGGGCGGGCGGACCACCGAGATCCCGGCGTCCTCCTACGACGTGGTCGCGTTCGAGAACCGCTTCCCCTCCCTCGTCGCCGACGACGGCCGGGAGCTGGAGGCCGTCGGCGAACTGGAGCCGTCCCGGCGGGTGGGCGCGGGCCGCTGCGAGGTCCTCGTGTTCGGGTCCGACCACAACGCGTCGTTCGCCGACCTCACCCCCGGACGCGCCCGCACCGTGATGGAGGCCTGGGTCGACCGGACCCGCGCCCTGTCCGCGCTGCCCGGCGTGGAGCAGGTGTACTGCTTCGAGAACCGGGGACCGGAGATCGGGGTGACCCTCCACCACCCGCACGGCCAGATCTACGCCTTCCCCTTCGTCACGCCCCGCACCCTGCGCACCCTCGACTCCGCGGAGGAGTACCGGGCGCGCACCGGGGGCGACCTGTTCGCCGACGTCCTGCGGACCGAGCAGGAGGCGGGGATCCGGGTCGTCGCCCGGACCGAGCACTGGACGGCGTTCGTCCCGGCCGCCGCCCGCTGGCCCGTGGAGGTGCACCTGTACCCGCACCGGGCGGTGCCCGACCTGCCCTCCCTCACCCCCGCCGAACGCGACGACTTCGGCCTCGTGTACCTCGACGTCCTGCGCCG
>Ga0233363_1000486_pt1 | contig 17754 bp, 11 predicted proteins | sample ElkDunMinimDraft_18_FD_191534 | JGI IMG/M metagenome (GOLD analysis project Ga0233363, IMG submission 191534) | Fecal eukaryotic communites from dung pellets of Tule Elk in California, USA - Elk Dung C16 | ecosystem: Host-associated > Mammals > Digestive system > Large intestine > Fecal | place... | reverse complement strand
CGCCGGTTATCTCGCGGGTGCGGCTGTTCTGGCCATCGGGGTGCGGGTGCTGGGCGTCAGTCCGTGGCTTGCCCCGGTGCTGTCCATTTGCGCGACGCTTCCGTTGACGTACCTGCTCACACGCCTGGTCCTGGTCGCGCGCGTCCGACACTGAGCTCCAGGCGTCCGCGGTTCTCACGTGGTGGATCTGGCCTCCACGACTCGGCTGGGGGCATTCGATGGGACGTCGCGGATGCCAAACTACTCGCCAACAGGCGCTGCTAGCCACGTGCACCGATAACGGGCCATTCGTGGGCGAGCCCCTCTTCCAGTGGGGAGCATGGCGTGGGCCATCCAGTACATCCGCCCGGCGAACCGAACCAGAGCGCCTGATCGAGCGGCTCCACCGTACCCACAGCGAAGATGTGCGTGACAACTATCTGTTCGCCTGGCTCGAGACGTGCGCGAGCGCCGCTGTCACCAGAACCTCTGCGGCTGAAGTATCTGCCTGGCGGGGGCGCTTACGGGGTCTGCTCGCGAGGGTTTGAACTGATAAGCTCGTCTAGAAGGCCTATTCTGGCCGCTCGGCGCGAACGTCGTCGCGGGCGGTGTCAATCACGGCGTGAGCAAGGGAGGGGGGATGCGTTGCAATCTCTGTGCGTGTGAGGAGTTTATTGATATGAACGGCAGACGGCGCGTCCGTTGCCGGAACTGCAGTTCGCTTGAGCGCACGCGACTGCTTTGGATGTACTTTCTCGATATTCCCCTCCCTCCGGAGGCAAAGATTCTTCATGTCGCGCCAGAGAAGGGCATACATGACGCGGTATCCGCCATGGGTTCGGTTGGTCAGTACACATGCGTTGATATCGACCCGCTGCGATATCCGTTCGCTAACTGCCAGAAGATTGATCTCTGCGAGTTAGATGACTGGCCGTCTGAGACTTTCGACGTCATTATGCATTGTCACGTGCTTGAGCATGTCCCGTGTACGGTGGCCTACACTCTGTATCATCTTCACCGGATGCTGAAACCTTCTGGAAGGCACCTGTGTGTGATTCCCTTCTCTCCAGGCAGGTACGACGAATCATTCGAAGATCTGGGGGCCGAGGAGAGGGTCAGAAGGTTTGGTCAGTTTGACCATGTGCGCAAGTTCGGCAGCCGAGATATTGGAAGTCATCTTGGTAAACTTCTGCGCTTACCTAAGGTCTTTGATGCGACGCAGAGATTTTCTGAAGAGCAACTCCGCGAAGCCAATATTCCTGAGGCTCATTGGCGGGGATTCCATATCAGCACGGTTCTGAATCTGGCTCGCAATGACATGCTTTTGCTGCAGGCGTGAGAAGTACTTGGCTGGGGGGTGCAGGCCGGGCATCAAGGTGAAGCTCTGGCCTGTTGGCTAAGAGAAACTGAAATGGTAGTGGCCCGGTAGGGCTGGCCAAGCGTGTGGATAGGCGTCACCACGCCAGCACGCCCACTCTGTCGAGACGTCATGTTGGTTGGAGAGGCATCCCGCATAGAATCCCCCATGCCAATCGAGTATCCCCATCCTCGGTGATTAGGTGGTTCGTGGGAGTACGGATCCCCCGTAGAGCTAATGAATCGGAAGGCTTCTGCAAACGGGCAATCTGACCGCTGGCTCCCTATAATTGTCAGTCGTCCGATTGGCGCCGCGGTGCGGTCCGGCTGTGGTGAGCAGGTTGGCGCTCGTGGCGGTACTCACTTGATCGCTGGCACGTGCGTAGATCGATATGGAATCCATGCCCCCCCCGCCTGATGACCCGCCGCAGCCGCATGAAGCTGACGATCTTCCCCGATGAGCATCTCCCCCTCCAGGACGTCGCACTTGTCCCCGAGGCGACCCTGACGGCCCTCGATGGCGCCGGCCCTGGATGCGGGTGGAAGGCGAGTGGTGACCGGGCGTGCTTCACGGTGGCACTTGACGAGCTGCGGAAGCCTCTCAGGGGCGGCTGGTACAGGCTCACCGGTGTGCTTACGCAGGCCGATCCGACGGGGGGAATTCCCTGTCTCTATCCCGTCTACCCGCCAGGACTCGAGGGCGACGCCCAGATTGCCCTGCCGCCGCCCGGTCCGGACGGTCGGATCGATGCGCTGGTGCTGTTCAAGCAGGACGTCATCGGGCTTGGGTTCTGTCCTGTCCAGGGACCGGCGCGGTTCGAGATGCACGGGTTCGCCCTGCGGCGGGTGCGGCGGACGGCCGCGCTTCGGCAGATGCTCGGTCCGACCAGTCGCGTGCCGGACGGGCTGGCTGCGCGCGTGGCGCGGTTCGCCGGTCACGTCGCGCGATGGGGTCTTTCCCCCGCCGTGGACGCCTTGTACAAGGACTATCGCAGGCGACTGCTACCGGAGGACGTTGGCGAGTACGCAGGATGGGTCGCGCGCTTCGACACCCTGACTGCCGGCCATATGGAGCAGCTGCAGGCGCGTGCGGCAGGCTTTGGGGGCGGATCCGCCCCGCTGATCTCGATCCTTGTGCCGACATACAACACCGACGAACGCTGGCTGCGTCGCTGCATCGAGAGCGTCATCGGCCAGGTCTATCCGCATTGGCAGCTATGCATCGCGGACGATGCGTCCCCCGACCCCCGGGTGATGGAGGTGCTGAACGAGTATGCGGCTGCCGATTCGCGCATCGAGATCATGCGGCGCCCAGTCAATGGACACATCTCTCAGGCGTCCAACAGCGCGCTTTCGATGGCCCGTGGCGATTACGTCGGACTGCTCGACCACGATGACGAGTTGCGTCCGCATGCCTTGCTGGAGATGGCAGAAGCGATCGTCGCCAAGCCTGGCGTGGGCCTGCTGTACTCGGACGAGGACAAGCTCGACGAGGAGGGACGGCGATTCGATCCGTACTTCAAGCCGGACTGGAACCCCGACCTGCTGCTGTCCCAGAACTACGTCTGCCACTTCACCGTCATCCGCACGGACCTCGTGCGCAGGGTGGGGGGGTTCCGCGAGGGCTTCGAAGGCAGCCAGGACCACGATCTGTTCCTGCGCTGCATCGAGGAGCTGCCGGCTTCGGCGATTCACCACGTACCGCGGGTGCTCTATCACTGGCGTGCCATCACGGGCTCGACGGCACTGAGTCGCGATGAGAAGGACTACGCCGCCGAGGCAGGCGAGCGGGCCGTGGCGGGGCATCTCGAAAGGCGGCATCCGGAGGCGAGGGTCGAGGCGCTCTCCCATGGGCACTATCGCGTGCACTGGCCGCTGCCCGCGCCGCCGCCCAAGGTCAGTCTGATCATTCCGACCCGCGACAGGGTGGATCTGCTACGGACGTGCGTGGACAGCATCCTGTCCAGGACGCACTACCCTGCGTATGAGGTGGTGGTCGTCGACAATCAGTCCTCGGATCCGGCCGCACTCGAGTATCTGGCCGAGATCGCTGGCGACCCACGCGTCCGCGTGCTCCGCTACGACGCCCCGTTCAACTACTCCGCCATCAACAACTGGGCGGTCGAGCAGTGTGATGGCACGGTGCTCGGGCTGCTGAACAATGATGTCGAGGTGATCTCGCCGGACTGGCTCGATGAGCTGGTTTCCCACGCGGCCCGTCCGGGTGTCGGTGCCGTGGGGGCAATGCTCTATTACCCGAACGACACGATCCAGCATGCGGGCGTGGTGCTGGGCATCCACGGCGTCGCCGCGCACCAGTACGCGGGCATGCCCAAGGGCTACCCGGGCCACGGAGGGCGGGTGCGCGTCGCGCAGGAACTCTCCGCCGTCACCGGCGCCTGTCTGGTCGTCACGCGCGCGGCCTACGAGAGCGTCGGCGGTCTCGACGAAGCGCTGCAGGTGGCGTTCAACGACATCGACTTCTGCCTGCGCCTGCTGGAGGCCGGATACAGGAACGTATGGACGCCGTTCGCCGAGCTCTACCATCACGAATCGGCGTCCCGCGGCGCGGAGGACACCGACGAGAAGAGGGAACGGTTCGGAAACGAGGTCGCCCTGATGCTCCGGCGCTGGGGTCCCAGGCTCGCCCGCGACCCCGCTTACAATCCGAATCTGACGCTGGAAAGCCTTAACAGCGAGCTGGCGTCGCCCCCTCGGGGCACGCCCTGAGGCCAGCGGAATAGTGCCGGGCCCGGGCGGCGTCGATACACTAGCGACGTGCCGTCCGGGGGCACAGCGGGGCGCCGGGGTTCATGCGATTGCCGCGGATAATGCCCGCCCTCCGGCCTGCGTGGGGCCGCGCGTCGCGCCTCCGCACGGTCTGATCATTTCCACCTTAACCTGGCATATGGAGTGAACCCATGAAACAGCTTCTTCTCGCGGCGGCCATCCTCGTCGCGCTGGCCGCATGCGGCGCGGAACAGAACGCCGACCAGGCCGCCGGCGGGACGACGGTCGAGCCGACGGCGGATGCGGCCAAGAAGTCGTCAGCCAGCGCTGCGACGGGCATCGATGTCCTGACCGGGCTGGGTTTCATCCCCGACTTCGCATACGGAACCGCGTATGACATCGTCGACAAGAACAAGGAAGGCGTGAACCGGCGCCGGGTGCTTCTGGAGGTGCTGGAGGGCGATATCGAGGCCGCGATGGCCAGCGCGCAGGCTACGCTCCAGAACGCAGGCTACTCGAAGTCGAAGGAATCCTCGGATGGCGGCCGCTACGACGCGGTCTTCGTGAAGCGTGGGTTCCCCACCCTCGTGTTCATGGGCCAGTCCCCGGAGCGCGGGCCCAAGCTGAAGAATCCCGAGGCGGTCGGGACGATCCACATCATGTGGAACACCTACTGACGGGCGTCCCGGGCGGGGTCGGTGATGGATGTCCCCGGGGTTGCGGCTCCGGCGACAGGCATCACCGCCCGGCAAGGCGGAACAGCCGCACCCCGCTGTCGTCTGGGGCGCTGAGCGGGGCAAGGCACCGCAGGTCCGCGGCGGGGACTGCCACGGTGTAGGCCACGTGGGTGATCCCGAGTTCCTGCATGGCCGGTCCGCACACGTCCAGGACGACGCGGTACTGGTCGGGGTGGATCAGTTCGAACCGGGGCGCGGTCAAGCCGGGTTCGGACGCGACGCTGATCGTGGAGTAGCGGTTCCATACACCGATGTAGCGTTGCTGCGGATCGAGCCGATCCAGTGTTTCACGGTCGGGGACGACATGGGTGCCGCCCCACACGTTCAGGCCCACCGCCTTCAGACCCTGGGCGAAGAAGTTGTCGCCGATCGCGACCCAGCGATCATCCGGTCCGCCTCCCTGCTTCTTCGCGGCCTGGAGGATGGGTTTGTCCGTGACCGAGGTCAGCCCGCTCGTCAGCGGGTTCACGGTGGCCGCGGGCAGGGCCAGGATGGCGACGCCGGTCGCGAAGAAGGCGACCTTGCCTCGCGCGATGCCAATGGCGATGAGCGCCGAGACCAGGGCGCCCAGCGCGATGACCTGCCAGGTGAAGAACGCCGTATCGACCTGCCTGAGCCGCCAGCCCAGGTAGCCGACCAGCAATGCGGCCAGGGGCACCGTGACCCAGGCTGTCCGGCGTGCCGTGCCCGAGGGCGGCGACTCCTGCATCCGGGCCACCAGGATCGTGCAGAGCAGGATCGACCCCAGCCCCAGCGCCATGATCGCGCGCTTGGGAGTGACCGAGGACCAGCCTCCGCGCTGCAGGATGGAGTTGAGCGCGTCGGGCAGCGAGAGTGCGATCCAGGCGAAAGCGATCGCGCAGAAACCGCCGATGAAGGCCAGCAAGGCGTTGCGGCGGCCGAACCACAGGCCGAGCGGCACGAGCATGACCGCCAGCGGCAGCATGATGAGGTGCCCGCTGGCTTCGCTGGCGTTGTAGCTGAAAGGCAACCTTGGGAACTCGCTTTCGCCGATTCGAAACGCCTCGAAGAAACCTTGCAGCAGCTTGGACACCGGCACTCCGCCGCTCGAGGAGACCCGGCGCCCGGGATAGGCGGTATCGAGCATCGAGTCGATGGCGCTTGCCGCGGTATGGAAGAACCATGCGCCGTACAGCGCTACCGCGGTGGCGGCGGCGGCGAGCGCGGCCCAGCGGAACCAGGCGTGCTGCCTGAGTCTTCCAAAGCCGTCGTTCTCGACCCCGTAGCCAAGGACGATGGCGACGGCCAGGTAGGCGAGGGGGAGGATGAAGGGCGGATACAGGTTGAGCACGAGGTTGGTTGCGGCATACACGATCAGGATGGCGCCAACCGCGATCGTGGCGCGCTTCCTCGAGTAAAGGCCGTACAGGGCGCCGGTCGTGCCCAGGGCGAACGCGGTCATGATCTCGGGCAGCGCGCTCGAAAACCACCATTGCGTGTAGGAGGAGAAGTACACCCACGCCGTGCCGGCGAGCGACGCCGGCAGATTTCCGCGGGTCAGTATCAGTAGCAGCCAGAGGAACGAGAACGCCAGGCCGACGCTTTTGTACGCCCAGAACCAGGCGTAACCACGCTCGATGTCGAGGAACCGGAAGCCCGCATACTTGGCATTCGGCAGCGCCAGGGGGTCGGAGATCGGGACAGTCGCGAGCAGCGGCGCGGTGCCGCCGCCCAGGTTGCCGTTCACGGTCGGACTGCCCGCCAGGACCTGGTTGAGGATCCACGGCGTCAGCACCTTCCACTCGTCGGACCTGATGTGGCGCGGAGACCCGATATCGATCGCCTGCTCGACAGGCGCCGCAGGATAGACGTTCTCCCACACCTCGATGGAGGACTGATGCAGTTTCAGGCCGACGAACACCAGCGCGGATATCGCAATGAGCGCGAACGTGGCGACGATGGGCGGGGTGAAAGCCAGCAGGTCGTCATCGAGGCGAGGTTGCCATCCGGCGCGACGTGACGGGTCGGCCCAGGCGGCCCGTGCGCGCACCAGGCCAGCGCAGAGCCCGATGACGAGCATGGAGCCTGCCAGGGCCAGGAGCAGGCGCTGCAGGAGCACGAGCCAGGCACGCGGCGCTCCCACCGGCCGTGGCAGGGATATCTCGACGTAGGGATCGTTGCCGACGGAATGGATGAGGAGCCTGCCGTCGGCATCGACCTCGAGACGGGCCTGGTTGACATGGCCGCGCGCCGCGAACAGCTCGCGGCCATCGAAGCTCTGCACTCCGCCGGCATCCGTCAGCCGAAGCGAATGGAGGACGATCTCGCCCTTGGAGGACGCGGGGTCGATGCGAACTCGATCGATGCGCTTCGACGCCGGCAGCTCCACCGTGTACTGATGGGGCTTGCCGTCGTCCTCGATTGCGAACGCCCGGCTGTTCGCCTGGGTGAACACCTCATCGCTACTGCGATAGAAGATCTCGCCGCGGTCGCCGCCGGTCGAGCCCATCGTCAGCTCCGCGACCACCGGCGTGCGCGGCAGGCCGAGGATGTACATGCACGCGAAGAAGAAGAGCCAGACGAGGGCCGCCCGGGTAAACCAGGGTTTCCATTCCGACATCTGGCGGGGCCTCGACTTCGTCTCAGGCGTCATTGGCGACAACTTTCATTGGGCTGGATACGCATCGGGTGCTCTCGATCAGAGGCGGCCCGGTGGGGCCGCACTGCCGCTGCCCATCAACCCCGTGGCCCGGGGGCGCGACCAATCCGCTCCCTGTTCGACGGGCTCAATCGGTGGTGCAGCGGGCGGCGCGGAACCGACGCGATGTCGAAGCTGAAGAAGGCCAGGATGAACTGCAGCCCGATCAACGTCGGCAAGGCGGCCAGCATCACAGTGCCGGCCGGGGTGGAGTTTCCGGTCTGGGCGGACTGGAACCAGCTGATGGCGCCGTAGGCGAGTCCGCACGCCATCAGCACGCTTCCCGCCACCAGCTCAAGCGACGCCAACGACATGTCCCGCAGGAAGAAGTTGTAGAAGATGCGCTTGAAGAAGTTGCGCGTGTGCTTGTAGGCGAAGTCGAACAGCACGCGGTTCACTTTCAGGTTGCTGACCTCGTCGCCGTAGCGGGCGTCCATCGGGATGTCGATGACGACGGCTCGAAGGGTGTTCAGCCGGAACAGCAGGTCGGACTCGAAGAAGTAGCGCCGGCTGATCTTGGCCACGGGAAGGCGCTGGGCGACGTCCGCGTGGATCGCGGTGTACCCGTTGGTTGGATCGAAGATGTCCCAGTAGCCGGTGGACAGTTTCGCCATGAACGACAGGCCGGCGTTCCCCGCGATACGCAAGGCTGGCATCTGGCCGATATTGGCAAGGTCGAAGAAACGATTCCCCTTCGTATAGTCGGCTTCGCCACGAAGGATCGGCGCCACGAACGAGGGGATAAGGGAGGGGTCCATCTGGCCGTCGCCGTCGATCTTCACGATCACGTCGGCGCCGTCCGCCAGCGCTTCCGCGTAGCCGCGCAGAACGGCTCCCCCCACTCCAAGGTTGCGGTCGTTGAAGTGCACCCGTACCCGCGGGTCGCTGCAACTCGCCTGGACGTGGAGTCCGGTCTGCTCGGGGCAGCCGTCGTCGACCACATGGATGGACGCAACCGACGCCGGGACTGCAGCGAGAACTTCGATGATGTGACGGCGCGCCCGGTAGCAGGGCACAACCACGTGGATTTGCGGTTCGCTCGATGTCATTGATTACGCAGCCGTATCAGGTAGCTATCGCCGCTGCGGACGAGGATTTCCTCGGTCGCAGGCAATTGTTCCATGCCGTCCATGCAGGCGGCGCCGCGGGCGGTGGGCAGGAATACATAGCCGATGCCTTGCGCTGCGAGCCAGTCGCGATCAAACCGGCGGCAGACATGCGCCTTGTAGGCCTCGGTGGTGTAATCGTCATCCCCCTGATAGTAGAAGAATGCGACTGGCGGCACATCATAGAACGGGAGCGCGCGCGCCCCGGTGACCGGGAACACCCAGTCCTCGTTCCGCGTGTCGTGCACCGAGTTCGGGACCAGGATCCGCGGAAGCGAGGAAATGTCCGTGCCGTGGGATTGCCTGAGCATCGTCGCGAAGCGGGTCATCACCGCGATGTCGTCCGGACTCGCGCAGCCCATGGACCCGCAGTAGTCGGCTCGCGGATTGAGGGTGAAACGCTGCGCCTCGTGCATGCCGAGCCGGACCACCAGAACGAGCAGGATGGCCGGGATCGCCAGCCGGAGCGCATTCAGGCGCTGCGCGCGCCCGAGCAGGATGACGCCTCCCGCCATGGCCGTCACCAGCAGGATCTTCAGCTGCCCCAGTGTGAAAGCGTAGTAGGGTGCCAGCAGGTAGAAGCGCCTGTCGTCGGCGAGAGCCGCGAACAGTCCCTCTGCGGCCAGAAGCGCCAGGACGACCAGGCCCACCGCGACCACGACATGGACGCGTACGCGAAGCGCAGGCCGCAGGATCAGTCGCAACCCGAGAATGGTCGCCAGCAGGCCGGCGAAGAGTGGCACGGCCTGGGCGGGCCCCATGGTCCATCCGCCCGGGGCCAGTCGTAGTGGGTTCGCTACGTAGTAATCGCGCCACGCGGTCAGTATTTCCTGCAACGACTTGACCTGCAGCCTGTCGTTGACGGTGATTTTTGAGGCCGGTGGCGCGAACTCGGTGAGCAACCGGAAGTAGTAGGGATCCAGGAGCATCAGGAGCGGCAGGGCTGCGAGTCCCAGCAACCACCAGCTGATCCGGCGATGCGCGATGGCCTGATACACGATCCAGCCGACTGCCAGGATGGCGGGCACGACGACGCTGATCGGATTCAGTACCGCCAGCGCGAAGAGACTGGCCGTCAGTACAGGCGCCAGCTTGCGGTCCTGCCCGCGCGAGGGGCCGCCGGAAAGCAGCAAGGCGGCCATGATCGCCGCGATGCCGATCGCCATTTGGCGGCCCGCTCCCTCCATGTGGCTGTACTGCCAGTAGAGCGGAATCAGGAAACCGGCGGCGGTTATCCCGATGGCGGTCAACATCACGACCAGGCGGACCGACGGAGAGCGGGTCCGTGTCGACAGCGCTTCGCCCAGCATCAAGGCTGCGAGGAAGCTTTGCAGCAGGGGCAGTGCGGTCACGCTGTCGCGCACGTCGATCTGGGCGAGCTTCGCCCAGATGAATCCCAGTGCGGCGGTCCCGCCGGGGTAGCCGAAGCTGGCTTCGCCATGCCACGGAATGGCGCCAAGCAGTTCAACCTGCCTGGCGAGATAGGCGTGCGTGTCCGGATCGCTGGACAGCATGACCAACCGGGGCAGCTCCCTGTCCGCCACCACGATGCACACTGCGGCAAGAAGCGCCAGTTCGATCGCCGGCCAGGCGAAGGCGCGGGACGTGAGCTGCGGGCGAGGGTCTGGGCGGGTCAGCCAGAGGTATGCGAGCGCCGCAACCACGATGATCCCGAGCTCCAGGAAGCCCAATGGCGGCGCCGGGAGGACCGCCTGCAGCGCCGAACGCGCGTACACGTACAGGAGCAGGACCAGCTGCCCTGCGGCGACGCAGAGGAACAGGCGGCCCGCTCCGTAGGCGAGCAGGCCCAGCGGCCGCAACGAGGCGGCACCGATCGCGGCCAGCGCCAAGGCGGCAAGCAGCAACCTGGCGCCATACCAGGCTCCATCGGCGCCGCAGAGGCCTCCGCATCCCGTCCCCAGCGCCCCGAGCAGCACCAGCGTTCCTATCAGGGCCATGCAGAAGAAGCCCGCGCTGCTGCGTCGATCGCCAGTGGCGATGAAGGTGCGAAATCGCGAGCGAGCGAACCACGCGAGCAGCAGCAGGGTCGCGGCACCCACGAACCCGATCACGGCGGCACGCCACCGGTAGCGACGATGGCCGTCGAGCAGCTCGGACGGTACGGCAACTTGCAGATAGGGGTCTGGTCCCTCTGACCTGAACCTCAGCCCGTCTCCGGCGCCTTCCGATGCGAGCTGGTGAAGCGGCTGCACCGCTGCTTCCAGGGCCGGGCCCTCGAGCCGGAACTCGCCATACTTGTTGCGGATCTCGATCGAGTACAGGGCGAGGGTGCCGGCGCCGGCCCCGGGATCCAGTCGGAATGCGCCAGCGGCCAGCCCGGTCAGTTGCGCGGCGTAATCGTGTGGTTCTCCATCAGGCCTCGGTGTGAAGTGGATCGAGGACTGTTCGCTGTAGCCGCCCTCCCCAAGCGGGAAGAACTGCCCCGGGCCGCCGATGGTCGAGGACATCCGGACGACCACATCGACAGTCGGAGCCATTCTCCAGATGCGCACGCCATACACGACTGCGGCCAGGCACCAAAACGTCAGCAACAGCCAGGCCGTGGTGGCGAACCATCCGGGACATCCATGGCCGCGGCTGATCTTCACGTTTCTTTACCCAGTCGGATTCAGTGAGGGGGGGCATATGTGGATACGGCAGCCAACGGCAGGCGCATTCAACGGAAGGCACATGCCCGGATGTAACGCGAGCCTCTTCCAGGCGCCGGGCATTCTCGGACATGACCGGTTTCGTGGCTTCGATCCCGCTGTCTGTCCAGCTCCACTCGCCGTGGACGTTGCCGAGCCGGCCAACCCGTCCGCTCAGGCTTGCATGGCCAGATGCCAAGTAGTCACGCTGCGCCGTTTGCCGGGTGCGTGGCCGTGACCAGGACGACTCCCGCGGATATCAGCAACAGTCCAAGCCACTGGGAAGGGCCGAGGCGTTCGCCGAAAAAGTGCCAGCTCGCGATCGCCATCAGCAGGTAGAACGACGAACCGGACAGTGCGAACGCGACCGATAGTTGCTCTTTGGACAGCACAAACAGCCACGCCACGTAGCCGATGACCTGCAGACTCAGCGCGGTGATGACCAAGGGGGAAAGCGCCGCGCCGATGAGGAAGTCGATCGGCCCCGATTGCGACAGCAGCGGCTTCAATCCTGTCACGGCGCGCTTGAGGATCAGCTGCCCTGCGATGGTGCACAGCGTCGTGGTCAGGATCAGGAGATAAACGCTCATTGTTCGAGGGGGACCCGGTTGCTTTGATAGGCGAATCGGTAACTGGCGACGATGGCTCGAGCGATAGGCGCCGGCCACAAGGTCCTCAGCAGGGCCTCGTCCTCGGCCAGTCTGTGGCCTGCGTCGATTGCTGCGGAAGTCTCGCTGCCGGGATGGACGCGATGCAGCATCAGGCGCTCCCTCACATAGACGAAGGTGCCTAGCGCGCGCGCGAGCTCCAGCCAGGCGGCCCAGTCCAGGTCGACCTTGAGGTCGGTCCGGAAGCGGAATCCGCTCGAGGTGTTGATGGTGGCCGCTGGGCACGGGATCGAGCATCCAAAGCGCAATGCATTGGTTTTCAGAAACCGGGAAGCCACATGGGACGTGCCGAGGAAGCCGAGTTCAAGCAGCACCTGCTTGATGCGCAGGAGGGGCGAAATCGGTCGAATGCGGTCGTTCTCCATCTCGCCATACCCAGAGAACGCCAGTACGGCATCGGGGTGTGGAGACAGGCTCTGCACGGTGCGTTCGGCAAAAGCGGGCAGATAGATGTCGTCCTGGTGAGCCAGCGTCACCCAGCGCGATCCGGCGGCCTGCATCGCGAAGTTCCAGTCCGATCCGATACCTCCCGCCCGCGGATTCACATGCAAAGGCGCCCCGTAGCGGCTCGCGAGGCGCTCGATATGCGCGTTCGGGGTGGAGGTGGCCACGATCACGCGGGTCGTCGCGGTCTGCTGCTGCAGCGACTGGAGGCAAGCCTCGAGGTGAGGGGACTCACCGTATGCCGGTACAGCGAAACAATGATCGCCAATATCAATCACCGCAACGCTCCAGTCGGTGGGTTCTCATGCACGCGGTGGCCTGGGGCGGTGCGCGCCGCCAGGCCGGTGCGTTACGCGAGCGCCGCTTCGAGTTCAGGCAAGACGGCGAACAGGTCGCCGACGAGCCCGATGTCGGCGATCTCGAAGATGGCGGCGTCGGCGTCCTTGTTGATCGCGACGATCGTGCCGGCGTCCTTGATCCCGGTGAGGTGCTGGATCGCGCCGCTGATGCCGATTGCGATGTACAGCTCCGGCGCGATGATCTTGCCGGTCTGGCCCACTTGCATCTCGTTGGGCACGTAGCCGGCGTCCACCGCGGCGCGCGAGGCACCTACCGCGGCACCGATGCGGTCTGCCAGCGCATAGATGATCTTGAAATTGTCCGCCGAGCCGACGCCACGGCCACCGGAGACGACGCGTCTGGCACTCTGCAGATCGGGTCGGTCGCTGCTGCCGGCCGCGAGTCCGATGTACCGCGTGTGCGTCGGCAGGGACGCTTCGACGGTCCTGGGCTCGATCGTCGCGCTGCCGCCCTTGCCGGCTTCTGGCCAGGAGGCGCTGCGCACGGTGGCGACCACGACGCGCTCGGCCGAGGCTTCGACGGTCACGATGGCATTGCCGGCATAGATCGGCCGCTTGAAGACATACGGTCCTTCGACAGCCATGATGTCGGTGACCTGCGAGACACCCAGCAGCGCGGCGACGCAGGGCATCAGGTCCTTGCCAAAGGTGGTGCTGGGGCCGAGCACATGGCTGTAGTCCCCGGCCAGCTTGGCGACCTGGGGCGCGAGGATCTGCGCGATAGCGGGATCGTTCACCTCATTGGCAATCGTGAGCACCCGCGCCACGCCAGCGATATTTGCGGCCCCGGTGGCTACCGGCGTCGGGTCCGCTGCCAGCACCAGGATGTCGATGGCTTCGGGAGACATCGCCTGTGCAGCAGAAACGCATTTGGCGGTGGACGCATTGAGCTTGCCATCGGCATGCTCGGCGACGATCAGGATCTTGGACATCAGAGCAGCCCCTTCTGCTTGAGCACGGCAACGAGCTCGACCGCATCCTTGACCATCACGCCCTTGTTGCGCTTGGGTGGTGGCTCGTAGTGCGTCGCCCTGAGCGTGTCGCCGGACTCCACGTCGAGGTCGGCGAACGGGATGGTCTCCATCGGCTTGGATTTGGCCTTCATGATGTCGGGCAGCTTGATGAAGCGCGGCTCGTTGAGGCGCAGGTCCGTCGTGACTACGGCTGGCAGGTCGATCTCCAGCGTCTCCAGGCCGGCATCTACTTCGCGCGTCACTGTTGCCTTGCCGTCGGCGACCTCGAGTTTGCTGGCGAAGGTCGCCTGCGGGCGGCCCCAAAGCGTCGCCAGCATCTGGCCGGTCTGCCCTGCGTCGTCGTCGATCGCCTGCTTGCCGAGGATCACCAGGTCGGGTTGCTCTCGATCGATAAGCTTCAGCAATACGCGAGCGGCGGTCAGCGACTGGATCGGCTGATCGCAGACGACGTGGATGGCGCGATTGGCGCCCATCGCCAGGCCGTTGCGCAGGTGCCCCTGGGCGTCGGCCGGCGCGATGGTGGCGACAATGACCTCGGAAGCGAGCCCCTTGTCGCGCAGCCGCAATGCCTCTTCCAGTGCGATTTCGTCGAACGGGTTGGGCGACAACTTCACGCCGTCGGTGACCACGCCGGACCCGTCCGGCTTGACCTGGATGCGGACGTTGTAGTCCACCACGCGCTTGTAGCCGACGAGGATCTTCATCTTGCTGGAGTCCTTGGGGGCGGGCGGACGATTGCCCGTCGGGGCAGGATTTTAGCCGTTCGGAGGGCTTCAGTGCGAGCCGTGGCCGATGGCCATGGATCAGCGAGGCGGACGGCCACTGGCGGGTGACAGGATTGGCGGTCGCGACTGATCCGCCGACTTCCGCGTGCAACCGTGACTGGCGGCGGCGGCCGTACCCAAGGGTTCCGGAGGGCTGTCTCGACGCTCCGGACATAGAGCCCGAGTGAGGCGGTTGAGGGCGAGGCATTCTTACATCGCGCCCCCGTAATGCCCGTCCCGCCTGGCCGTGGACCGCTGGCCAGTGGCGCAGGTGCCGGTGTGGGACCTCGTGCCCGTGGTCGGCGCGGTCGGGGTGCATGGTGTCACCCACCCGCCACTGTGCGGGTTTGGGCCGCGTGTACCGTGCGGCCGGGGCGACGGGCTCCGTGCGCCGGATCGCGATCCCAATGGAGCCGTTGGGCCGTGTGGTAAGCGACACGGACACCGGCGATGCATGGGCCGCGCGGGCCAGTCAGAGCCTGGCGATACCGATCCAGCCCGCCGCGAGGATCGGGGTGATCGACTCCAGGGTATTGACGACGCTCTGGAAGCCGCGTACGCCCAGCTTCGTCAATCCGGTCGTGCCGCTGATCATCTCGGTGAACCGCACGTGGTACGGCACGAGGTCGCTCAACTCGATGCCGGCACGAGAAAACAGCGTGCGCAAAGTCTTGTACGAATAGATCTGAAGGTGATCCCGATGCATTGACTCGCGTGCCCCCAGTCCCATGAGGGCGTTGTGCCAGCAGCACGCATTGGGGGTCGAGAACAGGAACTCCACGCCACGGAGGTCGGGATTGCGTTTCAGGCTCGCCAGGAATCCGCTGGTATCTGGAAGATGCTCTATGAGCTCGCCGGCAACGATGACGTCGGGCCTGCCGTAGCGTTCGATCACAGGGCCCAGGTTGAAGATGTCGGCGTGGATGATGCGGCCGCCGTTGGCGGTGTCCAGCCCCTCGGGCGGCAAGCGCGGGGAGTTGTCGATCCCCACGACGCTGCGCGCGCTGGCGCACAGCTTGGCATGCAGCCAGCTCCCCTCTTCCATCTTGGCGTCGAACGCGGTCTCGTCGAGCGCGCCCAGGTCGAACACCGCCTTGCCTTCGACCCTGGCTGCGAGGAACCCAAGGCGATCGACGGGCCGGGGCAGGGGCACCTTCTCCAGGGCGGTGTAGCGGATGGTGCTGAGTGCGTGCTCTTGGCTCATTGGACCGCTTCCTGTCGACGTTGTGGCTGCTAAGTCGGAGGCGCCAGCTGGGTATCTGTGTCGGGCCGGGGCGGCCACGCGCCCCTCAGCAAGTGGTCGCGCTACGTGGCCATGCCTTGCCTGGTGACCGCTGCGGCTTTGCCTGCGAGTGTGTTCATTCCCGCGGAACTGCCAGGAGGCTGGCGTGCCAGGATTCTAGCTGGATGTGGACTTGCGGCGGTGCTGCGAGTGCAGGCTTCCTCCGCCGTGTCGGCGCCGTTGGCAGGCGGCTTGGCTCACTTATGGCTGGGGTTGGCGTAGGGATAGGGCGCGCCGCTGGCAACCGCAGCTTCGCCGCATACCGCGGCGGCAGTCCGCACGGTGTAACCCGCATCCCTCACGCACAGTGGAATCACCCGCTCGATGGCATGGGCGAAGGTGCCGTCCAGCTGACCGGCTTCGATCTCGAACTCCCACTCCTCCAAGTGGGCGTCCAGCAGCGGCCGCAGGGCTTCGAGCCGGCACCAGAACATGCTGCCGGCAATGAAGTCCTGCCGAAGATACCGTCGATCCTGCAGACCCAGGCGGGTGATGAGGTACTCGATGGCCTCTCGGTTCGCGCTGAGATAGGTCTTCATCGGCAGGACATGGCCCTCTGGAGCGACCGCCCCAAGCTGCGGGTCCGCCTCGAAGCTCTCCATGATCCGCCGTGCCCGCGTGGCATCGGTCAGTCGCGCCAGCATGTCCTCGCGCCAACGGTCGCCATCGTCGCGATGGGTCGAGCGCTTGGTGTGGAGTTTCAGCGCGAGATCAACCCCTTCGTCCAGCAGAAGATTGGCAGCGCGGAGGAAGGGGAGAATGTCGCGTCCGCGGTTCTCTTGGACCAGAACCTCCCCCTCCATGCCAGACCGCGCCAGCAACGCCCTGATCGCCGCCTCGCGCTCGGGTGCGGTGGTGACGACCAGGCGCCAGGGGATCCGGGTGCTGGCCAGGCGCTGAAGGATGTCCGCGAACTCTTCTTCGTACCAGGCGTGAATGATGGCAGCCGGTTGTGGCGGCCTTGGTAGCGTCTGTGCTGCCATCTGCAGGGCCTGGGCCGTTGCGTGCAGCCAGGCGTGGCCCAGTCTGCGGTCGGGTTCGAGGACCGCGCCCTCGGCCCACTCGTTCCAGGCGTTGATGAACACCAGATCGGCATCGCCGCCCGGCCCGGCGCGAAGGATCGTGGCCGCCAGCCAGTCGCGATAGCGGCGGGGCGAGGCGTGCGCCAGGATCCTGCCGCGCCCCGGGCGCCGGGGTTCGTTGTCCCAGCCCGGGTTGACCGCGGGGTACAGCGGGTACTCGGGAGGCGGTTGGCGCAGCGCTTGTCGTGGGATGTCGCGCCAGTCCAGGACCTTCCCGGAGAAGGCGGGGTTCGCCAGCCGTTGCTGGCGGGTAATGTCGGTGGGCTCGGTCAGGTTGGGTGGAAACTCCACCGCCGCATCGAACCCGATGTCCCGGGGGTCAGGGCGCTCGAAGCCCTGGACGTAACACAGATGCAACTCCCCGATACCCAGCTGGCGGCACTCGGCCCGCCAGCGCTGGGCCGTCGCGCGAATATCGGGAAACAGGCTGGGCCTGTACACCAGCAGTACGGGCTTTCCGTCTACGCGAAGGTATCGCGGGTCGGCGAGATACACGGCGACATGCCGGATGAAGGCGAGATCGTCCTGCGCGGAATGTCGCTGGCTGAGAATGACCTCGTTGTCCCGGCCATCCCAGCGGCGGGTCCAGCTTTCATTTGCCCAGCACAGGCAGAAAGGGAGGTCGAGCGTCGGATCCGCCAGCCAGCGGCGCAGCGGGGCTTCGAGTGGAGAGTGGCCATTGAACCAGTAGAAGTAGAAGGCGAACGCACCAATGCCATAGCGATGCGCGAGTTCGACCTGGCGGTGCATGACGCCGGGATCCCGCAAGTCGTAGTCGCCGAGTTCCCCCGACAGCCGTGGCTGGCTATGGCCATCGAACTGGGCTGTGGCCCGATTGACGTTCCGCCATTCGGTGAAGCCCTCTCCCCATGCGGCGTCGTTCTCCGGGATGGGGTGGAACTGCGGCAGATAGAACGCGACAAGTCTGGCCGGTAGCGGCGCAGGCAGGACCGGCGATGAGCCGTC
>Ga0233363_1000480_pt1 | contig 17829 bp, 22 predicted proteins | sample ElkDunMinimDraft_18_FD_191534 | JGI IMG/M metagenome (GOLD analysis project Ga0233363, IMG submission 191534) | Fecal eukaryotic communites from dung pellets of Tule Elk in California, USA - Elk Dung C16 | ecosystem: Host-associated > Mammals > Digestive system > Large intestine > Fecal | place... | reverse complement strand
AGTCGAGCGTGTGGGAGACGGCAACCTGGTTGCTCTGGCCGATCTGCTTGACCTTGAAGGTGAGCGTGACCTGGCCGACCTTGCTGTGCTCGACCACGCCGGCGGCGACGTCGGATAGGGCGCGGCTTACTTGCTGGGCGAATACGCCGGCGTTCAGGCTGTTGATGAAGTCGCTGGTGTCAGTGGGTTTCATGGCGTGCTGTGTCTCTTTGTTTGCCCTTGGTGGGGCTGGGTTATGCCGCCTTGGTTGTGGCGGCGGTGTTGGTGGATTCGGGGTTTTGCGCATCAAGCCAGTTGGCCAGGTCTTGCAGGTACACAACGGGCGGCGCCTTGCGGGTGCCGTGTAGCCGTGTGTAGCGCAGCTTGATGTGCCCGTCGCGGATCTCGGCCAACAGGTATTCCATGCTGGTGATGTGCGGCAGGTACTCTGCGCGCACCTCGTCGAGCGGCAGGCAGGGCCGGTCGTAACGTCGCAGCAACTGCTGATAGGTGGTGCTCACGCCGCGCGCTCCTTCTTGGTAACGGTGATGCCCAGCTTCTCGGCCAGCCACTCGATACCGCGCTCGGTGCTCATGATCACGCCGTAGCTGACCCAGCTGCCGATGGACGGATTCCAGCGTTGGCGGGTGTCGGTGTAGAGGAGGCCCTTGTCCCGGTAGGCGCAGGCGAGAACGCCCTCATGGTCGATCACGCCCATCTCTCGCAGCTGGTTGCGCAGCTTGCGCGGGCCGATGCCGAGTACGGCGGCTGCCTGGTCGAGTGTGCGATTCATGGCGGTGGGCCTCAGACTGTGGGCCGCGTGGACGCCAGGGCAGCGTCGATGGCATTGCGCTTGAGGGTCATTTCCAGCGAAGAGCTAGGTGGCCAGTCGCCAGAGTGAAAGACGCGCGGATACCGCTCATCTCCCATGAAGCCGCCTTCGACGTAGATCGCCAGCCGGGCGCCCGGCAGCCGTTCGATAACAACCTTGCGAGAGTCTTGGAGCATGAACGCCAGCCGCTCCGTGTCTTTTGTATCCGCCAGTTCGGTTTGCGTTTCCTCGTGGGCTGGCTGGTGCTCCGGGCACGGCCAATGCAGCGAACCACTGCCGCTAGGGCAGGCGCAGTTCGGGACGGGCATATAACTGGCGGTATCGTTGGATTCGTCCATCCCTTCACGCTGTATAGCGTTCCAAGCGGCATCCGCCTCGGCAGCAGTTTCCGCACCTTCCACGAATTGGCAGCCCTGGTGGCGGCACTTCACGCCATTGCGAAACTCGCTGCCTGGTATGGCGTAGTCATAGCTGATGGCCTCGCTGCCGCATTTACAGCAAGGTAGTAGCGACCGCCGTTGTGGGATGGCCTCTGCGGTATCCAGCGTGCCGTTGGCGGCAGCTTCCACCCAGTCGGCCAGGTGCTGAGCGTTAGCACGGTCATCGCGCTGCAGGGTCATGGTGTGGCGCTGCTCGCGCATGAAGAGCACGGCCTCGATCTGGCCGCGCTGAGCGACGGTGCCGATGGGCTCGATCGTGATCTCTGCGCGTAGCTCGCGGGCGGGTTGCGTCAGCAGCAGCGTCTCTGTGCCGGCGTGGCGGGTGAGCATGCCGAGGGCGGCTGCGCTGCCTTTGGTAAGGGAGAAAAGGCTCATGCTGCGCCCCCCCCGAACGGACCGAAGTCTTCAAAGGCAGGCAGGGGGTGGCGTTTGAGCTGGGGGCGCCCGCCGATGAGCACGATCAGCTGGCCGGTGGCCTGCTGGACGCTTGCGACGGTGCGTGGATTGGTTGCTGCTGCGGGGTGTAGGTACACCGGGCAGCGGGTGCTGTTGTGCTGTGCTGTGTCCATTGTCGCGAGCCCTTGGTGAGTGGGTACGCGACAACATTAGCGGTTGCTAATTCTTTGTGCAATAGCGGATGCTAAATTGCTATCCGAATATGTGCTTCTGCCAGTGCTGCTCACTGATGATTGAAAGCGGTGCGCCGCTTTCACGAATCGCGACGGCTTTTTTGATCTTGGTGCCATAGGTGCTGTGGAGCCATTGGTCATTGCCAATACTGCCCACAACGAGATAGTTGACCTTCTTACTGACGGTTCCGCCGATCAAGCCACCTCGCTCGGTTATGAGCGCCTCACAGTCTTTGCGCGGACCGAAAGCCATGGTGCCGGTAAACATAAAGCAGCGCCCAATTAGGACTAGTTCAGGCGCTGGATTGCAATAGGGTAGGGTGGAAGGTGCCACAAATGGTTTATCTGTCGACAGGGTTGGGCCTGTGAATTTATGCAGCAACTCGACTAGTTCGATGCTTTCTTCAGGCTGCAGGATGCCGTCGCTGAGCATGTCAGCCAACCGACGGTAGATGATGTTAACGACTGGATCATCAAAGTGGATGAAGTTGGTTTCAATCCAAGTCTTGAGGAATTCGGCTTCCCGTTGGTTGACCGTTCCGTCGGCGATCAGGCCAGCACTTAGGCCAATCAGTTCATCGGCCGCACGCCGCTCAATACGAGCTTGATGAAAAAAGCGACTGTTCTGAAAATCCTGATGCAGATCCATCTGTTTCGTCCTCCTCGTCAATATCGTTCCCTGAGCCGGCCAGTTTCGATATATCTGGCGTGAAGGTAACTATCATCCCGGTGCGCTGGCAAATGAGGGTGGGCTCATCGTTCAGGTCTATGTTAAGCGCCTCGCCGCGTAGTCCTTGCCACTCCGCCAGGTACTGCAAGGAGCCCCACCGCGTTAGTTTTTTCAAGGTCTTCAGTCCACCGCCTTTCCAACCAAGCGGTGGAAGCTCGCCCGCGATGCAGCGCGCGGAAAGCTCCGGATCGCGCTGCGCATTGCGGCGGCCAAGCTGCCAGCAATGGATAAGCCCGCGATCTTCGGCGAGCCAGGTTTTGTCCCAGCTCAAATCTTCGCGGTCTGGCTCGGATGTACTGCGGTAAATCCTCATGCGTTCCCTCGCTGACTTTTAGAGTTCGACGATCTTCCGGCGCGCCCTGGCGCAGACCATCCACTCTTCGTTGAGCTTGATGTATTTTTCTGGCCAGTCGGGATTCGTGGCGTGCAGAAAATATTCGCTGCCGTCTCGGCAGAGCTGTTTGATGGTGACGGAGTGATCGCTCAGGCGCTTCGCCAGAACTATGTGGCCTGGCGACCACTGCAGATCTGGATCGAACACGACTTTTTCGCCGGGTGCTAGCTTGGGGTACATGCTGAAGCCGTTGACCACGAGCACGAACGAACGTGGCCCAGCTGGCCCGCCGGCTTCGACCCATTCATCAGCATGGCCAGGCTGGAAGTTATCAACGGCTTCGCAAAACTCTCCGGCCTGCACTTCTCCGATCACCGGGAGCAGCCTGTGCTGGCTGTATGCCCCGCCCGTGTCTGCGATTGCAGATGAACTGGCCATCTCCAGCTGCGCTGCGGCCGAGAACGAGGCGCCACCCGGATCTTGCGTATCACCAGTACCTGGTGCGGTGAGCGTCCCAGGGAGCAGGGCAAGCTTCCTTTCCATATTCGCAGCAGCTCGCTCGCCCATGTTTCTGTGGCCGTTGAGTATCTGCGACAGGTAAGAGGCGTCGAGGTCGTGCCTGTCCGAAAACTCTTTCAGCGATGTATCGCCGATAAGCGCTTTGAGGGTGGCTATGCGGGACTGGTAGATATCCATTTCTTTATGGTGGTTTGCCGTTAGCAATCTGTAAATTACTGTTTGCTATTGCGGGTATCGTTAGCGCTTGCTAATGTGCGCCTCAAATGGAGGAACACATGACTCTTCTTGAATTCATCAAACCGCTCGATAAGCAAGCGCTGCTCGCCTTCGCTAAGCAATGCGAGACGACACCTGGCCAGCTAAAGCAGGTGGCTTACGGTAACCGTCGGGCCAGTGCCGCCTTAGCGATTGCGCTTGAGCGTGAAACTGATGGTGCGATCCGATGCGAAGACACCCGGCCCGATATCGACTGGGCTTATCTGCGTAATTCGGCTGGGCCGGGAGCTGTTCCTGTCGCTTGCAAGCGCGGGCTCCAGCGGCGCGGCGAAAGGCGGGCGGAGGAACGCCGGCAAATTGAACGCCGACATGAAGATCGACGCGCCTAACCACCCACCAAGCAAAACCCGCTGGGACACAGCACAAGGAGCAGAGCAGCGGGGTCGGCACAGGGAGCCTCAACAGCAGACCGGGGCCGGCACAGGCCGGAGGCCAAGAGCAACAAACCTGACGCCACGGCGGCAGGTAGATGTAGAGGCAGGAATCAGGGCTCCACTCACCAAGAATAGGCCCTGACCCTGCGGACCGGTAGACGGGTACCACCCCAGACTACCTCAACCCGCGACCCGAGGACACAGCACGTATCGGGAGGGTCGCGAGCTGTAGGCCAACTGTAGGGCAATTGCCCCGCGGGTGGCTACAGCGTTACCGGGGCATTAACGCTATGAGCCGCAGAGATCTTTTACCGGGCACCGGCCCGGTGCTGAATGTACGACAGGCGTTGTACCGCGCCACGCGCGACGCAACAGGGGGCCAGAACGCGGTAGCACTGACTATCGGCATGGCTCCGGATGAGCTGAACAAGCGCGTAAGCCCTAACAACAATCGCCCCCTGCACCCTGAATTTCTTGAAGAGATCGTCGCCGCCACGCGCGACCCGCGCTTGCTGGCTGCCCTGGTGCGGCCGGCCGGTGCGGTGGCCTACGTGCCGCGCGCGGTGCCAGCGACGCGCGAGGCGCTGACGTCGTTGAGCGAGTTGCTACACGCCGAAGGCGACTTCGTGGCGAGCCTGCATGAGGGCGCGGCGGACAAAGTGTGGCTGCCACACGAAGTCGAGGAGCTGCGCTACCACGCCAACCGAGTTATCGGCCATGTACTGGGCATTGTGGCCGGTGCCGAGATGGCAATGCTTGAGCATGTTGTAAGCGGGGAGGTGGGCCATGGATGAGCGCGCTTTCGAGATGGCGCAACAGCGCGAGATGGACGAACGAGAGGCGGCCATTGCCGCCCGCGTACGTTATGAGGGCGTGAGCCTGAGCGAGTGCGAGGAGTGCGGCGACGATATCCCGCCTGCGCGCCAGGAAGCGGTAAAAGGCTGCCGGTATTGCATCGCCTGCCAGGTGGATGCGGATAAGTGGAATGCGGGGGTGCGTCGTGGGTGAGTCTGTGCCTCTCACCCTGAACGATCTGGCCGAGTTGCTGACCTTCATTCATGCCGACGACCGCGACACTTGGTTGGCAGTGGCGATGGGGGTAAAGGCCGAATTCGGCGAGGCGGGCTTCGATGCCTGGGATGCCTGGAGCCAGTCCGGTGATGGTTATAAAGCGGCGGATGCGCGCAGCGTATGGAAGAGCTGCCGCAAGCGCGGTACGGGCATGGGCACGGTGATCAAGCTGGCAAAGGACAACGGCTGGAGCCCGCGCCGTGAGCCCATCACTGCCGAAGAAAAGCGCCGGTTGAATGCCGAGGCCGAAGCAAGGCGCGCAGTGCGCCAGGCGGAGGTCGAGGCGGACGAGGCGCGGTCGGCGGTGATGCGTGAAGCGGTTGCCAGCGCGTGCCAGCTGATATGGGGAAAGCACTGCAAGCCGCAAGGCACGAGCCCCTACCTTGAGCGAAAGCAGGTGGGGGCTTTTGGTGTTGGCTTTTTCCATTACACGGTTGTGCTGGCGATTGATGATGCGCGGCAGCGTTGCGATGTGTGGGTGGGCAGCGAGACGCGGGAGTTTTTCGCCAACCTGCCCAAGCCCCGGCCGGATTCGATCAGCTTTCTTATGTTCAAGGTCGGCACCATTGCGGTGCCGCTGCGCGATGCGGCGGGCAAGCTGTGGAGCCTGCAGGCGATCAACGAGCAGGGCACCAAGCTGTTTCCGAAGTATGGGCGCAAGGCGGGCTGCTACCACGTGCTGGGCGAGCTGGCCGGCGCACCGATCATTGCCGAGGCTGAAGGTTATGCCACGGCAGCGAGTGTGCGCATGGCGATGGGTTGGCCGGTTGCGCTGGCGATCGATTCCGGCAACGTGCCTGCGGTTGCTCAGGCGTTGCGGGCACAGTGCCCGGACGCGCAGCTAATGATTGCCGGTGATGATGACCCGACGGTGAAGGGCAACCCGGGCCGCACGAAGGCCGAGGCTGCAGCGGCGCAAGTGGCCGCTGTAGCGGCCTTCCCGCTGATGCCTGACAAAGGGCAGGGCGGTGATTGGAACGACCTGCACGTGAGCGGTGGGCTTGAGGCCGTTGCGGCGCAGCTGGACGCGGCCTTGGCCGCTGGTGAGCCTTCCCCGGCCCCATCCGAGGCCGAAGCCGCGGCGCCGGCCGGCTCCTCCGACACCGGGGGGCAGGGGGCGGGATTGACCGGCGAGCAGGTACTGCGGCGCTTTGCGCTGGTGGAAGGCACCACGCACGTGTGGGACCAGGACAAGAAGACCGTGATGAAAAAGACGGCTTTCGAGGCGCTGGTGACCAAGCCGCTGGCGAAGGCCTGGATGGAGGACACGGGAAAGAAGCTGATCGGCGCCGATGCGGTGCGTGAGATCGAGCAGGCGCGGCGGATGGCGGGCAAGAAGGCCACGGCGCTGGGGATGACGCCCATCGAGCGCTATGTGTACATCGATGGCACCAAGGATGTGTGGGACCGCGAGAAGAAGCGGCGCATTCCGGAAGGCGCGGTGAAGATGGCGCTGGGCGATGCCTACGCGCTGTGGCTGAACTCGGCAGAGCGGCGCACGGTGGATGTGGACCACATCGTGTTCGACCCGACGATGACTAAAGACCCGGCCACCTACATCAACACCTTCGAGGGGTTGCCGTTGGAGCCGGTGCGTGACGATGCGGCGTGCGAGAACCTGCGTTGGCTGATTTCCTTTTTGTGCAACCACGAAGCTGCGCCGCTGGAGTGGCTGACGAAGTGGCTGGCGTACCCGCTGCAGCACCCCGGCGCGAAGCTGGACACGGCGGTGCTGATGCACTCGGTGATGGAAGGCTCGGGCAAGAGCCTGCTGTTTGCCGATGCGTTTGGAGCGCTATACGGGCCTTATGCCGCGACGGTCGGGCAGACGCAGCTGGAGTCGAACTTCAACGCCTGGCAGAGCCGCAAGCTGTGGGCGGTGTTCGAGGAGGTTGTAAGCCGCGACCAGCGTTACAACCAGGTGGGCAAGATCAAGCATCTGATAACCGGCAAGACGGTGCGGATGGAGTCGAAGTTCATCAACGGTTGGGAAGAAGCCAACCATATGAATGCGGTGTTTCTTTCGAACGAGATCCTGCCGTGGCCGATCAGCGATTCGGACCGGCGCTTTCTGGTGATGTGGCCGCTGGAGACGTTGCCGGAAGAGCGGCAGCGGGCCATTGGCGCGGAACTGGCGAACGGTGGGGTGGCGGCGCTGTATGCGTGGCTGCTGGCCGTTGACCTGGGCGACTTCAACGAGCGCACGCGGCCACCGAAAACGGAAGCACGCCAACGGCTGGTGGCGCTCTCGCGCGCGGGCTGGCAGACCTTTCTGCACCAATGGCAGTGCGGTGAGTTGGGCCGCGAGCTTTGGGGCGCCTGCCTGTCGACTGACCTGTATGCGATGTTTCTGGAGTGGTGCCAGCGCAATCGCGAGCACTCGATGAGCCAGACGAAGTTCAGCCTGTTCATCAGCTCTGAGGTTGAAAAGACGCGCCCAATCCCTTGGACGGAAGGGGCTAACAGGCGCTTTGCGGCCTTCTTCTTTCCGAGTGACCCGGACTCTTCCCTGCCCCCATCTATGAATGCAGCTGCGCTTGGCCAGCATGTGGCGCAGTGGCGCGGGAAAGCGAAGCTGGCGGGCTGGGATGTGGATGGCTGGGACCATTTGAAGAAGGTGGCGGCATGAGTGCGCTTAAAGGTGTGTTGGGTTGTGTTGGGTTGTGTTGGGTTGGTTTTGCGAACCCGACACAGGTTAGAGCTCGTAACGGCGCGGTTTTGCGGGGCGTGTGTGGGGTGTGTTGGGTTTGGGGACGCGCGTGCGCGTATGCGTGCGTTTACGCTCGGCAATTGAACGACCGGGATGATGAGAGAAAAAAAGGCTATGCGAGGTCTGAAAAACCCAACAAACCCAACACACTCAACACAGTTGCTTTGAAGGCATTGATTTATAAAGGTTTTAAGTGTGTTGGGTTTGTGTTGGGTTGGGGTTTTTGTGTTGGGTTGGGGAGCGCAGCATGATCGAGGCCATGGAGGTGCTGTTGCAGGCGTGGGGCCGTGAGGTTGTGGACCCTGCTTTGGATGTGGCCATCGCTTCACCGCTGGGGCGGATGGGTGACGATGCGCCGGGCGGCGTGGGCGGGCATCGCTGCCTGTCGCTGGTGGAGTGCGCGGTGGCGATAAGCCGGGCGAGCGAGGCGGTGAGCATGGCGCTGGATGGCATGGCGAAGGATGCGCCGCTCGGGCTTGGTTCGCGGGGGCGTGTGCTGCAGCGCTTGGCGCACGTGCGCTACTGCCAGGGGCCGCAGGCGGTTGCCGTGACAGCGCAGTGTGCGCGGCTGGGTATCTCGGTGCGGACGTATCGCACCCAGGTGGACGAGCTGCACGCCGAGCTGCAAGCGGAGTGGCCAGTGGCGCTGGCCAGGCTGCAGGCGGCAGAGCGTGGCACCGATGCCCATGTCGCTGCGGTGAAGCGTGCGCGGCGGGCAAGGGATGCGGCGCGTGATGCGGTGCGTACGGAGCGCCGGCGGGATGCTGAACGCAAGGCGGCGGCGAGGGCGGTGAAGGCTGCTGCGTGCCGTTCGTCGTGAGCGAAAAGAGCATTGCGGGAGGATTGCCGGAGCATTCGGCGAGGATTGCCGAGGGGCGTAAAACGGGGGTTTACGCCTTTGCATGTCGGCTGTAAAAAGTCCCCATGGTTGTAGAGCTGCGCCCGCAGAGACAACCCCCAAGCGACGTGCTGTGTCGCGGTCTGTTCCCTGGCAGACCAGCCCTCGAAAGAGGGCACCCATTTCAAGGCTCACCCGCAACGGTGGGCCTTTTCATTTTCTGGCAGATGGTGCCGCCATCGCCCTTTGCCCGTCGCCATGCGGGCTTTTTTATTCGCTATCCGGAGAGCCACGCATGTCGACCGAACAGCAGGTGCAACAGTCGCTGGCTGACCTTCCTACCTGGTTGCTGATTCTGGTTGCCCTCGCCGGGCTGACCGGCGAAATGTGGCGGGCCGATGCGGCAGGGATGGCGGTGGGCGAGTTGGTCAAGCGGGTGCTGCTGCGCTTTGGCGCTTCGGCGGTGTTTGGCTTGGCCACGGTGCTGCTGGCTACGGCTTGGGGTTCCAGCCTGTTGACGGCTGGGGCGTTGGGTAGCGTGGTTGCGTGCCTCGGCGCCGATGTGGCCAGCGGGTTGTATGCGCGGTGGCTGGCGAAGAAGGCGGGTGTGTGTGATGTGCAGAGTAACCGAGGCGCTGAGTAGTGCGTGGATCAATCCATGCGCGTGATCTGGATGATGCATTGGCTGCGCTCGATAGGCTCGGAAAGGGCCTTGCGCCTCGCGCGCTAGCTGATGCGCTGAACCATACGGCCAACCAAGCGCGGCAGGCGCTGCGGGTTGAGATGCAATCAGTATTCAAAGACCCGACGCCTTGGACGTTGGACGCCACTCGCATCCGCTACGCGAAGCCGTCGGCTGAACCGGAAGCGGCGATTTGGGTGAAGGATGAGTCCGGCGGCAAGAACCCTTTCAGCGCCGAAGATTACCTGACGCCTCAGGTCGAAGGCGGTGAGCGGATCACTCGGCGTTCCGAGAAGTACTTGCGAGAGGCGGGCATCTTGCCCGCTGGGCGTTTTGTTGTACCTGGTGCGGGCGCTCGCCTGGATGCCTACGGCAACATCCAGCGTGGGCGCATTATGCAGATTCTGTCGGGCTTGAAGGCGTTGCGTCGCGATGGCTCGGATCACAGCGCCACCAATAGCATTCGCTCGCTCCGCAAGGGCCACGCGCAGGCCTACTTCGTGATGCGCCGAGGCAAGACTGCGATCGGCATCGCCGAGCGCCGTGGTAAGAGCCTCGCCATGGTGCTGGCGTTCGTCAGGCAACCGCAGTACCGCACCCTCTTCAAGTTCCATGATGTGGTGCGCCGCACTGCTGAGAACGATGCACAGCTCGAAGCGAATATAGACAAGGCCATCGCTGATGCATTGGGCGGTCGCCTCCCTGCCTTGGGTCGCCGTCGCTGACCCTCTCGTAAAACTTGCCGGGCAAGGGCGGGCCCCAACCCATGGGGGCCCCTGGGGAGTCGGAAGGGTCAAGGGTAATTCGAGCCGCGTTCTCGCCTTAGCGGAAGGGCTGCCAAGTTAGTTAACAGCGGTGAACTAGTTAACCGCCCCGCGTTATTCGGTTAACAGGTGGTGTCATGGAGCTATTGAGCAAGTCAAAATTCGCTGCCCGCAAGGGTTGGTCAAAGCCCTACGTGTCGAAGCTCGCCAAACAGGAACGCCTGGTGCTTACTCCGGATGGTCGAGTTGATGTGGCAGCGACCGAGGCGCTGTTGAAGGAAACCGCAGACCCAAGCAAAACCGGTGTTTCTGATCGTCACCAGCGCGATCGGGTAGAGAAGGGCGTGACCGCACACGTTACGCCAGACGCAGCAGTCAGCGACCCTACCCCGCCGCCAGTACCGGCCAGCTACGACTTTCAAAAATCACGCGCCCAGCGAGAATTCTTTCTCGCCCAGCTCGCCGAGAGCGAAGCGCGCAAGAGCAGCGGTGAGCTAGTCGAGCGCAAGGCTGTTGAGAATGCGGCTTACGCCTCCGGCCGACTGTTACGCGATCTGCTGCTGGGCCTGCCAAAGCAGATTAGCCCTGGGCTGGCCGCCATTAACGATCCCTGGGATCTAGAACGTGAACTCACTGGCCATCTTCGTCGTGTGCTGGATGACGCCAGCCGGCTGAGCGTGGCTGACTTGGAGCAGGCGCTACAGCCTTCGAACTGAAGCCATGAACCCACAGTATGCCGACGGTGCCGAGCAGTACCGCTCGGCATACATGCGTGGCCTGCAGCCGGATCCAGAACTTTGGATCGATCAGTGGGCCGACGAGTACATGCGTATCCCGCGCGATACGGGCGCCGCGGAGCCCGGCCCGTATCGCACCGACCGCACGCCATACGCCCGCGAGCCGATGCGCTGCCTGTCGCCAACGCACCCCGCCAAGCGGGTAGTGACCAAGGTCGCGTCGCAGATGATGAAGACGCAGATCGCCCTTAACTGGATCGGCGGCTGCATCCACATGGCACCGGCCAACATCCTGATGCTGCTGCCGAGCCTGGGCTTGGCCAAGCGCGTCAGTGGCCGTGTAGACAAAACTATCAAGGCCACGCCAGTGCTGCGTGACCGCGTCGCCGGCTCTCGCTCGAGGGATTCGCGCAACACGCTGGACACCAAGGAATTCGAAGGCGGCACGCTGTTCGCTACCACCGCCGGCTCCGCTGCGAACCTCGCCGAAGTGTCGGCGCGCTTCATCTACGGCGACGAGGTCGACCGCTGGGATGTCGACGTCGACAACGAAGGCGACCCAATCGAACTGGCCGAAACTCGAGGCACCACCTTCGGGCGCAACGCCAAGTTCTACTTCTCCAGCTCGCCGACGATCAAGGGCGTCTCCCGGATCGAGGATCTATTCCAGCAGGGCGACCAGCGACACTACTACGTGCCGTGCCCCCACTGCGGCGAACACCAGGTACTGGAGTGGACCAATCTCAAGTGGCCCGATGACTTCAGTTGGGCCGGCTATCTCTGCTGCAATTCGGAGTGCGGCGCGCTGATTGAGGAACACCACAAAGGCCAGATGCTGGCAAACGGTGAATGGCGCGCCCATGCCGAAGGCGACGGAGAAACCGTCAGCTTCACACTGAGCGCGTTGTACATGCCCCCCGGCTGGCTCGCTTGGGTCGACCTGGCCAAGCAATACGCCAAGGCGCAACTCGCGGCATCCCGCGGTGACCTCGAGCCGATGCAGGTGTTCTACAACACCCGCCTGGCCCAGGTCTGGGATTCGGCTCAGGAGATGACCAAGGCAAGCGAACTCAAGGCCCGCGCCGAAGAGTATCGCCTCGGTACCGTACCCACTGGCGCGCTGATCCTGACCGCAGCAGTGGATACCCAAGGCGATCGCCTTGAGCTACTGGTCATCGGTTGGGGGGAAGGTTTAGAGCGCTGGGTGGTAGATCACCAGGTGATCCAAGGCAACCCAGCCGATGAACGCACCTGGGCGGCGCTGGATGAAAGGCTGAAGGCGCGGTACCGACACAGCTCGGGTGTCGAACTGGCCATCTGCGCGACGGCAGTCGACTCCGGCGGTCACCACACCGACGAGGTGTACCAGTTCTGCCGGCTTCGCCGGTGGCGAAACGTGTTCGCGATCAAGGGAGCCAGCAAGCCAGGCCGCCCCGTCATCGCGCAGCGGCCTTCGAAGGTCGATGTGACCTGGAAAGGCACGACCGAAAAGCAGGGCGCCGAACTCTGGATGATCGGTACCGATACGGCGAAGGACTGGATCTACAACCGCTACCCGTTGCACGACGGCCCCGGCGCGCTGCACTTCTCCATCGACCTGGCTAATGACTTCTACGACCAATGTGTGGCGGAGCGGAAGATCACTCGCTACGTGAAAGGCCACAAGCGGATCGAGTGGGTGAAAGGCAAAGCCGACCGCAACGAAGGCCTCGACCTGCTGGTTTACAACCTGGCAATGGCGCACTACCTCGGGTTGCACCGCAACAAGGAAGCGGAATGGTCCCGGCTACGTGCTGCGGTTTCGCAGGGCAGCCTGTTTGCCGAGCGTGTTCCAGCGGCACCAAAAGAGACCGAATCGGAGCCAGTCAAAAGCAATGACAGCCCTGTGTCTTCGCCAGTACCGCCACCGAGGCCATCGCCTCAGCCGGTTGGCCGGCGCCGAACCAGCAGCACATACCTGACGCGGCGCTGACCGCACCGAGAGGCATACATGAGCGAAGCCCAACAGCGCCTGGCAGACGTCCGGGCGTCGATTAAGGACATCCTCGAAAATGGACAGTCCGTTCGCAAAGGCGATCGTCAGCTGGACCGCGCTCAGCTGGCGAGCCTGCGCATGCTCGAAGAACAGTACGCCAAGGCGGCTGCGGCCGAGCAAGCCGCTGCTCGCGGTCGACCGCGAATCACGCGGCTTTACAGTCGAGGCAAGGGCATCTGATGACACGTATCCGAGCGGTTCCCAAGCGCATCCGCAACAGCTACGAAGCCGCCGGTACGGGGCGGCGTGCCGAAGGCTGGGATGCACCTTCAGGTGCCTTGAACGCCATTGCACTGCCGGCCTTGCCGGCGCTGCGCAAGCGCTCTCGCGCCGCTGTGAAGAACGACCCCTACGCTTACAGCGCGATCGACAAACGAGTCAGCAACATCATCGGCACAGGAATCACGCCACGCGCCTCGATACGGGACGCCACGGTGCGCGCCGCCCTTCGGCAACTGTGGGAGGACTGGACGGACGAATCCGACGCCGACGGGCTAGCTGACTTCTACGGCCAGCAGGCAATCATTGCTCGCATGGTTGAGGAGTCCGGCGAATGCTTCGTGCGTCTGCGGTACCGACGCCCAGAGGATGGTTATTCCGTCCCTATGCAGCTGCAAGTGCTTGCGCCTGAGTACGTACCCCTCGACAAGAACTTTAAGACACGCGCCGGCAACATCGTCCGCGCAGGCATTGAGTTCAACGGCATAGGCCAGCGGGTGGCGTACTGGATGTACAGCACCCACCCAGGTGATGCGTTCACAGCGGGTATCGGGTTCAACACGCTGAACCGGATCCCGGCCGACCAGGTACTGCATATCTTCGAACCCACCGAAGGTGGCCAGCTGCGTGGTGTACCCCGCCTGGCTCCGGTGCTGCTACGCCTCAAGTCGCTGGATAACTACGACGATGCGGTGCTGTTTCGGCAGGAGGTGGCCAACCTTTTCGCCGGCTTCATTACTCGCAAGGCAGCAGAGGGCGTGCCGCCTGCCATCGATCCTATAACTGGCCAGCCGATCAACGCCGACACAGACGGCTCGCCGCTTGTTGGCCTCGAGCCTGGCTCTATGCAAGAGCTGATGGAGGGCGAAGAGGTCACCTTCTCCGACCCGCCAGACGCAGGCAGTACCTACGTCGACTTCATGCGGCAACAACTGCAAGCCGCTGCAGCGGGTGTCGGTCTGCCGTATGAGCTGTTGACCGGTGACATGGGCGACATCAGCGACCGCGTGTTGCGAGTCTTGCTCAACGACTTCCGTCGGCGCATCGAGCAGCTGCAATTCGGCGTTTACGTGTTCCAGCTCTGCCGTCCGGTACGTATCGCCTGGCTCGACGCAGCGGTGTTGGCGGGCTCAATCGCGCTACCCGATTACACCGGGCGACGTCGCGAATATCTGCGCACCCGCTGGGTACCGCAGGGCCACCCATATATCCATCCAGTGCAGGACGTGGACGGCAAACTCAAGGAAATCAAAGGCGGCTTGGCCAGCCGCAGCGAGCACGTTCTACGTACCGGCTACGACGCCGAACAGATCGACGAAGAAAACGCCCAGGACAACGAGCGTGCCACGCGCTTGGGCCTCACCTATAGCAGCGATACGAGCCCGGCGCTGCCAGCACTAAGAGAGGAAGACGAATGAAATCGCTAGGCAAATATTGGGCGAGCCTTTGCCTCGCCTTGGTTATGCAGGGAGGCCGCGCGCTGCCTTTCCCGCGCATCCAGAACCTTGGGCCCAACGAGGAGCAACGCGAGCACTGGTACAGCGTCCGCGCGGCGGGTGAGGGCAGTAATCGGGTAATTGAGGCCATGGTTTACGGCGAGATCGGTTACTGGGGAATCACCGCAGAGCAGTTCGTCCGGGACCTGAAAGAGCTGGATGACGGCGTTTCGCGAGTCGTTGTCAGCTTTGCCACCATCGGTGGGGATTTGATGGATGGCATCGCCATTCATAACGCCCTGAAGGATCTTGGCGAGCGCTGTGAAGGGCGCGTGGTTGGCGCCTGTTACAGCGCCGGCACAGTGGCCGTGTGCGGTGCGCATCGCGTCACGATGGCTGAGAACGGCCTGTTCATGATTCACAACCCGAATATCGACTGGTTGTCGGGAGTTGAAAGTAGCGAGCTGCGAGCCTATGCGGACCTGCTCGACAAAACTCTCGAGCTGATCATCACCTGCTACCAGCGGCGTGCGCTGACCATCAGCGATGAAGAGCTTCGATCCATGATCTCTGCCACCACCTGGATGACAGCCGGCGAGGCCAAGGCGGCGGGCTTTGTAGACGAGGTTCTGACCGGCGTCACGGTAAAGGCCGCGCTCGGCAATCTCAAGATTCTGAATCGATACCAGAACGCACCGCCGGAGGCGCTGGCTTTGGTAACCAACCGGCTCGAGTCCGATCCGGCTGCGGAACCTGAACCAGATCCGGCGCCCGAACCTGAGCCGAGTCCCGATGATGAGCCGGACGCCGCATCTCTCGCTGCCCAACTCACTGCTGACTGTACCGCGGCCGGCCTCGGCAATGTCGCCTCGATCCTGATCAAGGCCAGCGGCCTTAAGAGCCGCGCTGTTGTTCAGGAGCATCTGGTGCGTGCGAAGGCAGTGCGTGATTTGTGCGTGCTGGCCAAGCTGCCGAACGAGGCTGAAGCGTTGATCCAGGCAGGCCTCACCGCCGACCAAGCCCGGGCCAAGTTATTCGAAAAAATCGTAGCCAACAGCAGCCAGGTCGAGATCGATAACAAACCCCCGTTGCCGGATCACCAACCGGCTCCTTCCACCAAAGCGGCAGACCCTGGCGCGATCTACGCCAGCCGTAAACCCAACGCCTCGAAAGGAGCGCATAAATGAGCATCAAAACTGAAGGCGTCCATGCCGGCGAATTCCTCCTTTCGGAGGCCAACGGTACTCGCAGCCGGGAGGAAATCACGCTGGCAGCCACAGCTGTGGATCTTCCGGCCGGCCAGTTACTGGGCAAGCTGACTGCCAGTGGTCTTTACGCAGCCTACGACCCGGAGGCAGACCCGGCTGACGGCAGCGAAACCGCAACCGCCATCCTCTGGGCGCCCGTAGGCGCATCCACCGAACCCCAGCGCAGCGTCGGGATTGTGCGTGATGCCGAAGTGATCGAGCGCCTGGTCACCGGTCTCGACGGCGCCGGCGAAGCCGACCTGCTGGCCCAAGGCATCGTGATTCGCCCTTAACCGCCACCGCAACCCGACACCCTTAACCCCGCCGATGCGGGGTTTGTCGTTTCTAGGAGCCCACCATGGCCGAGATTTCCATTTTTGAAGACGAGGCGTTCAGCGTCCCGAACCTCGTTGCAACCATCAACGAAGAACACCCGGTACCGGGCCAGATCGCTGCGATGGGCCTGTACAACGAAGAGGGCAGCCTCACCGTTACCCAGCAGATTGAAAAAGACGGCGACGTCCTGGCGCTGGTCCCAGCAGCACCGCGCGGCGCCCCTGGGCACGTTGTCATCGCCAGCAAGCGTGAGCTGATCCCATTCAACGCAGTGCACCTGCCGCAGACCTTCACCATCACCGCTGACGAGATCCAAGGCATTCGCGCCTATGGCTCCCGTACCGAGCTGCAGGGCGTGCAGGATGTAGTCAACGCCCGCATCGAGAAGGCCCGCAAGCAACTGGAACTGACCCACGAGTTCCAGCGTATCGGCGGCATCAAGGGCCTGATCGTCGATGCCGATGGCACCACCCCGCTGGTGAACCTCTTTCAGCGCTTCGGCATTACGCAGCAGACGCTGGCCATGCAGTTCGGCACAGCAGATGTCAGCGAAAAGGCCGGTACTGCTTTGGACATGCAAGACGATGCCCTCGGTACCGCAACAGGTGTCGGCGCCATTGCACTCTGCGGCAAGTTGTTTTGGGCCAAGTTGATCGCTGATAAAACGGTCAAGGATGTCTACATGCAGTCGACCCAGGCCGATAGCTTGCTGGGCGACCGCCGTCAGGCGTTTACCTTCGGTGGCGTGCTTTGGGTCCGTTATCGCGGCAAGGTAGGCAACAAGGCGTTCGTTGCCGACAACGAGGCCTACCTAGTACCTGAAGGGGTCGAAGACCTCTTCAAGTCGGTCTACGCCCCGGCCAACTACATGGAAACGGTCAACACCCTAGGCGTGCCGCACTACGCCAAGCTGGAGCGCCTGCCGTTCGACAAAGGCGTGATGGGCGAAGCGCAGTCCAACCCGCTGCACATCTGCACGCGCCCGCGCGCAGTGATCAAGTTGACCGCCTGACAATGGCCGGTTTCGGCAAAGCATTGGAGGCGATGGATTCGGCCATCGCCGCCAGCCTCAACGATGGCCAAGCCGACTACCTCAACTACGCCGGCGCGGTGCTCGCCGAAGGCGTTGAGGTCATCCTCGACCGTGACGTCGAGCGGCTCGATACCGTTAGCGGCATGCTTGACCGGACGGTGACCATCACCGTTCGCAAGGGCTTGCTGCAGCCATTCGACCGCAAGGGCGCGTTTCGGCTCGACGGCAAAGCCTGGCACATCGACGGCATAGCTGTTGATGACGGCCACTGGCTAACTCTCTACGTGGTGTCCTGACATGCCCATCGATATGCAATCCGCCATCGTCGCGGAGGTCATCGCACGCCTGGCCGCCGTGCCGTCATTCGGCGACCTGGTGTTCGAGGACAGCGTCATGCGCGTCATCGACTCTGCCGACGATAGCCTGCCCGATGACCTCATCGTCATCCAGCCCGGCGCCACCGAGGAACTGGAGCGCTCCAGCCCAGCACCCGGCAGCGTCCGGGAGCGCGTCACCCTCAACCTTACCGCCATCACCCGCCGTCGCGATTTCGCCCCGGCGCTGCGTGCGGCGCGGCTGGGTATCAAGGTCGCGCTGGTTGCGCAGAA
>Ga0233363_1000475_pt1 | contig 17953 bp, 14 predicted proteins | sample ElkDunMinimDraft_18_FD_191534 | JGI IMG/M metagenome (GOLD analysis project Ga0233363, IMG submission 191534) | Fecal eukaryotic communites from dung pellets of Tule Elk in California, USA - Elk Dung C16 | ecosystem: Host-associated > Mammals > Digestive system > Large intestine > Fecal | place... | reverse complement strand
TACAAGATACAAGATACAAGATACAAGATACAAGATACAAGATACAAGATACAAGATACAAGATACAAGATACAAGATACAAGATACAAGATACAAGATACAAGATACAAGATACAAGATACAAGATACAAGAGGAGGGATAATTAAAATAACAATAGCCCTTAAGATGAATCGAACATCTATCCTAATATTAACAGTATTATGCTCTACCGTTGAGCTATAAGAGCCTATATACCAACTACCTTGCGAAGCACTACCTTTACTAACTATACTTATATATATCAAGACTACACAATACAATACAATACAATACAATACAATACAATACAATACAATACAATACAATACATACATACATACATACAATAAGTATAATAGAATATAATACAATACGAATTTATAAATATGATATAAAATATAATTACATTAACTAATATACTCAATGAAATGAAAACCTAGATATATATATATCCACTATTTATTAATTCTACTCTAATCATATAATTTAAGATCTGACCTTGTGACAGTAGCAGCAACCTTCGCTTGCGATGCTTGCTACACAGCATACTTCGTACCAAGAAATAAACGGATCAGATTAACTAATGTCTTTTTTGTCGCGAAGCGGTAGAAACAACAACAACAACAACAACAACAACAACAACAACAACAACAACTAATATTCTATTTTTGTCGCGCATAAAAAAAATAAGCGCAGCCATAAAAAAAATAAGCGCAGCCATAAAAAAAATAAGCGCAGCTGAAATCCCCGCTTATTTTTTTAAGCGGACGCTGCGGTCTATATAAAAACAATCAAATCAAAACCCCTCTGTGTGTGTTAGATATAACATAGCAGCTCTTATCACGCAAAAGCTATCCTTCCCACTAAGATAGCTGCTACACACTCCACACTACTGCCCACTGCTAACTCTATAGCAACCCACAATATAATAATTAGGATTATGATAGGAGAAAAAGGAATTGAACCTTCGACGACCAAATAGTCATTAAGTTTACAGCTTAACCCGTCATACCAACAAACGGAACTCTCCTTTAAAATATAAATTAAAAAAATTCTTTCTTTTAATCTATATTTTAAAATATGATTATATTATATAATTTAATATATAATTTAATCATATTATTTAATTTAATTTATATTATTTAAATTAACTTAAATTTATCTTATTATCATATTGTTAGAAATAAATAAGTCCCGTGCAACTTCCACTACACGAACCGTATTTCGACTTAACACTAATCAATGTCGCACATATGAAGATCCCCATTATAACATCTAAAATTGTAATTTTTACTTACTTATAACAGAAAAGCAAACTTATTGCACGATCAATTTTCAGCATGCGACGAGTGGTTAGTACCAATCCGAGAGTTATTCACCGTGTCATGGTGATTCACGATTACTAGCAATTCCTTATTCATGTAGCCGAATTTCAGACTACAATCCTTATACTTTTTATCCTATTTTGGAAGATTAGCTCAAACTCACATTTTTGCATCTCTTTGTTTAGGAATATGTGGCACGTCTATAGCCCACAACATTTAGGCCATGAGGACTTGTCTTGTTCCCTTCTATCATACCCATATACAGGCGTACTGCTCTATTATTATACAAATAAAGCAAGGGATTACGTTAATTCCATGGTCAGAACCACAGTTTCACAACATTAACTGAAGACAGCCATGCAACACTTGTATTAAAAATAAAACATAATGTCTATTGGTTGGCTGGGAAAGTTGGTCCCAACGCCTTTAGTATATTATCATATTTCTTACTATATATAAGTATATTTATAAGTAATAGCTTTTACTTATCTAAGTACGCTAAACATTATATTATTATTAATAATATTCAAGTTGTGGTAAGGTTTTTCGTGGATCACCGAATTAAATAACATACTTCACTGCTGGTGTCAGAAACGGTCTAGTGATTTCAGTTCCGACGTTGCCGTGTTACTCTTGAGGTGAAATGCTTTCATTTTCATTTATAGGCCAAATACTTAAAATCGAACCTATGGCATTCATCAGTCTCTGCAAAGACTACTAGGGTATCTAATCCTTTTTGTGACCCTTGCCTTCGTCCTTCAACGTCAGTATTTACATAAAAGACTGCCTTCGCCTTCACCCGTCCCTTACGTATCAACAAATTTAATCTCTCCACTGTAAAGTACGATCATCTTACATAATACTCTAGAGTGATAGTACCCCCTTATTAGTTAGGGCTTATCTCACCGTCTAATTACCCTTTAAACCTATTTATGATGATTAACACTAGTCTCTTACGTATTGCCGCGACTGCTGGCACGTAATTAGTCAAGACATATAACACTAAAGGTCATTATCCTTTAATACTACAAAATTTTATTCAATTCATTGATTGCACCCCGATTTACCTCATTTATTTGGGTAATTTGTTCATTAAATCTCGGACTTTTTCATTTAATTGTCTCTTTTGATGAATCGTTTAAAACACCGAAAAGAGTTTCAGGGTTCATTCCTCCAAGTTACCAGTTCAGCCGTTAGGCCATTGACTAATATTCCTCACTGCTGTACATAGTTGTCTTGGGATTTTTTCATCCCCAATGTGGTCGATCAACCTTTCAGCTTCGACTATGAGAATTTGGGCTTGTTAAGCCATTACCTTAACAACTACCTCTCTCTACGATATTAATTTTCCCCTTAAAGCGATCATCACCTTATCTTATAATTACAAGGGTATAGCTTAGCCTACTGTAGTATACTTAGTACACCATAGCAAGCAAGAGAATTCTTCTCTTTTTCAGAAATCCCATTATAATTAAAAATATTTAAATAATACTATTGATGCTTTACCCTAAGTTTTTTTTTTTAATATTTCCATATTAAAAAAAAATTTACTTAAATAAAACTATCATTATCCTAAATATTATTTAATTTAATATATTTAAAGTTATATTACTTAGTTAAGTAATATTACTTAAAGAAAAGGTACTGTACCTTTTTTATATGAAGGATTTTTATCCCTTCACTTTAAGATCGGTCAAAATATCTATACTCACCTGTACACCACTTTTAATCTAGCTTGCTTCTAAGGAAATAAAGAAGTAAATTGATATCTACTTTACTTTACTTAATCGCTTAAAAATACATCCTCATGGATGCTGCTTTAGTTACTCTCGATTAGGTTTAGATTAGGATATCCCTAAATCCTAACCCATTTCACCATTTGTTAAACGTACGATTAGCATGTGTCAAGTACTTGGACAGTGTTCAATCAGAGCCATCACCAAACTCATCTCTATGATGTTAACTAGATCTACCATTATGACAGAACGAACATAATATTAGATAATTAATTAATTATTATTATCTACATTTTAGATGTAGATAATTATCTAATTAACATCTCTATATGATTTCTACATCATAACATCATAATCACCACCTAATCATATCATATCGTATCATATCATATCATCTCATATCACATCTCATCATATCATATCTTACAATACCATATACAAAATAAAATACAATACAATACAATACTTACAATACAATATAAAAGACTACGCAATACAATACAATACAATACAATACAATACAATACAATACAATACAATACAATACAATACAATACAATACAACTCAATACTATATAATACCAAAGTGTAGAACTTATTTTTACTAATAATCCCCACCCAGCTAAGTAACTAGCTAGCTTACTTACTTACTTGCTTATTAACTACATCATCACTAACTAGTAACAGCACAGCTTTACCATCTACGTACGTCTATCGTATCATATCCTATCATATCTAGCCACCTTAGAGTACTTTAGTACTATATTATATTGTAAATAAAAGAATATGTAATAAAACTAAAAAATACACTAAAAACAAACTTTTTATTTTTGTCGCTATCTTTTTTTTTTTATACCGAAAGATGTCGGTGCGGTATATTTAATTATTATTTTTATTATATTATTATTATATATATATATATATTTTTTTAGACTATAATTTATAAATTAGCCTATATATATATATAATATTAAGGATTAAATTAAGCTAGTTACTGTTAGTTTATTCTTTTATTATTTAATATCTAATAATCCTAGATTAAATAATAAAAAACAAAGCAGCAAGAAAGGCAAATTTCATAACACGTAGATTTGCACTTGCAGGGTTCTAAAGGAAAGTTTCTTTTATAGCTTGCAGGTCCACAAGTGAAGTTAATTATTTAATATTAAATTATTTATTACTTTATTTATAATTTCTATACAAAACTTAAAATTTATATTATATATGTTTTTTGAAACTCTTGACTTTCCATTTTATAATCACTCACATAAACACTCTATATCTATTAAATTTAATAGTAGAGAACAAAGATGTATGTATGTATGTCCATTACAATACAATACTTAGTTCCGTAGCACAAAACAAAACAGCCACACCGCTTTCCCGCTTTATCGCTAAAAAGGACGGACGGACGAACGGACGGACGGACGGACAAATTTATTGAATATACTAAGTGAAACATAATATATTTGTTGCATCTATCTTGCTGTTCGGCACAGCTAATATATATTATTCATCTTTAGTTGAAGAATCATCTTTAGTTGAAGAATCATCAAAAGAAGGATCTTCCTTCTTTATTTCTTTTAAAAGATTCTCGGATAATTCTTGATTACCTTTAATTAAAGCTGGTAAAGTATCAACATATTGCTCAAATAATTCCTTAGCCTCTTCTGGATAAAAAGGCTCTGTTCCTTTTTCTATAGAAGAAATTGTATTCTTGAACACCTTAAGTTGATCCTCATACTTTGTAATATTACCTTTAATTTCCTTATAATCTTCCTTCATTTTGTCTATTCCTGTAAGATTAGTTTTAGATTCATCACAATCTACAGACATAGGTGGAAGATTCCTTCTTGCCAATAAAGAATTAGAACTTCCTTCCCCGCCGCCTCCGAGATCTCCGCCCCCCGAAGCACTACTCGAATTGCCACCACCACTTTTACCTCCTTCTTCTAATGTAGCCCCCGAAGTATCCTTAAGGCGGCTTTCAGTAGTTTCTTGTGTGGGTAAAATATTACATTTTAGGTTACTACACCTATCCTCCTGGGAGTAATACATATTATCTCCGCAATACCCATCTATTATTATATTAAAAATTGTAAAATCTAAAATATTAAAAAAGATACAAAAGAATAAAAATCCTTTTAGATATCAATATATATTATCCACCTTGTTTCTTTCATATATAAATATATTTTCTAAGAGGATAGATATAGCGGTTAAACGATTTTTAAATAGACTATCTATTAAGCAGGATAGTTTTCCTTTTCCTGCCTTATTATAAATATAAATAAGTATAGCTATTAAGTATAATATCATCATAAAGTTTAACATAATCATATTTTTCATCATTAAATTATTTATATTAGTGTAAATCTAAACCATCTTTTATATAACCACAAGTTAAGACTACAAAAACTTGTGCTTGTATAAATGCTATACCTAGCTCTAAACCAGAGAACGCTATAATAAATGATAATGGAATTAATCCTAAAAAGAAGAATAAAATTCCACTTGTCATAATGTTATAAGTAAACCCTGCTAAAATATGTAATAACATATGACCTGATAAAATATTAGCAGCTAATCTTAAACCTAGAGAAATATTTCTAGCTAAATAAGAAATGAATTCAATTAATACTAATAAAGGTAACAATCCTAATGGACAACCTGCAGGTACTAATAAAGAAAAAAACTCTAATCCATGTTTTTGGAAACCTAAGATAGTTGCACCTAAAACTATAGTAAAACTAAGGGCAAATGTTAATATAAAATGACTTGTAGATGCAAAGCTATATGGTACCATACCGATTAAATTATTTATTAAGATAAAAATAAATAAAGTATAAATAAAAGGAAAATATACTTGACCCTCTCTTTGATTTATTTGATTTATAACTATACTATGTATTGTAGCATACAATGATTCTTGACTTATAGATCAGTTATTACTTACTAATTTATTAAAATTAGTGCTCATTATATTTATAATTAATAAAAATAAACCTCCTATAACTAAATAAAATCCTATATTAGTTATAGAAAAATGTAAATTAGCTAAAGCATCTATACTTAATAAATCCCTTATTTCAAATTGAGTTAACGGACTAGTAATTTCACGGCTATGGCTATATAAATTAGCTGTATTTTCAACCACATTTACTATTTGACTACTCATTTTAGAACTTTTTGTTTAATAAACCTTAAAAAAAATGGAGTGAGTGCTAAAGCCAGCATAACAAAGTACTTGTTTACTGCTGCTTGCTATATAAAATATGGTGGCTTAAAAAATGTAAAATGTAAAATGTAAAATGTAAAATGTAAAATGTCGCCACCATATTTTATGCAGGGTGAAATATTCCTGTCCTACCTATGATATATGAAATATTAAATATGGCTCACATCTTCTGACTCTGACTTTCCAACCTAATCAGGTACTAGACTAGTCAGATGTCTGCTGCTTACTTCATTCCACTCACTTTAGAGCATATATATATATACATACATATATATATATGTACATACATACATACATACATACATACATACCTACATACATACATACATACAATACATACATACATACATACATACAGATAGAGTATTAATAATATATATAATTTTATTAACTACTAATTATCAACTATCAACTATAGTATTTAATATTCACCCTTCTTTTCTTTATCTCCTCATCCTCCAAGAGTAAACACACACCCTCCTGACATCAAATTGATCAATTTGATTATAAGGTTTGACTAATAAACATCTTATGATTGATTCCTTATATTCTGTATGTTTATTTGTTTGTTTATCTATTCAACATTACAGAACCTCATTATCCTTCTTTTCTAGATAATTTAGTTATAAAAGTTCTTGATAAAAATAAACGAACAAATCTAGGTAAAATATATTTAGACAAAATAAAAACTGTTATAGTAATGATGGCAAAAGCAAAAGTTACTTCATTTACAAAATAAAAGGGTACTAATTGAGGCATGTATTATAGTATTGAAAAAAAAATACAGATAGGATTAATTCTCATTGGAATTAAAAAAAAAGCCAACTGGTCCTGGTCCTGCTGACACATTGATATACAAAGTAAATATACAACTCATGGCTGCCAAGCTGCATGCAATAGCCGCCATCGTTCATTATATCTTATATCTTTAGGACTAACCTGTTTTATAGTAGTTCACTATAAACTACACTATAAAACTGCCTGTATTTATGTTAATTAAATAACAAAGATATGGTATGCAAGGATGGATAAGGGTACTATGTAGAGATAAAGCAAACCAGACCTGGCCCACTCCACTCCCACCAGGCTTACTTTGTAAATCCAGACTTCTTCCCCTCTCCCTGATGCAGGCTATAAACCAACCTGCGTACGTAGCACTATGTACTACGTACTCCTACCGCTACTACTGCTACACATGGAAGCCAACCTACGTACTCTGCTACTCCTACTCCTGCTCCTACTCCTACTCCTGCCGCTGCTTGCAGGCTACACATAGAAGATGTCCACTTCACTTAAAAAAAATATAGCCATGCCTAATTTTAGGCTACATTACATACATCTAAATAGGAATTCCTAATATACTTAAAGTCAATAATATAAACCCTACGTGTCATATAGTACTATAAGCTGGTAATTTTTTTATTCTAAATTGTGTTAAACATACTACAGTTCCTATAATTAATAAAAAAAGTGAACTTATTAATAATCCATATCTTCAACTTATTTCTCCACTACTTAAGTACATCCATCCATCCTACTACGAAGTAAGCAAAGCAAGCACTATTTAGTCACCTAGCTATCCTTATTAAATACTATATAATAAACTTGATACAGAATAATGTAACCCGTCTAAGATAAAAGAAGGATATATTCCAAATATTATAGTAAATAAAACTAAAGTAAATAATAAAAAGAATTCTCTTTTAGTAATATCACTTAGGTTTTCTTCAAAAAATTTACTGAAAGAACCTCCAAATGATATTCTATTAAACATATATATAGTATACGCTGCAGAAAGGATTATAGAAAAACTAGCAAATATACCTAGTATTGGTAATCTTTCAAATACCCCATATATAGACATAAATTCACCTACAAAATTTAAAGTTAAAGGTGCACCACAATTACCTAAAGATAAAATAAAGAAAAAAATAGAGAATAATGGCATTAATTGAGTCATACCTTTATAAAAATAGATTAATCTAGTTCCGGATCTATCATATAAAACTCCTCCTGCACATATAAATAATCCACTTGATACAAATCCATGAGCTAGACCTAATAGAATTCCTCCTTCAATACCTTGAATTGTATTACTGAATACTCCTATTAGATATACTGCTGCATGAGATACTGAACTATATGCTATTAATTCTTTGATATCTGTAGTTCTTAATGTACTAAAACTTGCATATATTATAGTAATAACTCCTATAATAAAAATTATATAAGTATAATTTAAAGATGCTTTAGGCAATATAGGTAAAATTAATCTAAATATACCATACAGACTTAATTTTAAAACTATACCTGCTAGTACTATACTTCCACCTAAAGGTGATTCCACATGAGCTTTTAATAATCAATTATTTAAAAAAATAGTAGGAGTCTTTACTGCAAAGGCTATGAATATTCCACAAAATAAAAATATTTGAGTTGAATAATCAAAATTACTTTTTAGTAATGCATCAAAATATGTTGTACCCATGATAGAAGACATAGTTAAAATAGATAATAATAAAAACAATGAACCTCATAATGTATATAAAAAAATATAGAAACTAGCTCTTACTTTATTACTTGATCCAAATAAACCTATTAATATAAATAATGGAGGTAATATACTTTCAAAAAATATATAAAATAATAAGATATCTAATACTAAGAATACTGCTAATAATAGAGTTTCTAATAACAACATTATTATTAAGTATGATTTCTCATTATTTATTATCGAATTTCAATTTGACATTAATGCTATTGGCATTATTATAGTTGTTAGTAAAACAAAATATATTGAAATTCCATCAACTCCCAAGTAGATATCATAAAAACTTAAATCATAATGTTCTTGTATAAATTGAAATTGATTATTACTAAAATCAAATAATATATATATTATTAATGATACTATTAAATTTAAAATAGAAGTTATAAAAGCTATTCTTTTGTAATAATTTACCTTTTTATTTTTATTATCTAAAGAAATATCCAAGTGGTTATATGATGAAGAAGTACTATTTACTGCACCTCCGGCAGCAGTAGATACATTTGATATAGAATGATCATAATATACATCCAAAGGCTTGCTATAAGAATCTGCACTGGCTATAATAAAGATTCCTATGATAGGTATTATTAGTAAAGCATATAAAAACATAAAAACATTTTTCTATTTAAATTTATAATTTTCTGGTAATTAAAGATCACACCATAAAACAATATTTTAAATCCACTAACTATATCACCACCCACCTACATCACACCACCACCACCACCACCACCAATCATTTGGACTGACTTGTCTTTTGGTTTAGTTTAAAGTAGGCTGGACGCTGGGACGCTGGGACGCTGGCTGATATATAAGGACCTAACCTACCGTTATATTATCATGAGTTTATGATCATACTTAGATTCATATCTTGTTTATATATATTACATTATAACCTAATTTAATAATTAATATATTAACAATAAATACTAATTCTTCTATTGTAAATTTAAGAATTTAATTTAAATCAACCTTTCGCCCAGGACTAGCGCCTCTGGGCTAGGCCGCAGGGTGGATACTAAACTAAGAGTAAGATATTCATTTAAAGTACACCGAAATAAAAAAAAATAGAGAAGAAAGGTGAATTTTAAAGGTAAAACAAACAACACTTTAAATCACTATACTATATCCTGCCACCTCCACCCTTTTGAACTGAAAATTCCATTGATTTAAAGTTTACCGTCTATTTTTTCTATACCTAAAGACCCCCCCCCCCCGATCACAAAATTACCCACATCCCCTGTGTGTCCACTTCCTTGGGAAAAAAAAAAATAAGCTCCTCCACCTAGACCACGCTTATTTAGTGTAGTGATGTTCAACCTCGTAGGTATTGACTCTACTATGTCTTTTTATTGGTACTGTTATTCACTAGACTCAGCTCCTCATTCTTGGAACCCTGTCTTTTGATCAGCGTGGTTGCCCTATATAAATAGGGCTTCATTCGTCCCGCCCGCTATCCACCATCTTAGAGTAACCTATCTCTTGTGATTATCTATCTGTCTATTAGACTACTTACTACCTACCCTACCCTAAGTAACAATATTCAATACACTCATCCTACCTTTCTTCATTCCATTAGCGCCCTACATGCCCTAGTACAGTTTTTTATTTATTCGCTCCATCCTCCTACATTTAGGGTTTAGGGGGGATGTTAAAAACATTAATCTATTACATTAATTTTTTGTATATTTTATTTTAATGTGTTTAACTTCCCTATAGGTGTTCTACAATTAATTTCTTAATTACCACATATTTTTATTTCGCATACATCCATATAATATCTTATAATTTCTTATAAATAATAAAACATAATACAATACTCTATCCCGTATCTAGCCTACTTATAGTACTTTAGTACTCTGTTATATTATAAATCCAAGGACATATAATAAAACTAAAAAAGATACTAAAAAGATGAATGCGCAAAACAAAATTTAAAAGTTAAGGTATCATCATTATTATCTTAATGTACAAAAAGAAATATATATATTTTTTTTTACCTACCGCTACGCGACAAAATACTAGTTATAGTTAACCCTTACCTAGCTCACCATAACTATCCTCATCCTCATTTTAGATTCGAACTAAAAACCTTAATATTAGGAATATTCTGCTCTACCCTTGAGCTAATGAGGATTTCCTTTCTGCGTATCATATCTACACGTAGATATGATACGCAGAGATATTAGAATATGAGGATCATATTATGCGAAAAAAAATCAATAAATAATACAATAGAACCCGAACCCTTTATGTGCGTGCATGCGTGCATGCATGCGTGCATGCTATTTTAGACCGCCCTTAAGGGTCCGGACTCCGGACCCTTAAATTTCATCATTATTTTGCTTAGCTGCAGCAGCGGCTTCTGAGGCCTTTTGTGCGGCTTCCACTTCTTTAAATGAGTCTTGAAATGGACCACTCATATCCATAGCATCTTTCTTGAATTTGGGAGTCTCCATCAAGTTTTTTTTTAGATTGTCCCTTTTCTTGTCGAGCTCCTTTCCTCTACTTCTGCTCCTCCTTTCCTCAAAATACTCCCTAGACATCTTATTTCTTTTTCATTCACCTTTGGCTACCTTCTCTCTTCCTCTCCTTTTGGAATCCTCTATCTTTTTTTGAATACCTTTGAATAAGTATCCTCCTATATTTTCATCCTCTTTATTCTCCTGGGAAGGAGAATTATTCTCCTGGGAAGGTGAATCAATCTCCATTGGATCACCACTCGCTCCTACAGTAATAGTTGGAACTTCTCGAGTGGGAGATTTATCCCCACTTACAGGATTACTTGATGATGATCCAGTATTGCTACTAGTTACATCTTTAGTGGGGTTATCTGAATAAAGTTCAGTAAGAAAATTTGAGTTGTTCGCTGGGTAAGTATAAGTATAAGTTTCCAGGGCTCCTCCTACTAATAACTTATCTTGATGATGATGATCTATTAGAAAAGAAAAAACTAATTTAAAAAATTTGATTAAAATATCAAATTCAAACAAACTTACTCAAGAGAAACCTCAACTAGATACACTTAATAATAAGCTATTAAAAAGAGAGCCTCAGTCCCAATCCCTTTGTATTAAATCTGCACAAAAATTAAGTAACACTCCTATAGATGTATATTCAATTTGAATACCAAATAGAAGAAATTGGATCAGAGAATTTACTAATAAAAATATTAACAGGGAATACTTTCTAGCACGAGGACCTATATACTTCCTTACAAAAATTGCTAACACTATAATAGTCAAGATACTTGATATTAAGTACATTAGAGAAGAAGCATTAAATATAATGTCCCAAAGCCCATCACTGCCAATGCATAAACCAAAAACGTATAGAAGAACCTTAATGATAATGGATATTGCTACAACCCAACATATACTTCGGATTATATCGGATGATAGCCAAAACCCCTTCATTAATCTTACTACTCTAATGGCAAACGGTAACTATGTATGAAAATATTTGATTGTACTGGTAGACTTACAAATGCGTGAGGTTTTGGTGGACTACTTAATGCTCATTCTAAGCTAGGATAACTTCTACTTAAATCAGCTTGGAAGCTATCTGTATAGAATTCTGGGTTTAATCATGGATGTCTTCCTGCATATTCTCCTTCTACTAATTGCATATATACAATATATAAGAATAGTCATGCTGCAACTACACTAATGATTGAACCAAAACTACTTATTAAGTTTCAACCTGCAAATGCATCAGGGTAATCACTTATTCTTCTAGGCATTCCTTGTAAACCTAAGAAATGTTGTGGGAAGAATGTAAGATTTACTCCTATAAATAAGATTCAGAATTGAGCTTTAGATAATGTTATGTTATAGTTTAAACCTAACATTTTGGGTATTCAGTAATACCATCCGCTAAACATTGCGAATACAGCACCCATACTTAAAACATAGTGGAAATGCTATTATTAAATATAAATAATAACCTAGAATATACTATATAATACCACACCACCCCCTACTACCCTATAATATAGGACAAATATATATATATATTATTCACCATGATATTATATCTATCCAAAATTTAAATTCAAAACCAAATAAAATATATTATTTGGTTTTGTTTATTATTAGCTTTATTTTTTTTTTCGTAGATAGCCTCCCTGAACAAAGGGAACAAAGGGAGGAGGACGGATGAGGACCCCTTTGTTCCTTTCTTTCTTTGTTAAAAAAAATGTATTGAATAAACCCAACCTACAAAAAAAAAAAAATAAAATAAATATCCTATTATATATCATTTAATATAACTACTGCTTATTTTATTCAATCCCTCTTGTTACAAGACAACCACTCCTCTTTGTCTTTCTCTTTGTGTACTAATACTTAATGAACTAAATAAAGTATAATAATTACGTAAAATCACTAATATTAATGGGTTGTACTACTACACTTTTACCTAATTCATTAAATTCTTTACGTAAGCCTTCTGCTTCCTTGTATTTAGCTAAAGATTCCTGACGTCATATTGCACCACAAATTTGTGATGCACTTATAAACCTGCTGTCTCCGGATAAAACCGCCATACGTTCCAATAAACGTGCCTGATTTTCTAAGAATCTGGATTCTATAGCTAAATCATTGGAACGATCGAAATAAGATTTACCTCCTATGAAACTACCATAACGATCAACCTGTAAAACCTGTCTTTCATTACTACTTAAGCTTGCAGATGAAAGTATGGTAAAAATAGGCAATGCCGGAAAAGAAATAGAAACTCCTGCTCATAAAGGTTGCCCTTCTTTTCTATCTAAACCCTTAGTATAAACACTCCTAAATTTAATATATATATTGTTAATACTACTTTGTATTATTTTTAAAAATCTATACATAAAAATTCGATTAATGTAAAAAAAGATTAATCTAGAGATTAAAGCTAAAATAAGAATAAGCAAGAGTTGAAATGAAAAAAAATAATAATTATTATCAAAAAGATGATCACAATTCTCTTTAAAATAAGTACTAATGGGGGTCTTAAACAACCATCAGACTAAAAAAGAATAAAGCATAGATCAAATAATAAATAAAATACTATTATTAGTTATATAATTTATTAATTCTACTCTAAAATACAAGACATTGGCATACACACCCCAAATAAAGATTATACATATTATGTGGTCTAAATGCAAAGGTCAATTTATTCCTAATTATACTCTCTTAATATATTTTAGAATCTATGCTTTTTATTTATCTATAATAAGTCAGTTATCTCTTATTTTTATCTTAATATCCTGATCTAATATTATCCATTATCACAAAAATGTTAAATAAAGATCATAATTGTCTAGGGCAGGACAGCAAGCTAAGGTAACTAGCCTTTTATTAAGGCTAAAGATATTTATAATTTTATCCACATAATCATCATATATATATAATTTAGATCTTCTCTAACTATTCTATTCATCTTAAATTATATTACCCTTGCAATCCTACCACCTCTCAATCAATCAATATAAATAATATACGACGATAGGCTATACTAAAAAAAAAATAAATAATCTCATAATTTTGCCTACCCTAAATATTTTATTTAGCTTGGTTTGATGTATTGTATTAATAACCAGCCTGCAGTCCTACTACACTACACCTTACATAGATATCTATGTATAAGTTAGTTAGAAGCAGTGGCGATGATCCTTCGCTGTTTCAATGCATATATATGCGAAGAATAGAATCACACGAAGGAATATAGCGAGCCGATGTATAATTTCAAGCCTTTATTTTATAACTTAAGGTAGGTGGCAATCATTAACTATTAATAATAATATAATGTAGACTAATCTAGATTAATTTAATTAAGGAATAAATTAAAAAGGAAAAATTTATTGTGGACTATATCTTTACCTGTAATAATATACTATTTACTATAAGTAAGATATTTAGATACATAAGGAATTTTATATCATAAAGGAATTGTATTGTTTTTCATATTTAATATTTAATTCAATCCAATACAAAATTTAAATATTTTTTTTATGCTCTTCACTATCTAGAGGACATGTCTTATATTTTCTAATTTCTATAAAACGTTTAATTTTAGTAACTCTATAATATTTCATATCACAATATAATCTATTGTGCTTAAAATAATAATGTATAGATAGCATATTATTAACATTTTGAAATTTAAATGCAATAGATTTGAAGTCTTTAGGACCACCTGATTTTGAGGATTTCGCTCGTTTATATACATACAGCTGGTTTAGTATTTAATACAGTATTATCAAAATTTAATTTTTATGTATATTCATTATATTGGAATTATAGATTACATTCTATTCTATTACTAGCATAATTAAATACTATACAACCATCAGTATTAATTAGCCCTGCAAAATATGGATCATATAACTCTATATTATAATTAGCTTCAATATAATCTAGATTATATAAAGAACAAGCCTCCTTAAAGGTACTTTAATTCGAATTAATCCATTAAGATTTTTAAGAATATACATCATAGTATCTTTAGTAGAAACTATATATATTGAATAAGGCTTATTTTTATCCTTTCTAATTCTACCCCCTTATGTATGTATATAATTTTGTATACGAGTTAATATTCTAATATCTATATCATGTAATTTAATTCTAATTTGTTTAATAATTCTTTTCTTACCTCTATAGTCTATTCTAATATCAAAATCCCCATCTCCATCTATTACACCTGCAAATCAATTCCAAAATTTTGTGTCTTCTTCTTGACCAGGCATCTGACATTTAGCCTCTGAGAATCCCATAGTTTTCTGAAAATCAAAATCAAAATCAAAATCCCATAGTTTTCTGCTGATTGTCTTTTAAATATATAGATTTTTCCGAGCATAATATATATGAGTGGACTATATATAAATGATTTTCCAGCATATGGTCAGTTTTAAGAATAATCCTTAAAAGAAGATAGATTATTCTAGCCCATTTAAGCTACCACATAATATGTGTCATGGAATGCTATATCTAACGATGCATTAGCTAAAACTACACCGCTTAATCCACCAATGGTAAACATGAATACAAAACCTAAAGCGAATAACATAGAAGGAGTTAATCTAATAGATCCTCCATAACATGTAGCTAACCATGAGAATATTTTAATTCCTGTTGGTACTGCAATAATTAATGTTGCTGCAGTGAAATAGGCTCTTGTCTTATTTTAATAAATATCCACTTGACTAATTACATAATAAACTAAACTAAGTTTTACCGGCTGGCTTCGCAGACATCCAACTAAACATAACTATAAGTAATATATATGAGCAATATATTTAAAGTAAATTCTATAAAAAAAAACTTCTCATATTAATAGTCAAGTGAAATTGGACAGTATCTTTATGATAGTTTATTTATACTACATATCTTGCGTGCTTGTCTCTGAGGATCCCTTAGTTGCAATACTTATAATTTTTTTTACTCCTTTCTCTTCTAAATGTTTACCTTCTGTTATCATAATATACACTTTTCTAAACTTAAGATATCTAATATACTTACTACTAAAAAGCTGAAATTCATCAAAATAGTTTATAAGAGCAAAAGCTGTTTGAAAGCCCGTACTCTTATAACACCAAATACCTGTATGATCTTGAGATAAATTACCCTTTTGTAATATTTTATATAATAAATCTAAAGGCAATTTATCATTTTGCTTTAAGGAATATTCTAACCTTACACTATAGCCTGTTTTATGTGTTTTACTTTTTACAACACTGATATGAAAACAACCGTCTGCTTGAGTAAAGCCAGCTAACCAGTGATTATCTAAAGTTAACTTTTTTAAAGGTGGTAAGATGAAAAGGTTAAAATTTTCACTATAGTTATGTTTAATTAACTGATCATATTTAAAATTACTTAATAATTTTCCATTTATTAAAGATAAAATAATAATCAAACCATCTTTATTTTTACATATATATCTGACTGCTTTTTTATCTTTAATTTTATAAATATTACCGTATCCAATACGTTTTTTTATATAGTATGCTAGAGAAGTATCCCCTTCTGAAAAACTAATATGTAATTCTTTATAACCAAACCAGCCATCTCCTTCAATTAGGCCGGCTAAAAAATAGCCGAACTCATGATCAGTCAATGGTGGATTTTTATTTGGTACATGTACAGATATAGGGAGTAAATTATTATAATTAGTATAAGTATTCTTAGTAACTGCCGTAGCTTTTGTACTAAAACTAAAGTTTCCTGCTGATTGTCTTTTAAATATATAGATTTTTCCGAGCATAATATATATGAGTGGACTATATATACATATATAAGAGTTTCCAGCATATAGCAAGATTTTTACCGTGAACACAAGTTTATCCACGTCTAAACCGACTGTATACATATGATGCAAGATCGTTGATAAATATTTTATATTTACCCATACAAGGATATATGCAAGCAAGGTCTATTCTTTCATTAACTTATTAGTATTACAAAATACGCGACATGTTATAGCAGAACAGACCTATTTACTCTTGTATGCTTCTTTCACAAGAAGTGTCGGACTATATCTTCATCTTTAAATCCCTACCTCCCGTCTTATTTGTAATACTATTATTTAAATTTATTTGTTTTTGCAGAGTTCTTACTTCTGATAACCCTTTATCAGTTAAATGCAATTTATTAGACACTAAGTTGTGCACAATTAATCATTTTTTTAAAGAAATAGCTTTTTTAGTTCGTAATGGAAATACTTTAAAGTATGCTATTACATTATTTAATACTTTAAATCCAGTAACTGTATAACGATACACATTATCAGTACCAGATCTTAATGATACTTTACCAAATCCAAATATTTTAGATATTTTATTTAATATATCACTATCTTTTTGTGCGTAGCTACTAACACATAACGCATTTTTATTACATGACCTAATGTATATCTGGAATTTTTTGTAATAGATACATTAAAACATCCTTCAGCATCGGTAAAACAATAACAATAACAATAACAATAACAATAACAATAACAATAACAATAACAATAACAATAACAATAACAATAACAATAACAATAACAATAACAATAACAATAACAATAACAATAACAATAACAATAACAATA
>Ga0233363_1000474_pt1 | contig 17959 bp, 15 predicted proteins | sample ElkDunMinimDraft_18_FD_191534 | JGI IMG/M metagenome (GOLD analysis project Ga0233363, IMG submission 191534) | Fecal eukaryotic communites from dung pellets of Tule Elk in California, USA - Elk Dung C16 | ecosystem: Host-associated > Mammals > Digestive system > Large intestine > Fecal | place... | reverse complement strand
CCCGAGCAAGCTCATGTGGAGCAGCGGCGGGGCCGTCAAGGTCACCGGCATCGGCGTCGACGCCGCTCTGCTCGGCGCCAACGTGGCCGACCCCGGGGCGGTCGACGCCCAGGGGCTGGGCAACCTCCTGTACGCGGCGCTCACCGGGCACTGGCCCGGCGGCCCGCAGAGCGGTCTCCCCGGCGCCCCCCAGGGGACGGCGGGCCCCTACCCGCCCGGACAGATCAGACAGGGCGTCACCGAGCCCCTCAACACCATCACCACGCGCGCGGCCCTGCCCCACCTCGCGGGCCAGATGGTGCCCGGACCGCCGATCACCACCCCGGCGGACTTCTGCGCCGCCATGGCCGAGGTGCCGCGGCTCATCCCGCTCCCCGTCTCCCCCGTGGAGTCCTCGCCGCCCCCCGAACCCGGAACCTCCCGGCGTACGGGCGAGCTCGACACCACCGGTTCCGGCCCCCGCCGCAGCGCACGCAACGGCAACGGGACACGCGGAGCCACCACGTCACACAGCGCCTCCGCCCCCCGGGCGGAGCGCTCCGCCCCCTCCCGCATGGACCAGCGTGCGGCCCGTTCCCGGACGTCGCCCCGGAGGATCCTCATCGGCGTCGTCGCGGTCGTGCTGTTCGCCGCCGTGGTCGTGGGCGCCTGGGGGCTGGGGTCGATGATGCAGCCCGGCGAGGACCCCGCGACACCCAGCGCGGACTCCACCGACGACGCGGCGAACGAGGCCGCGGAGGCGACCGCGCTGGAGATCGTCGATTCGCGCGGCCTCAACCCGCACGGCGACACCGACGAGCACAGCGCACGCTCGCCCCTGGCCTGGGACGGCCAGACCGGCACCGCCTGGAACACCCAGGGCTACCAGGACCCGCTGGACATCATCAAGCCCGGCGTCGGCCTCCAGCTCCAGCTCGGCGCGAGCCATGAGATCCACGCGGTCGACCTCGACCTCGGCGGTGAGGGATACGAGTTCGAGATCAGGGTCGGCGACGCGGACGGGAACTCGGAGGACGACTACGAGGTGGTCGCCAGCGGCAGCGGCGGCTCCCAGGAGGTCGTCCTCGACGAACCCGCCAACGGCCAGTACGTCCTGGTCTGGTTCACGACCCTGCCCCAGAACGGGGGGGACTACCGTGGGAGCGTCAACGAGGTCGAGGTACGCGGAACCGAGTAGTGGGGTATGTGATCAGCGCTGATGGACGCGGTCCAGGAGCTTCCTGACCGGGAGCTGTTGACGAGGCACGCTCAGGGTGACGAACAGGCGTTCGGGGTACTGGTTCGCCGCCACCGTGAGCGCCTCTGGGCTGTCGCCGTCCGGATGATGGGCGACCCCGAGGAGGCCTCGGACGCCCTCCAGGACGCGTTCCTGTCGGCGTTCCGCGCCGCCGACCGGTTCCGCGGTGAGTCCCAGGTGACCACGTGGCTGCACCGGATCGTGGTGAACGCCTGCCACGACCGGCTGCGGCGGCGCAAGGTGCGCCCCGCCACCCCCACCGAGGACGCCACCCTGGACGTGGTCGCCAACGAGCGGCTGGGCCGGACCGGCGGCTCCCCGGACCACGCCTCGCAGACCGAGGCCCGGCTCGACGTGCACGCCGCCCTGGAACTCCTTCCGCTGGACCAGCGGATGGCCCTGACCCTCGTGGACATGCTCGGCTACCGCGTGGAGGAGGCGGCGGAGATCCTCGACGTGGCCTCCGGAACGGTCAAGAGCCGGTGTGCCCGAGGTCGCGCCAAACTTCTTCCGTCCCTGGCCCATCTGAGGAACCCCCGGCACCCCCGAGACGTCACATCTGGGAGAGGAGGTGCCAACCCATCGTGACGTCCCATCCAGACGTGGAGGCACTCGCCTTCTTCGCCGAGGAGCTCCTGGAGCCCGGCGAGGAACGCACCGTCGCATCCCACATCGAGACCTGCGCGACCTGCGCGACGACCCTGGAAGAGCTCACGGGGGTCACCGAGGCGCTGGCCGCCGCACCCGTTCCCGAGATGCCCCGGGACGTGGCCGACCTCCTCGACCGGCGTATCGCCGAGGCGGCGCGCGAGCGGACCGAGGGCGGCGGAGGGGCGGACGCCGTTCCCGCCCCCCTCGGCGCCCCCGCCACGGTCACACAGCTCCCGCGTCGGCGGCGGGGCTTCGGCGGTGTCAACCTGCCCCGGCTGATGATGGTGGCCGCCGCGGCGGCGGTCGTCGCGGGCGGCGGCGCGGCCCTGTTCAACGGGCTGACCGCGCAGGAGAGCGCCAGTTCCGGCGGCGTCGCGGCGCCCCTCCAGCAGGACGAGGAGGAGGCCGCGCCCGACATCGCGCAGGCCTACACGCCCCAGGTGGTGCGGAGCGGCACCGTCTACAACGGCACGGACCTCGAGGAGCAGGCGTCCCTGACCCTGGGCCTCTCCCCCCTGGGAGGGGCGCGGGAGGACGGCGGCGCCGAACCCCTGGTGGCGGAGGAGACCGCGCCGCCCGGGGTGGACGAGTGCGCCGCGCTCCTCGGCGAGCAACTCGACACCCGGTTCACCCTGGTCGACGAGGCCCACTACGGCGACGGAACGACCCCGGCGTGGGCCATGTTCGCCCTCGACGGCGACGAGTACGACGTGTACGTGGTCGACCCGGTCTGCGCGCAGGGCGGTGACTCCTCCGGGAGCGTGCTCGCCCAGGAGAGCGTGCCGAAACCCTGAGTTCCCGTGTGACGGGCGGGCGGTCCCCCGGGGCCGCCCGCCCACCCTTTCGCGCTGGTCGCCGCACCCGCCACGAACGCCCTGTGGGGCTCCTGGCGGGTGCGCTCACCCCGAAGGTCCGAGCGGCGCCGGAAGGCCGCCAGGAGGGCCCCTGGGCGGCGCCCACGGGGGCTCCCCGCCTCCGCGCCGCATACCCCGCCCCCGTAAGCTGGGCGGATGTCCGGAGGGGAATGCCCTGCACCTACCATCGGTTGTGCTAACCATCTTCCCCTGACGTCACGACGCGTGGCCAGGGCAGCGACTGTGTGAAGGGCCTACGAGCGTGAGTGACGTCCGCAATGTCATCATCATCGGTTCCGGACCGGCGGGGTACACCGCTGCCGTGTACGCCGCCCGAGCCGAGCTGAGCCCGCTGGTGTTCGAGGGTTCGATCACCGCCGGCGGCGCCCTCATGAACACGACCGAGGTCGAGAACTTCCCCGGCTTCCCCGACGGCATCATGGGGCCGGACCTCATGGACAACCTGCGCAAGCAGGCCGAGCGCTTCGGAGCCGAGCTGGTCCCCGAGGACGTGACCTCCGTCAACCTGGACAAGCCGGTCAAGGAGGTCGTCGCGGGCGGCGAGACCTTCCTCGCGCACACGGTCATCCTCGCCACCGGGTCCGGGTACCGCGAGCTGGGCGTGCCCGGTGAGAAGGAGCTCTCCGGCCGGGGCACCTCCTGGTGCGCCACCTGCGACGGCTTCTTCTTCCGCGACCAGGACATCGCGGTGGTCGGCGGCGGCGACACCGCCATGGAGGAGGCCCTCTTCCTCACCCGCTTCGCCTCGTCGGTGACCGTGGTCCACCGCCGCGAGGAGCTGCGCGCGAGCCGCATCATGGTCGAGCGCGCCGAGGCCAACGAGAAGATCCGGTTCCTGTGGAACTCGGAGGTCACCGAGGTGCTCGGCACGGAGCGCGTCACCGGCCTCCGTGTCCTGAACAACAAGTCCGGCGAGACGAGCACCCTCGACGTGACCGGACTGTTCGTCGCCATCGGCCACGACCCGCGCGTCGAGCTGTTCGACAAGCAGATCGAGCTGGACGAGGAGGGGTACGTCAAGGTGGAGTTCCCGTCCACCCGGACCACCCTGGAGGGCGTGTTCGCCTGCGGCGACGTCGTCGACCACCAGTACCGCCAGGCGATCACGGCCGCCGGCACGGGCTGCTCCGCCGCACTGGACGCCGAGCGCTTCCTCGCCGCTCAGGGCAACTGACGCCTCCCTCCCCCGGGCCCGTCCGAGAGGGCCCGGCTTCCGCCCCCCGCCATCCGCCACCAGGTGAACCAAGGAGAACCATGTCCACTGTCAAGCACGTCACGGACGCCACCTTCAAGGAGGAGGTCCTCGCCAGCGACAAGCCCGTCCTGGTCGACTTCTGGGCCGACTGGTGCGGCCCGTGCAAGCAGATGGCCCCGGTCCTGGACAAGCTGGCGGACGAGTACGGCGACAAGATCGAGGTCGTCAAGCTCAACACCGACCAGAACCCCGAGACGCCGCGCGCGTACAACGTCATGTCGCTGCCGACGATGAACCTCTACAAGGACGGCGAGGTCGTCAAGCAGATCATCGGCGCCAAGCCGAAGCGGCTCCTGGAGAAGGAACTGTCCGACTTCCTGTAACCGGACGAGCGGCACCGCGGCCGACGAGAGGCCCCCAGGTTCACCCTGGGGGCCTCTCCGCGTTCCGGCGTCCGACGGGGCCGACCCCTCCCCGTGCCGCACGGGCGCTCCGGACCCGCCACCGCGGGCGAGCGTGTTTCACGTGAAACACGCTCGCCCGCGGTGGCGGCGGAACAGTCCGACGGCGGTGTTTCACGTGAAACACCGCCGTCGGGGACCGGTCAGGTGACGCTCAGAGGTTCTCCGCGCCCATCTGGTCGATGATGCGCGCCAGGTCCTCGGGCGTCGCGAACTCCACCACGATCTTGCCCTTCTTCCGGCCCATCTGGACCTTGACCGTGGTGTCGAAGCGGTCGGAGAGACGCGTCGCCCACTCGTCCACCTGGGGCGAGTTGGCGATCCGCTCCGAGGCGCGGCGGGGGCGGTCGTCGTCCGGCGTCTCCCGGAGCGCGACCATCTCCTCCAACGAGCGGACCGAGATCCCCTCCTGGACGACACGGCCCGCGAGCCGGTCCTGCAGCTCGGGGTCGTCCACGCCCAGCAGCGCACGCGCGTGCCCCGCGCTCAGTACGCCGGCGGCCACACGCGTCTGCACCTTGCCGGGGAGGTTCAGCAGACGCAGCGTGTTGGTGATGTGCGAGCGCGACTTGCCGACCTGGTGGGCCAGCTCCGCCTGCGTGGTGCCGAAGTCGTCCAGCATCTGCTGGTACGCGGCCGCCTCCTCCAGGGGGTTGAGCTGCTGCCGGTGGAGGTTCTCCAGGAGCGCCTCCCGGAGGAGTTCGTCGTCGTCCGTCCTGCGGACGATCGCCGGGATGCGCTCGAGTCCCGCGAGCTTGCTCGCCCGGAAACGCCGCTCCCCCATGATCAGCTCGAAACCGACCTCCGAGCCGACCGGCAGTTTGCGGACGACCACCGGCTGGAGCAGGCCGACCTCGACGATCGACTCCCGCAACTCCTCCAGGGCCTCGTCGTCGAAGTACTTCCGGGGCTGGCGGGGGTTGGGCCGTACGTCGGAGAGTTTGACCTCCTCCAGGTACGTCCCGTCCGGCATCTCCACCGGACCGGGCACCACGGTCGTGGTGCTCGCCTCCACCGGCTCCGGCGCGGGCGGCGGTGTCGTCTCCCGCTCTCTCTCCACCGGGGCGGGGGCGGGCGGCCCCTGCGGGATCAGCGCCCCCAGTCCCTTGCCCAGACCGCGCCGCTGCTGGCTCACCGGCAACTCCCTCCACACTTCTTGTGATTCCGCCCGGCCCCACCGGGCGGGCGGTGACCGTGTTTCACGTGAAACATCCGGCGTCAGCCGGTGATCCCCCGCGCCCGGTGGGCGATCTCCCGGGCGGCCTCCAGATAGGCGACCGCCCCGGTGGACGCCGGGTCGTAGGTCATCACCGACTGGCCGTAGCTCGGCGCCTCGGACACCCGGACACTCCTGGGAATCAGCGTGTCCAGGACGGTGTCCTTGAAGTGCGAGCGCACCTCGTCGGCGACCTGCTGCGAGAGCCGGGTCCGGCCGTCGTACATCGTCAGCAGGATCGTGCTGACGGCCAGCCCGGGATTCAGGTGGGACTGGACGAGCTCCACGTTGCGGAGCAGCTGCCCGAGACCCTCCAGGGCGTAGTACTCGCACTGGATCGGGATCATCACCTCGTCGCACGCCACCATCGCGTTGACCGTGAGGAGGCCGAGAGACGGAGGGCAGTCGATGAGGATGTAGTCCAGGTCCTCGGTGTCGTACGCGGCGAAGGCCCGCTTGAGCCGGGCCTCGCGCGCGACGAGGGAGACCAGTTCGATCTCCGCGCCCGCCAGGTCGATGGTGGCCGGGGCGCACCACAGGTTGGGGATGCCCGGAACCGGCTGGGCCAGCTTGCGGATCTCCTCGTCCTCGACCAGGCAGTGGTAGATGGAGCGCGTCTGCGTGTCGCGCTCCATCCCGAGTGCAGTGGACGCGTTGCCCTGGGGGTCGAGGTCGACCACGAGGACCCGCTGTCCGTGCATCGCCAGGGCAGCGGCGATGTTCACCGTCGTGGTCGTCTTGCCGACGCCGCCCTTCTGGTTGGCGACGCCGATCACCCGGCAGGACGCGGGACGGGGCCAGGCCTCGTCGTGCCCGCGGACCGCCATGGCCGCATGGGCCGCACGGGCGAGGGGGGTGTCGGGGACGCCGTAGTCGGTCTCGGTCGGTGTTTCACGTGAATCACCGAGCAGATCTCCATAGGCGCCCGGGGATGTTTCACGTGAAACATCGGCGTTGTCGGCTTGGTTCTGGGGCACGAATGAGTTCACCTCTTCCGTCCGCGCTTCTTCTTGCCGCCCCGCGTCTTCTGGGAACCTGCTGACGCGGGCGGACCACCGTCGGATGTCACCGTGACGCGAACGACCGTGGTAGCGGGATCGACTTTACCCCGCCCCACCCTGATCACATCGCTAACGCTAGGCCGCATTTGGGAAACGTCTTCCCGGCCGGCGGCCAGTTCGGCCTCCGCCTGCTCCCCCTTCAGCGCCAACAGGCTGCCGCCCTTGCGCAGAAGCGGGAGCGCCCACCCCGCCAACCGGGGCAGGGGCGCGACCGCGCGAGCCGTCACGAAATCGGTCAGCAGCTCCCCGTGCGCCTCCTCGGCCCTCCCCCGGCGCACCACCACGTTGGGCAGGTCCAGGAGCTCGACCGCCTCGTCGAGGAAGACCGTCCTGCGCAGCAGCGGCTCCAGGAGGACCATGCGGATGTCGGGGCGCATCAGTCCGAGCACCAGACCGGGGAGCCCGGCACCCGAGCCGATGTCCACGACCTCGGCGCCCTCGGGGATCAGTTCCTCCACGACGGCGCAGTTGATGAGGTGGCGTTCCCAGAGGCGCGGCACCTCCCGCGGGCCGATCAGACCACGGCGCACCCCGTCGTCGGCGAGCAGTTCGGCGTAGCGCCGCGCCTTCGGCAGGGAGTCACCGAAGACCGCCTCCGCCTGCACGGGGGCAGCGGGTAGCGCGGCACCGGGGTCCTCAACATCCGAGGTCATCGGTCACCCACCTGTCGGAACTCGTCCATCGTCACTTCCATACTCGGTCCGCCGCACCCGGGACTCCGCGCGCGGCGCGGCTTCGGTCGGCGAGGGAGATCCGCGCTGCGGATCGCTGTTCCGCGCGCATGAGAAAAGATCCTTCATGATCCTACGTGCGGGCGGCACCAGGGTTTCACGCGGAGCCGCCCCCGTGCGCGTGTCGCGGCGCGCCCCCACTCTCCCGCGGCGCCCCTGATGGCGCGTGTTTCACGTGAAACATTCTCGTTGCCCCGACCTGCCTCCCCCACCGTTTCACGTGAAACGTCGACACGCCGACGTGGCGACACCGCGACCGGGCGACGTGTCGACAAGCCGACCCGCCCCGGGGACGCCCGCCCCCCGGGGGGACGACACCTCCACCGCGGCGCCCATCGGGACACTGGGCGGCGGCCGGCCCCGGAGCGCACGTCCGGCGCCGACGGAGGCGCCCGAGGGCCCCTCCGTCGCACTGAGGACTCCCGGGGGCGGTACCGCGGACAGGCCTCGGGCGCACGGAACCGACCGCACAAAAGAAGGGGGGTGACGGTGTTTCACGTGAAACACCGTCACCCCCCACGGGGGAAGCTCCCCTACGAGGCGGGATGCACCACGACGTAGCGGTTGGGCTCCTCGCCCTCCGACTCGCTGCGCAGCCCGGCGGCGGCGACGGCGTCGTGCACGACCTTGCGCTCGAACGGCGTCATGGGCTCCAGCGGGTAGATCTCGCCGGACTCCTTGACCTTGTCGGCAGCCTCGGTTCCGATCTGGAAGAGCACCTTGCGGCGGCCCTCGCGGTAGCCGCCGATGTCCAGCATCAGCCGGCTGCGCTCACCCGTCGCGCGGTGGACGGCCAGACGGGTCAGCTCCTGGAGGGCCTCCAGGACCTCGCCGTCCTCACCGATCAGCTCGTCGAGGGTGGACCCCACCACGGAGACCATCGCACGGTCCCCCTCGACGTCCATGTCGATGTCGCCGTCGAAGTCCCCGATGTCGAGGAGTCCCTCGATGTAGTCCGCGGCGATGTCGCCCTCGTTCTCCAGGGCCTCGACATCGACTCCGGTCTCAGGCGCCTCAGCCACCGCTACTCCACCGTTCTCTTCCTCGCTACTGCCCACAGCGATCCCGTCTCCTCATCCATCACGCCCTGGCCGTCGTACGCCTCAGGGGCATTGTCGCCTGCGCACTCGAAAGTCTCCGCAACCGACGCGAAGCAGGGAGGACCCTACTGGGATCCGCCACCGGAGCGCTTGGAACGCGACTGCTTCTTCGGCTGCTTGCGTTCGATCTTAGGCTGTTCCTCCGGCTCAGGAGCGGATTCGGCGGCCTTCTTTCGGCCGAGCATCCCCTTTGCCGAGCCGCTGGGCGCGGAGCCGCCCTTGGCCTTGTCGTCGGCCTGTCCGGGGAGGGGCTGCTTCCGGTAGAGGAAGTGCTGCTGGACCATCGTCCAGACGTTGGAGGTCACCCAGTAGACGAGCACACCCACGGGCATCGCCAGACCGAAGAGCCCGAAGAGGGGCGCCATGTACATCATGATCTTCTGGGTCTGCATCATGGGGTTGTCAGGCATCTGCGAGATGCTGCGCTTCATGCTCTGACGCATGGTGAGGAAGGTCGTCGTCCCCATCAGCACACAGGCGATGGCGATGATGATCTTGGCCATGATCGGGTTGGTGGCGCCCAGGGCCATCAGCTCTTCGGGGGAGCTGTTGAACTGCGCGGCGATCGGCGCGGAGAAGATCAGCGCCTGGCGGGCGCTCTCCACCAGCTCCGGCGTGAAGTTGTACTGGACGTTGCCCTCGGCGACGCTCCGCAGCACGCTGAAGAGCGCGAAGAAGACCGGCATCTGGAGGAGGAGCGGGAGGCAACCCATGATCGGGTTGGTACCGCTCTCCTGGTACAGCTTCATGGACTCCTGCTGGAGCCGCTGCTGGTCGTGCTTGTAGCGCTCCCGCAGCTTCATGATCTTCGGCTGGATGTCCTGCATCTTCCGCTGCGTGTTCATCTGCTTGACGAACAGCGGGACGAGCAGGAGCCGCATGAGAACGGTGAGCAGCACGATGGACAGGCCCCAGGCCCAACCGCTGTCTGTGTCGAGGCCGACGAAGGTCAGACCCGCGTGGATCTGGACCAAGATCCAGCCGACGATGTTGTAAAGCCAGTCCAGCACCGGCCAACTCCTATTTGCTTCGGTTCAGCTACTGGTCCCCGGGAGCGGTTCCGGCGTGACCGGCCTCGCCCGTAGACTCCTCGGACTCCTCGCTCCGACGCCCTCTGGGCGGCGGAACCGGATCAAGACCCCCCGGGTGGAAGGGGTGGCAACGGCCGATCCGCCTGATCGCCAGCCACGACCCGTAGAGGGCTCCGTGCACGCGCAGCGCCTGGACGGCGTACGTACTGCACGAAGGGTAGAAACGGCAGACCGGGGGGAAGAGCGGGCTGATGAAGCGTTGGTAGCCCCGGATGGGCAGGATCAGCACACGCGCGAACGCCGTCGGTCTGTGCTCGGTCATCGGCTCGCCCACCGTTCTCCACCCTCGTCCGGGCGGCGGTTCCCTGCTGTTTCGCTCTTCACCGGGTCCGCCTCGGGCGGCCGGGGTCCACCGCGGCCGCGCCGACGACGCGACGACGATCCACGGGAACGCATCACCGCGGCGATCGCGCTGTCGAGTTGCGAGGCCAGGTCCCCCTGCCGCAGGGAGGCGGCGACGGGCTTGGCACGCACTACCAGCAGGCTACCGTTTGGCAGAACAGCCAAGAGAGGCCGCATGGCGTGGCGCAGCCTGCGCTGGACGCGCTTGCGCACCACCGCTCCCCCGACCGCCTTGCTCACGACGAAACCGACGCGCGGCGGGTCCGCGGGAGCCGCCGGATCGGCGGCGCCGGGCGGGGGCGGAAGGTAGGCGACGCCCACGGCGTCGCGCGAGGAGCGCCGACCGGAGCGCATGACGGAGGCGAACTCGGCGCTGTGGCGCATCCGGTTCCTCGGCGACAGCATCCGCGCTCCTCCGGGTGTCGGGACTTCTCCCCACGAAAAAGGGACCGGCCGGCGAGAAGGCCGGACCGGTCCCGAAGAACTTGGGGCTGAGCGTGGCCTAGTGGCTCACGGTCAGCGCCGCGCGCCCCTTACGACGACGCGAGGCGATGATGGCGCGACCGGCGCGCGTACGCATGCGCAGCCGGAAGCCGTGGACCTTCGCGCGACGCCGGTTGTTCGGCTGGTACGTACGCTTGCTCACTACTGGCTCCAGGGGCGTGTCAGGAAAGTACTACGACGGACCCCCAGGATATGCGGGGTCTCAGGGTGCATGAACCGCAGCCGCGCGACCGTGATGACAGGTGCGCAGGCAGATGATCGGCATAAGCATAAAGAAGATATGACCTGGTGCGGTCGCGGTCAAATCAGACCTGTCGGCGGGCCGTCCGGGCGGTCTCCGGGGCGACGGCCGCCCCGCTCCCCCGCGCGACGCCCCGCACGCCACCAGCCTGTGGACAACTTGTTGTCCACAGGCGCCTCCGGCTTCCACACACCCCCGCCCCTGTGGATAACCTCAGCCTGTGGATAACTTCCGGCGCCGCCGCCCCCCGCGACGGCCGACCCCGGGCCCGACGCGCGTACACATCCCCTGACCTGCTGATTGTGGATAACCCTGCACTGTGCACAGAGATCTGCCATCCTGTGGATAAACCTGTGGACAACTTGTGGACAACGCCCCGGATCTGTGGATACCCCGTCGTGGCCGTCCTCGCGGCGACTCCCTGGCAGTGAGGTTGTCCACAAGCACAAACCACACCGAAACGCCTACGCCACCGCGTTCCCCTGCCCCGGCACTACCCCGGGGGGAGGACAATGGGAAGTCGCTCCCCGAGGCCTCCGGCCCCCGCGGGTGCATGACCGACGGCACTCCGCAGGCTCCCCGATCGCCCGTCCCCTCCCGCTCCACCCGCACCGCACAGATCCGCACCGAAGGGACAGCACCCATGGCAGGTCACCTTGGCTGACGCACAGGTCAACCTCGCAATGGTCTGGTCCAGCGTGTTGGACGGGATCGACAACGACTCCCTGCCAGCGCACCAGAGGGCATGGCTGCCGCAGACCCGTCCACTGGGCCTGATCGAGGACACCGCGCTGATCGCGGCGCCCAACGAGTTCACCAAGAAGGTGCTGGAGACGCGCCTCTACCCCGCCATCAGCAAGGCGCTCTCCGCCCACCTGGGCCGGGACATCCGGGTCGCGGTGACGGTCGACCCGACCGCCGTGCCGACCCCGCCGCCCACCCCGGTGGCCCCGGCGTCCTACGGTCACCCTGCCGCGCGAGGCGTGGAGTCGGAGCGCGCGCACACCTTCTCCCCCGGCACCCCCGGACTGGCCTCGGCCGGGTCGTCCTCGCCGACGGCCCCCGCGGAGCCCCACGGGTCGGCCCCGCAGGCACGGCCCGGGCCGCCCAGGGGCCAGCACGCGCGCCCCGCCGCGCCGCAGCCGGGCGGGCTCCCGGAGGGCGGGAACCCGCCGTCCGGACCGGGAACCGGGGACGCCGCCGCGGGAGCGGGCGCCCACCACACCCCTGCGCCGCAGGCCGCCCACCAGCCGTGGCCCGCCGGACCGACGGGGGAGGCAGCACGAGCCGACCTGCTCGGCCCCACCCCGCCCGCGGACGCCTACCCGCGCGACGGCGGCGCCGGCCCCCGGCCCCACCCGGCCGGGCAGGTCCCCGACCACGGCGCCCCGCACCCGGACCACGGCCCCGCAGAGGACGGCCAGGGGGCCCAGGCGTACACGGCCCAGGACATTCCGGCGCCCTGGGTCCAGCAGACGTTCGCGACCCCGCAGGAGACGCCGACCTCCCCCCTGTGGGAGCAGCCCTCCGCCAGGGAGCGCCACCGGGAGCCGGAGTCGTGGCAGCAGCAGAGCTGGAGCGGCCCCGGTTGGGACCAGCCCAACCGCTGGGAGACCCCGCGGGGCCCGGCCGTCGAGCCCGAGCGGTTCGCGGCGCCCGAGGACGGGGCGCACCAGGCCCCCGCCGCCCCGGAGCCCGCCCCCGAGCAGCGGCCCCAGCCGGTCCGGGCGTCGGCGCGGCCGAACCCGCCCTCCCCGTCACCGCCCCCCGGGCGCTCGCCGGAGGTCCCGCCGGGCGAGCACGCGCGGCTGAACCCCAAGTACACCTTCGACACCTTCGTCATAGGCTCCAGCAACCGCTTCGCGCACGCCGCGTCGGTCGCGGCGGCCGAGGCGCCCGCCAAGGCCTACAACCCCCTGTTCATCCACGGGGGCTCCGGGCTCGGCAAGACCCACCTGCTGCACGCCATCGGGCACTACACGCACCGCCTCTACGAGGGCTCGCGCGTGCGGTACGTCAGCTCCGAGGAGTTCACCAACGAGTTCATCAACTCGATCCGGGACGGCAAGGCGGACGGCTTCCGCCGCCGCTACCGGGACATCGACGTGCTCCTGGTGGACGACATCCAGTTCCTGGAGAACAAGGAGCAGACGCAGGAGGAGTTCTTCCACACCTTCAACACGCTGCACAACTCCGACAAGCAGATCGTCATCTCCAGCGACCGGCCGCCCAAGCAGCTGACCACGCTGGAGGACCGTATGCGCAGCCGGTTCGAGTGGGGCCTGCTCACCGACGTCCAGCCGCCCGAGCTGGAGACGAGGATCGCGATCCTGCGCAAGAAGGCCGCGCAGGAGGGCCTGGCCGCCCCGCCGGAGGTGCTGGAGTTCATCGCCAGCAAGATCTCCACCAACATCCGCGAGCTGGAGGGCGCGCTGATCCGCGTGACCGCCTTCGCGAGCCTGAACCGGCAGTCGGTCGACCTGGACCTCACCAGCCAGGTGCTGCGGGACCTGGTGCCCAGCACGGAGGTGCCTGAGGTCACGGCCGGGGCGATCATGTCCCAGACGGCCGCCTACTTCGGCCTGACGGTCGAGGACCTGTGCGGGACGTCGCGTTCCCGGGTCCTGGTCACGGCCAGGCAGATCGCCATGTACCTGTGCCGGGAGCTGACCGATCTGTCGCTGCCCAAGATCGGCCAGCAGTTCGGTCGCGACCACACCACGGTCATGCACGCCGACCGCAAGGTCCGCGCGCTGATGGCCGAGCGGAGGTCGATCTACAACCAGGTGCACGAGCTCACCAGCCGGATCAAGGACCAGCCCTCGCTGACCTGAGCCGCGTTCCGCGACCGTCGAGGGGCCCGCCGGACGGTGGGCCCCTCCGTCGTGCCCGCCCCCGCCGGGCCCGTCCCCGGGAGCGCCGGTCCCCGCCCGGGGCTTCCCTCCGTTCCCGGGGACGGGCCCGGCGACATGTCCGCGGGCCCGCACGCCGTCCCGCGGACATGTCGCCCTGTCCACAAGGCGATCCGTCCACAAGGCGACGTGGCGACATGTCGGCCTCCAGCGCCCGTCCACGAGCCCCCGGCGGAGTTATCCACAGGCTTGTGTGCGCGAACACCCCTCCTCGGGCGGTTCGCCCCTCCTGGCACCGCGGGCGCGGTTCGTCCGCGACACTCTCCGTTTCCCCTGGTTCCCGGGCCTCGCGGCCCTCTGTTGCCCTGCCCACACCGGCGCCCGGCGGTCTCGGATGCCGCTCCGGCCCTGATCACGGGGTATGTCGGGGAGAGTGCCTGTGGAAAAACCTGTGTACAGACTCTTTGTCCGTGTTCGGGAGGTCTGTGGGGGGAGGCGGAAAAAAACTTTGGCGGATTCTCGCGGAGGTTATCCACAAGAGGGGGTCGAAATCTGTGGACAACTCTGTGGACAAGCTGTGGACAACCGCGCCGAAGCTGTGGGTAACCCACCCCTTCCCTGTGGACGCCCACGGGGGCCCTCGCGCTTCCACACCCCGCCCGGCTGTGGAGAACCTGGGGAAAACCTGTGGACGAACCTGTGGACGCGGTGTGGACAACCAGAAGGGGCCTCTGGTTGTCCACAGGGACCTTGAGTTACGCACAGGGTTACCCACAGGACCTGTGGACAGAAATTCGCGGTCTGACCTGCAGCAACGATGGTTATCCACACTATCCACAGGCCCTACTACTACTGCGCACCTTCATTAACCAAAGTGTGGCTTCACAACAGCTTCGCGGAAAATCTGTGGACAAAGGCCCGAGACGAGAGCGACGACAGACCGGAGCCGAGCTGTCAGCGGCAGGGGAGGAATCCGGGTAACGTGTGGTCTCGCCCCTGTCCTCCGCCGCCCACATCCGAGCGGTGACCCCTACGGGATCCGAGCCGGCTCCCAGGCGCTGTCCACAGCCCTGTCGACGGAGCACTCCGGCGGACCCACAGACACCCCACGAGCTGCAACGTTGAGGCTTCGACCGGTACGCCGGTCGTGCGGAAAGTGAGTCGGAAAGTGAAGTTCCGGGTCGAACGCGACGTACTGGCTGAGGCAGTCGCCTGGACCGCGCGCACACTGCCGACGCGCCCCTCGGTGCCGGTCCTGGTCGGCATCCTTCTGGAAGCCGGCGAGTTCGAGGGCCGGCAGCAGCTGCGCCTGTCCGGCTTCGACTACGAGGTCTCCACCCAGGCGGCGGTCGACGTCGACGTCGAGGAGCCCGGCCAGGTCCTGGTCACCGGCAAGCTCCTCGCCGAGATCACCCGCAACCTTCCTCCACAGGCTGTGCAGATCGCCACCGACGGGCCCAAGGTCGTCGTCACCGGCGGCAGCGCGAAGTTCACGCTGAACACCATGCCCGTCGAGGACTACCCCACGCTCCCGGAGATGCCCGGCGTGAGCGGGACCATCGGCAGCGACGCCTTCGCCGCCGCCGTCAGCCAGGTGGCCGTGGCCGCCGGCCGTGACGACACCCTGCCGATGCTCACCGGCGTCCGCGTCGAGATCGAGGGCGAGACGATCACGCTCGCCTCCACCGACCGCTACCGCCTGGCCGTGCGCGAGCTGACCTGGAAGCCGGAGAACCCCGACCTCTCCGCGGTCGCGCTGGTCCCGGCCAAGACGCTCCACGACACCGCCAAGTCGCTGACCTCCGGCGCCGAGATCTCCATCGCGCTCGCCAGCAGCGACTCCGGCGAGGGCATGATCGGCTTCGAGGGCGGCGGCCGCCGCACCACCTCGCGCCTGCTGGACGGCGAGTTCCCGAAGTACCGGGCGCTCCTGCCGGACACGTTCAACTCCGTCGCCGAGGTCGGACGCGCCGAGTTCATCGAGGCGGTCAAGCGCGTCTCGCTCGTCGCCGAGCGCAACACCCCTCTGCGACTCTCCTTCACCCAGGGCCAGCTGGTCCTGGAAGCCGGTACCGGCGAGGAGGCCCAGGCCGTCGAGGTCCTGGAGGCCGATCTGGACGGCGACGACATCCAGATCGCGTTCAACTCCGGATTCCTGCTGGACGGGCTCGGCGCCATCGGCACCGACGTCGCCCGCATGAACTTCACCACCTCGACCAAGCCGTCGATCCTCACCGGGAAGCCGGCGGAGGAGGGCTCGGCCCCCGAGTACCGCTACCTGATCATGCCGGTGCGTCAGCCCGGCTGATCCGGACAGGTTCGATTGACTGGCGTCCGCCGACCGGCCCGCGGCTTCCGCCCGGGCCGGTCGGCGTCCATCCGCAGGTGGCGAAGGGGAGTACAACCATGCAGCTCGGCATGATCGGTCTCGGCAAGATGGGCGGCAACATGGCCGCCCGGCTCCGGGAGAAGGGCCACGAGGTCGTCGGTTACGACGTCGCCTCCGACGAGCGCGACGTCGACACCCTGGAGGCGCTGGTCGGCCGGCTGGCCGCCCCCCGCACCGTCTGGGTGATGGTCCCCGCGGGCGATCCCACCTCCGCCACGGTCGCCGAGCTCGGCGGTCTCCTGGAGGAGGGCGACCTCGTCATCGAGGGCGGCAACACCCACTACGTGGACGACCGCACCCGCGCGGAGTCACTGGCGGCCAGAGGCATCGGCTACGTCGACGCCGGTGTCAGCGGAGGCGTCTGGGGCCGACAGAACGGCTACGGCATCATGGTCGGCGGCGCGGCGTCCGACATCGAGCGGGCACGCCCGGTCTTCGACGCCCTCACCCCCGACGAGGGCGGCGGCTTCGTGCACGCCGGCGGCGTCGGTGCGGGCCACTTCGTGAAGATGGTCCACAACGGCATCGAGTACGGCATGATGCAGGCCTTCGCCGAGGGCTACGAGCTCATGGCCGCCTCGGACGTCGTGGACGACGTGCCGGGCACGTTCGAGAGCTGGCGCGAGGGCACGGTCGTGCGGTCGTGGCTGCTCGACCTGCTCTCCCGGGCCCTGGAACAGGACCCCGACCTGGCTGAGCTGCGCGGCTACGCCCAGGACTCCGGCGAGGGCCGTTGGACGGTCCAGGCCGCCGTGGACCTCGCCGTCCCGGCCCCGGCGATCACCGCGGCGCTCTTCGCCCGGTTCGCGTCCCGCCAGGACGACAGCCCCTCCATGAAGGTCGTCGCCGCGCTGCGCAACCAGTTCGGCGGGCACGCCGTCACCAAGGCCGGCGCCGCCGACGACCACGACGAGCCCTAGAGCCCGTCCACCCTCCCGCCCCGGTCCCGCGGCGCACGCCCCGGCACGGTCGTGCCGGCCGCCGCGCACAGGACCGGTGCCGGGCTGCGGCCCGGGGCGCGACGCGCCCGCACCGCACTCCTCCCCGGGGACGCGCTCCCGTGCCCGGGACCACCGCACCCTTCCCCGCCCGTTGTCCGCGCTCCCGCACCAGGAGGAAGGCCGGATGTACGTATCCCACCTGCAACTGGCCGACTTCCGCTCCTACGAGTCCGCGCTGCTGGAACTCGCGCCGGGCGTGAGCGTGTTCGTCGGCTCGAACGGCCAGGGCAAGACCAACCTCGTCGAGGCGATCGGCTACGTGGCCACCCTGGGGAGCCACCGGGTCTCCTCCGACACCCCGCTGGTCCGCCAGGGCGCGCCCCGGGCGATCGTCCGGGCGAAGGTGGTCCGCGACGACCGGTCCATGGTCGTGGACCTGGAGCTCAACCCCGGCCGCGCCAACCGGGCCAGGATCAACCAGGCCGCCGCGGGTCGGCCGCGCGACGTCCTGGGGATCCTGCGCACGGTGCTGTTCGCGCCGGAGGACCTGGCCCTGGTCAAGGGCGACCCCGGTGAGCGGCGCCGTTTCCTGGACGACCTCCTGGTGGCCCGTACGCCCCGCATGGCGGGGGTCCGCTCCGACTACGACCGGGTGCTCAAGCAGCGCAACGCGCTGCTGAAGTCCGCCTCCACCCGCATGTTCAAGCAGCGTGCCGCGCCCGATCTGAGCACGCTGGAGGTCTGGGACGACCACCTGGCCGAGGCGGGTGCGGAGCTGCTGGCCGCGCGTCTGGCCCTGGTGGAGGAGCTGCGTCCGAGGATCGGTGCCGCGTACGCGGGGCTGACCGACTCGGGCGGGCCCGCCGTCCCCCACTACCGGAGTTCCGCGTCGGCGGAGGGAACCGGGCTCCCCGAGGGGCGCCCGCAGCTCGCGGACGTGCTCCGCGCGGCCATGGCGGAGTCGCGCGACAAGGAGCTCCAGCGCGGGATCAGCCTGGTGGGGCCGCACCGCGACGACCTCCACCTCCAGCTCGGGGACCTGCCGGCCAAGGGGTACGCCAGCCAGGGCGAG
>Ga0233363_1000470_pt1 | contig 18063 bp, 18 predicted proteins | sample ElkDunMinimDraft_18_FD_191534 | JGI IMG/M metagenome (GOLD analysis project Ga0233363, IMG submission 191534) | Fecal eukaryotic communites from dung pellets of Tule Elk in California, USA - Elk Dung C16 | ecosystem: Host-associated > Mammals > Digestive system > Large intestine > Fecal | place... | reverse complement strand
TTCCGATGTAGATGAACGAGATGATCCAGGTGTGCCTCTGGCGGGCCGCCGAGCCGTACGCCCGCGGGTCGGTCGCGGCGTCCTTGACGTTGTCCATGTACCGCCACGCGAGCACCGCGGCGAGGACGGCGAGGGGCACGAACATCAGACCGGCACGCTCCAGGTGGACCCCCGCGCCGATGACGATCACCAGCGGCACCGCGAGCTGCACCGCCGCCGTGCCGATGTTGCCGCCTGCGGCGTTGAGGCCCAGCGCACGGCCCTTCTCCCGCTCGGGGTAGAAGAACGAGATGTTCGCCATCGAGGAGGCGAAGTTGCCGCCGCCGACGCCGGCGAGCGCGGCGACGACCAGCAGGACGGTGAAGGACAGGTCCGGCCGCTGGACGGCCCAGGCGAGCGCCCCGGCCGGCGCGAGCAGCAGCAGGGCCGACACGATCGTCCAGTTGCGGCCGCCGAACACCGGCACCGCGAACGTGTACGGGATGCGCAGCGTCGCACCGACGAGCGAGGGCACGGCGATCAGCCAGAACATCTGGTCGGACGTGAGCGCGAAGCCCGCCTCGGGGAGCTGCGGCACGACGATGCTCCACAGCGCCCACACGGCGAACCCGAGGAACTCGGCGAAGATCGACAGGACCAGGTTGCGGCGCGCGACCGCGCGTCCGACGGCCTGCCACTGGTCGGTGGCCTCCGGGTCCCACCCGTGCAGCCAGCGGCCGCGGTGACGGACGAGCTCGGGTGCGGTCCCGGGCGGGGTCAGGACCACCGCACCGGGTCCGTGGGCGACGGTGGTCGGCGCCGGGGTGGACGCCTCCTCGGGTGCGGGCGTCGTCGGGGTCTGGGTCACGGGAGCCTCCGGGCGTCGGGCCGCGTGCGGGAGGGGCGCGCGGGTTCGGGCGTCGGTGCCGGGCCGTCGCCCGGCGGGGCGTCGCCGCGAGGTGCCGGCGTCGCGTCCGAGGCTAGGGACGCCGTGTTTCACCCGTTCGCGCGTCCGCGTAACCCTCCGCGAACGTTCCCCGCACAGCCCTGCGTCGGGTCGTGTGAGGACGGCAGGTCGCGGACGTCCGGGGCGCGGCACGCGCGGGCGGCCTCTCAGCGCGAGACGACGAACCGGCCCGACGCGCCCCGCGTCTTCATGACGTACGTGACAGCGGGGACGAGCCGCCCCGCGGGCGACGGGCGACGCGGTCCTGACAGGACGGCGTCGGCTCGCCCCGTCCGGACCGTGGACCAGCGACCGGTCGCCCTGGTTGGATCGAGCCATGCCCGACCTCGACGCCCTGGCCACCGACCTCCTCGCCGCGGCCGCCGCCGACCCGCACGGTCGCGCCGCACAGCTCGTCGTGCACGACGGCGAGCTGCGCCAGACCGTGCTCGCGCTGGTCGCGGGGGCCCGCCTCGGCGAGCACTCCTCACCGCCGGCCGCGAGCCTCCAGGCGCTGCGCGGTCACGTGCGCGTCGAGGTCGGCGACGCCCTCCAGCAGGAGGTCACCGCCGGGGAGCTGTGGGAGCTCACGCACGAGCGGCACTCGGTGGTCGCCCTCGAGGACAGCGTGCTCCTGCTCACGACGGTGACGGGGGTCGAGACCAGACCCCACGGGTGAGCAGCCCGCTCGGACGAGCGCGCGACCCGCTCACGCGCGGTGGTCGCCGCCCGCCAGCTGCGACAACGCGTGCGGCAGGACGCCGCCGAGCACCTCGAGCGCGTCCCGCGCGGCCCCCGCCGAGCCCGCGACGTTGACGACGAGCGTGCGCCCCGCCACGCCCGCGACCCCGCGCGACAGGACGCCGGCGGGCACGCCGCGGCGGACCGCGTCGGCGCGCAGGGCCTCCGCGATGCCCGGCACGACGCGGTCGACCACCGCGAGCGTCGCCTCGGGCGTCAGGTCGCGCGGCCCCAGACCCGTGCCCCCGGTCGTGAGCACGAGCGCGGCCCCGTCGGCGACGGCACGGCGCAGCGCACGCTCCACCGGCATCCCGTCGGGCACCACGACCGCGTCGTCGACGCGCAGGCCCAGCGCCCTCAGCCCCTCGACCAGCAGCGACCCCGAGACGTCGTCGTACTCGCCCGCGGCTGCTCGGTCGGACGCCGTCACGACGACTGCGAGCGGCGCGTCGGCCCCGTCAGTCACGCGTCCACGTCCCGCTGCGCCCACCGGACTTCTCCTCGACCCGCAGGTCGGTCAGGTACGCACCGCGGTCGACGGCCTTGACCATGTCGACGAGCGTCAGCCCGGCCGCGGCGACGCAGGTGAGGGCCTCCATCTCGACGCCCGTGCGGTCGGCGGTGCGCACGCGCGCGTCGATGGTCACGCCGTCGTCGACGACCTCGAGCTCCACGCTCACGCCGTGGATCGCGATCGGGTGGCACAGCGGCACCAGGTCCGGCGTGCGCTTGGCCGCCTGGATCCCCGCGATGCGCGCGACCGCGAGCGCGTCGCCCTTCGGCACGCCCTCGCCGCGCAGCAGCGCGACGACCTGCGCGGTGGTGACGAGCCGGCCCGTGGCGCGCGCGCTGCGCACCGTGACGGCCTTGTCGGCGACGTCGACCATGCGCGCGGTGCCGCGGGCGTCGACGTGCGTCAGCCGGTCGCGCCCGGTCGCTCGCTCGTGGTCGGTCGGTCCGTCGTTCTCGGTCACGCGTCGTGCTCCCTCAGGTCGATGACGGTCACGGGTGATCCCGCGGTCAGGTGCGTGACGTCCTCGGCCACGTCGACGAGCGCGTCCGCCCGGGCGAGCGCACCGAGCAGGTGCGAGCCGGGCCCGCCGACGAGCTCGGCGACGGGTGTGCCGCTCGACCAGTCGAGGCGGGCGCGCAGCAGCTGGCGACGCCCGGCGGGCGACCGGACCTCCGAGGTGAGGACCGCCGTGAGCCGGCGCCGGTGCACGTCCTGCGCGCCGAGCATGCGGCGCAGCAGCGGGCGGACGAACACCTCGAACGACACGAACGAGCTCACGGGGTTGCCCGGCAGCGCGAGCACGGGCGTGCCGTCCGCGAGCACACCGACCGCCTGCGGCTTGCCGGGCTGCATGCGCACGTGCACGAGCTGCGTGGTGCCGTGGGCGAGCAGCGCGTCGCGCACGACGTCGTACGCACCGACCGACACGCCTCCGGTGGTCACGACGACGTCGGCCCGCGCGGCGAGGTCGGCGAGCGCGGCCCGCACGGCGTCGACGTCGTCCCCCACCGCGACCACCGCGACGACGTCGGCACCGGCGGCGGCCGCGGCGGCCGCCAGCTGCGGCCCGTTGGACTCGTGGATCTGCCCGTGACGCAGGGGCTCTCCCGGGGCGACCAGCTCGGTGCCCGTGGACAGCACGGCGACGCGCGGGCGGGCGTGCACCTCGACGGACGCGTGCCCGGTGGCGGCCAGGAGCCCCACCGCCCCGGCACCGAGCACGTCGCCGGCACGCAGCACCACGTCACCGGCACGCACGTCCTCGCCGCGACGCCGCACGTGCGCGCCGGCCGTGACGACGCCGTCCAGGCGCACGCGGCTCGTGCCGCCGTCGGTCAGCTCGACGGGCAGCACCGCGTCGGCGTCGGCCGGCACGGGCGCGCCCGTCATGAGGCGGATCGCGGCGGCCGGGGGCAGCCGGACGGTGCGGGTGTCGCCCGCGGGCACGTCGTCCACGACGTCGAGGACGACGCCGGGCCGCAGGTCGCCGGCGCGCACCGCGTACCCGTCCATGGCCGAGCTGTCCCACGGCGGCAGGTCGACCGCGCTGCGCACGTCGCTCGCCAGGGCGCGACCTCGCGCGGCGGCCACGGCGACGGTCTGCGCCGGGAGGGGGCCTACGAGCGCGAGGACGGCGGCGGCGTGCTCGTCGAGCGACCGGACGGTGCGCGCCGGGAGCGCCGGTCCGGCGGGGGCGTCGACCATGCGCCCAACCTACTGCGAGGGGGCGGACCGCCCGCACCGTGACATCCCGGGTGTGCCGGGCGCGCGGCGTCCGTATAGTCACGGGATGCGAGCGGTGAGCGCCGCGGGTGCCGCGGCGCCGCGCGAGGGGGGCCTGGCCGACCGGTACGGCCGGGTCGCGACCGACCTGCGGGTGTCGCTGACCGACCGGTGCAACCTGCGCTGCGCGTACTGCATGCCGGCCGAAGGGCTGCCGTGGGCGCCGGACGACACCGTGCTCACGGACGCGGAGGTGGTGCGGCTGGTCCGCATCGGCGTCGAGCACCTCGGCATCCGGGAGGTCCGGTTCACGGGCGGCGAGCCGCTCCTGCGCCGCGGGCTGGAGGGCATCGTCGCCGCGACCGGTGAGCTGCGCACGGCCGACGGTGCACGCGTCCGCACGGCCCTGACGACCAACGGCCTGGGTCTCGACAAGCGCGCCAAGGCCCTCGCCGCCGCGGGCCTCGACCGCGTCAACGTCTCCCTGGACTCGCTCGACCCCGTGCGGTTCGCGACGATCACCCGGCGGGACCGGCACGCCGACGTGCTCGCGGGCCTGGCGGGCGCGGCGGCGGCAGGCCTGTCGCCCGTGAAGGTGAACGCGGTGCTGGTGCGGGGCGTCAACGACGACGAGGCCGTGCCGCTGCTGACGTGGGCGCTCGAGCACGGGTACCACCTGCGCTTCATCGAGCAGATGCCGCTGGGCCCGCACGGCTCCTGGCGGCGCGAGGACCTGGTGACGGCCCGGGAGATCCTGGACGCCCTGGCGGCCGCCTTCGACCTCGAGGCCGAGCCGGACGGCGCACGCGGCGGGGCACCTGCCGAGACGTGGCACGTGCGAGGTCACCCGGGTGCGACGGTCGGGGTCATCGGCTCGGTCACGCGACCGTTCTGCGGCGCCTGCGACCGGACGCGGCTGACGGCCGACGGCCAGGTCCGCAGCTGCCTGTTCGCGCGGCACGAGGACGACCTGCGGGGGCTGCTGCGCGAGGGCGCGGACGACGAGACGGTCGCCGCCGCGTGGCGCACGGCGATGCGCGGCAAGGCGGCGGGCCACGGGATCGACGACCCGACGTTCCTGCAGCCGGCGCGGACCATGAGCGCGATCGGAGGATGACGTGGTGACCACGACGCGAGCGGGGACGAGCGGCCCGACCGCACCCGAGCACGCCGCCCGCGTCGAGGTGCGGTACTTCGCGGCCGCTGCCGAGGCCGCGGGGTGCGACGTCGAGCAGGTCGAGCTGCCCGCCGGCACGACCGTGGGTGCCCTGCTCGACGCGCTCGCCGGACGTCACGGACCCGCGCTGCGGGACGTGGCCGCGCGGTGCGCGCTGCTGGTCGACGGCGTGCTGCACCGCGACCGCGACGCGCCCGTCGGCTCCCCCGCGCGCATCGACGTGCTGCCCCCGTTCGCCGGAGGCTGACGCCCGTCGGTCAGGCGCTGTTGACCCACTCGTGCCCGCCGGCGGCCAGGTCCTGACGCTTCCACACCGGCAGGTGGTTCTTGATCTCGTCGACGAGCTCGGCGGCGGTCGCGAACGCCTGCTGCCGGTGCGCGGCGGACACCGCCACGCCGAGCGCGCACTCCCCCACCGCCAGCGCTCCGACGCGGTGCACGCACGCGACGGCGTCGACGTCGCTGCGGGCGACGACCTGCTCGACGACGCGGCGCACGACGTCGTCGGCGTCGGGGTGCGCGACGTACTCCAGACCGGTCACGCCACGTCCCCCGTCGTGGTCGCGCACGACACCGGCGAACGTCACGACGGCCCCCGCGGCGGCGTCGCCGACCGCGCGGGCCAGGGCGTCGACGTCGACGGGATCGGACGTGACCCGCGCCAGCACGACGCGGCGGGCGGGCGTGTGCGCGCGCAGGGTGGTCACGGTCGTCAGCCTAGACGTGCCCCACCGCATGACGACGGCCCGACTCCCGCAGGTGCGGCCGGAACCAGGGTTCCATGCCGCGTCTGCGGCACAACCCCCTAGGCTGGCGACGTGCCCACCTACCGCGTGACCGACGCCGCGACGCTGCTGGGCGTCAGCGACGACACCGTGCGTCGCTGGATCGACTCGGGTCGGCTCGCGTCGACGCGCGCACCGCAGGGGCACCACGAGATCGACGGTGTCGCGCTCGCCGAGCTCGCACGGACGCTCGGCACGGACCCCGAGCCCGGCAGCAGCCGGCGCTCCACCCGCAACCGCCTGCGCGGCATCGTCACGCGGGTCGTGCGCGACACCGTCATGGCCCAGGTCGAGGTCCAGGCAGGGCCGTACCGGATCGTCTCGCTCATCAGCCGCGAGGCGGCCGACGAGCTCGGGCTCGAGCCGGGCGTCGTGGCGGTCGCCTCGGTCAAGGCGACCGACGTCGCCGTCGAGCACGTCGAGGGCCGATGAGCGGACGCGCACGGGCCGCCGGCCTGGGCCTCGTGCTCGGGATCGCCGTCGCTGGCTGCGCCGTGCCGGCTCCGGCCGCACCGCGCGACGTCACGCCGGCAGGCACGCCCGTCGCGCTCGAGGGCACGCTCGTGGTGCTGGCAGCGGCCTCGCTCACCGACGTGGTGACGGACCTCGCCGCACGGCTGGAGTCCGCGCACCCCGGGCTGACCGTCGAGACCGCGTTCGGTGCGAGCTCCACCCTCGCCGCGCAGGTCCTCACCGGCGCGCCCGCGGACGTCCTGCTGACCGCCAGCCGCGAGACGATGACCGTCGCGACCGACGCCGTCGGGGGCGAGCCCGTCGTCGTGGCCCGCAACCGGCTGCAGCTCGCGGTCCCGGCCGGCAACCCCGGCGGGGTGACGTCGTTGGCCGACCTCGCCGACCCGACGTTGACGATCGCGCTGTGCGCCCCCGAGGTCCCGTGCGGCGCCCTCGGCGCACAGGTCCTGGCCCGGGCCGGGGTCAGCGCCGCGCCCGACAGCCTCGAGCGTGACGTGCGGGGAGTCCTCACCCGCCTCCGGCTCGACGAGGCGGACGCGGGCCTGGTCTACCGCACCGACGTCGCGGCCGCGGCGGGCCAGGTCGAGGGCATCGCCCTGCCCGCCGACGTGGACGTCCCCACCGACCACCCCGCCGTCGTGCTGCCCGACGCGCCCCACCCCGAGGCGGCGGCGGCGTACCTCGCGCTGCTGCGCGGGCCGACGGGCCGGACGGTGCTCGCCGAGGCAGGGTTCGACCTCCCGTGAGCGTTCGAGGACGCGGCGCCTCGCCGGGGGGCGTGCTCCTGGTCGCCCTGGCGTCCGTCGGCACCGCCGTGCTCGTCCTGCCGCTCGTCGCGCTGCTGCTCGCGACGCCGTGGTCCGCGCTGCCCACGCTCGTGGGCGACCCGACGGTGCTGCAGGCGCTGCGGCTCTCGTTGCTGACGGCGGGCACCGCGACGCTCGTCGCCCTCGCGCTCGGGGTGCCGCTCGCGTGGGTCCTCGCCCACGACGACCTGCGCGGTGCGTGGCTGCTGCGCTCCCTGGTGACCGTGCCTCTCGTGCTGCCGCCGGTGGTCGGCGGCGTCGCGCTGCTGCTGCTGCTCGGCCGCCGGGGTCTGGTGGGCGGTGCGCTCGACACGTGGTTCGGCGTCACCGTGCCGTTCACGTCGGTCGCCGTCGTCCTCGCCCAGCTCTTCGTGTCGCTGCCGTTCCTCGTCCTGTCGGTCGAGGGGGCGCTGCGGGGCGCCTCCCGACGCCGCGCGCTCGCCGCGCAGACGCTGGGCGCCTCCCCTGCGTACGTGCTGCGTCGCGTCACGCTGCCGAGCGTCGCCCCCGGCGTCGCCGCAGGCGCGGCGCTGTGCTTCACGCGCGCGCTGGGCGAGTTCGGCGCGACGGTGACGTTCGCCGGCAGCTTCCCCGGCACGACCCGCACGATGCCGCTCGCGGTCTCCCAGGCGATGGACTCCGCACCCGAGCAGGCCGTCGCGATGTCGGTCCTGCTGCTGCTGCTCTCGGTGGCCGTGCTGGTCGCCCTGCGCGGCCGGTGGCTGGGCGGCCTGCCCGGCGCGCACGCGGTCCGGTCCGGCCGGACGCCGCGGTGACGCTCGACGCGCGGGTGCGCGTGACCCGGGCCGCCTTCTGCCTGGACGTCGCCGTGCGGGTCCCGGCGGGCACCGTCCTCGCCGTGATGGGTCCCAACGGCAGCGGCAAGTCCACGCTGCTGGAGGCGATCGCGGGCCTGGCGCCGCTGACCGCCGGACACGTGCGGCTCGCGGACGACGTGCTCGCGGACGTCGCGGCCGGGCGGCACGTGCCGCCCCACGAGCGCCGCCTCGGCGTCGCGCTCCAGGACGGCCTGCTCTTCGGTCACCTCACGGCGCGCGAGAACGTGGCGTTCGGCCCCCGCGCGCAGGGGGTGCGCGCGACCGCCGCACGCGCCACCGCGGACGCGCTGCTCGCGGACGTCGGGCTGGCGGCGCTCGCGCGCACGCGCGCCGACCGGCTCTCCGGGGGGCAGGCGCAGCGCGTCGCGGTGGCCCGCGCGGTGGCGGCCCGGCCGCGGGCGCTGCTGCTCGACGAGCCGTTCGGCGCGCTCGACGCGGCGACCCGCGCGCCGGTGCGGGCCCTGGTGCGCCGGGCGGTGGCGACCGGGCTGCCCGCGCTGGTGGTGACGCACGACCTGCGCGACGCGCTCGAGCTCGCGGACCACCTGCTCGTGCTGCAGGACGGACGGGAGGTCCAGCGCGGCACACCCGCGGACGTGGCGTCCGCGCCCGCGACGCCCTACGTCGAGCACGTCGTCGCCGCAGCGTCCTGGCCGGGGTCGTAGCGTGGCCGGCGTGACACCTCCACCGGCGTTCGTCGTCGTGCTGACCGGCGGGACCGCCCGTCGCCTCGGTGGCGTCGACAAGACCGCGCTCGACGTCGACGGGCGCCGCGTGCTGCACCGGCTGCTGGACGACGTCGGTCCGCTGCCCGTCGTCGTCGTCGGTCCTGCGCAGGACGTCAGAAGTGACGTCCTGTGGGCGCGTGAGGACCCGCCGCTCGGCGGCCCGCTCGCAGCGGTCGCCGCCGGCGTCATGGCGGGGATCGTCGCGCACCCGCTCGCGGAGGTCGTCGTCGTCCTGGCCGGCGACCAGCCGTTCGCCGGCGTGGCGGTGGACGGGTTGCGCGACGCCCTGGCGTCCGGCGAGGAGATCGACGCCGCGCTCGCAGCGGGGCCCGACGGCCGCGCCCAGCCGCTGCTCGCGGCCTACCGTCTGGCGGCCGTGCGGGAGCGCCTCACCGGCGACGTGCACGGCCGGCCCGTGCGCGACCTCGTGCGCGGACTGCGCACGGTCCTGCTGCCCGTGGCTCCCGGCACGGCGCTCGACGTGGACGACGCCGACGACCTGGCGCTGGCCCGCCGCCTCGCGCGCGGGCTCAGCCCGCGGCCGGATCCCACGCGCTGAGGAGCTCGTCCACCTGGGCCAGCGCGTCGCGGACGGCAGCGGTCACGTCCTCGCCCTGCGCCCCGGCGCGGCCGACCGCGAGCCCCACGACGTACGCGGTGAGCGGTGCCGCCGGGCGCACGACGCCGTGCGCGACGTCACGCACCATGTCGAGCACGTCGTCCTGCGTGGCCGCCACCAGCGCGGGGTCCACCCCGAGCGTCGGCGCGACCAGCCGCGTCCACTCCTCCAGCGCGTCCATCGCCACCTCCGGGGCCGACCCTAGGCGCCCGGCACCGGCGCGTGCCCCGTCCGCCGCTCACCGGGCCGGGCGAAGGCGTGCGCGCGGTGCCGTGCGGACATCTGCTCGACGAGCTCGGCCTGCTCGCGCGAGCGGACCACGAGCGCGTCGAGCCGCTGCGGGTCCAGGCCGAGCGCGTCGGCGTGCTCCCGCAGCGTCGTCCAGCCCAGGCGCTTGCCCTCGAGCCCCGAACGCAGGATCTCGAGCTCGAGGACCAGCGAGAGGGGTGAGCGGCTGCCGACCCGGCCGTTCGGCTTGAGCCGCGCGACGTGCTCGGCGAGGGCCGCCCCCGCGTGCTTCCACCGCGAGAGCGTGAACCCGAGGTCGCGGGCCGTGGCCTCGTGCACGTCGCGCTCCTGGCGCAGCTCACGGGCCAACCGTGCGAGCACCGGCGCGTCGTCGCCCGCGTCGGGGTTGCGGCTCATCCGCTCGACGCGCGCCGAGACGGCGCTGGCGCCGGTGATGTGGTCGTTGATGTACGTCCGGACGAGCGCCAGGTCGAGCGGCTCGTCGGTGTGCTCCGTCATGGCGTCCTCCCGGGTCGACGTCACCCGATCCTGCGGTGCCGCGCGCCCGGGCGCATGCCGGGACCGGTGGGTCAGACGCTCTCGGTGCGCGGGGCCGGCGGCGGCCCCGCCTGCTCCGCCTCGCGCTCGACCAGCTGCTCACGCCGGCTCGACTCCCGCGGCCGGTACACGACGCGCGAGTGGAACGTGAAGCGCACCACGAAGGCGATGGCGATGGTGATCGCCGTCGCGAGCACCGCGGCGACGTGCATGGTCTCGACCAGCAGCGCCATGACCGGCATCCGGACCAGGGTCTCGACGTTGTTGAACGTGAACGACTGCCCGAACCGCGACCACACGCCCTTGCCCTCGTGCCGCAGGTCGCGGAACACGAAGCGCTCCTGCAGGAGGAAGTTGCCGACGATGGTCAGCTCGGCCGCGACGAGCGCGGCCAGCAGCCAGGGGGCGCCGAGCCTGGTGAGCAGCGCCACGATCGCCACGTTCGCGACCGCGCCCATCCCGCCGATGATGGCGAACCGCGACATGCGCCCGAAGCGCAGGCCCGCGAGCTGCCACATGAAGTGCACGCCCTGCGCGAGGTTCGCCTTGGACTCCCCGGCGAACCGGGACCCGAACACGAACGGCACCTCGACGACCCGCATCGGGTGCCGCGCGAGGATCTCGAGCAGGATCTTGAACCCGCGCGGGCGCAGCGCCTCGAGGTCGACCGCGGCCTTGCGCACCGCGAAGAAGCCCGTCATCGGGTCCGAGCAGTCCCGCAGGCGCACGGGGAACATCGCGCGCGTCACCGCGGTCGACGCGGAGGACACCGCCTGACGCACGACGCCCGACAGCCCCGCGCTCGACCCGTCCCCGATGTAGCGCGACGCGACGACGACGTCCACGTCCGGCTCCTGGACACGCGCCACCAGGCTGGGGATCAGCTCCGGCGGGTGCTGCAGGTCGCCGTCCATGACGAGGAAGTACGGGGTCGTCGACGCGCGCACGCCCTCGAGCACGGCACCACCGAGGCCGCCTTCCGGCTCGTCACGGTGGATCACCCGCACCGGGAGCTCGGCCGTCGGCGCGACGGCCCGCACCACGTCCGCGGTGTCGTCGGACGAGTCGTCGACGAACAGCAGCTCGACGCCCAGGCCGCGCGTGGCCGCGCCGACCCGACGGACGAGCTCGGCGACGTTGGGCGCCTCGTTGAACGTCGGCACGATGACGGTGACGCGCGCGTCGTTCCGCTCGGGCGTTGCGGTCATGAGGGCCTCGCTTCGTTCTCCGCCGACCCTGCCGACTCTGGCGCGGGTTCTGACACGTTATCCGACAGCGCGGTGGAGGCCGAGGGGACGAGGTTCCCTAAACGCTTCGGCCGATCACGCACCGGTGACGCGCCCCCGCGCGGGACCGGGACCGCTCTGCCACCATGACGCACGTGAAGCGCGACATGACCGCCCACCTGACCCTCGACGTCACGTCCCCCGCGCGCCTGGTCCTCGAGGTGGCCGTCGCCCTCGTCCACGACCCGACGGAGCAGCTCACGGTCACGTCCGCCGGTCGGGCCGTCGTGCCGCGCGAGGTGGTCGACCCGCACGGGACGCGCCTGCACGTCCTCGACGTGGACCCCGGACCGCTCACGGTCGACTACCGCGCGACCGTCAACGGCCGTGCCGAGCAGGATCTCGGCGGCCCCTCGGACGAGCTGGTCTACCTGCGCCCGAGCCGCTACTGCGAGTCCGACGAGCTCGCCCCCACGGCACGCTCGGAGTTCCGGGGCCTGACGGGCGTCGACCTGCTCGCGGCGGTGAGCTCGTGGGTCGGGACCCGCCTCGCGTACGTCCCGGGCGCGAGCCTGCCGACGGACGGCGCCGTCCGCACGCTGCTCGCCCGCCGGGGCGTGTGCCGCGACTTCGCGCACCTCGTCGTCGCCCTCCTGCGCGCGCTCGACGTCCCGGCGCGCGTCGTCGCCGTGTACGCACCGGGGCTGGACCCCATGGACTTCCACGCGGTGGCCGAGGCGTACGTCGAGGGCCGGTGGCGGGTCGTCGACGCGACGACGCTCGCACCGCGCTCGACCCTCGTGCGGATCGCGACGGGTCGCGACGCGTCCGACACCGCCTTCCTGTCGGTGCACCGCGGGACCGCGACGCTCCAGGAGATCGTCGTGAGCGCCGTCGCCGACACCCTCCCCGACGACGACGTGCGCGACCTGGTGTCCCTCGGCTGACCCTCGCCGGCGGCGCGCAGCGGACGTGACGCCGACCACACCGGCTCGAAGAGCCGACATCACACCTCCCTGGCACGCTGGGCGCATGCACATCTGGCCCGGACGCCCCTACCCCCTCGGCGCCACCTACGACGGCACGGGGACCAACTTCGCGTTGTTCTCCGGCGTCGCCGAACGTGTCGAGCTGTGCCTCATCGCCGACGACGGCACCGAGACCCGCGTCGACCTCCCCGAGGTCGACGCCTTCGTCTGGCACGGCTACCTGCCGTCGATCGCCCCCGGTCAGCGGTACGGCTACCGCGTCCACGGCCCGTACGACCCGGCGGCCGGCCACCGCTGCGACCCCTCGAAGCTCCTGCTCGACCCGTACGCGAAGGCGATCGACGGGCAGGTCGACGGCGACCCGTCGCTGTACTCCTACACGTTCGGCGACCCCGAGACCCGCAACGAGACGGACTCCGCGGGCCACACCATGACCTCGGTCGTCGTCAACCCGTTCTTCGACTGGGGGCACGACCGCCCGCCCGAGCACCAGTACCACGAGTCGGTCATCTACGAGGCGCACGTCAAGGGGCTGACGCGCCTGCACCCGGCGGTGCCGGAGGAGATGCGCGGCACGTACGCGGCGCTCGGCCACCCCGCGGTCGTCGAGCACCTGTCCGGGCTGGGCATCACCGCGGTCGAGCTCATGCCGGTCCACCAGTTCGTCAACGACCCCTCGCTGCAGGAGAAGGGGCTGTCGAACTACTGGGGGTACAACACCATCGGCTTCTTCGCGCCGCACAACGGCTTCGCGTCGGCGGCCGGCCGGGGCCAGCAGGTCCAGGAGTTCAAGTCGATGGTCAAGGCGCTGCACGCCGCGAACATCGAGGTCATCCTCGACGTGGTCTACAACCACACGGCCGAGGGCAACCACATGGGCCCCACGCTCAGCTTCCGCGGCATCGACAACGCGAGCTACTACCGCCTGGTCGACGACGACCAGTCGCACTACTTCGACACCACCGGCACGGGCAACTCCCTGCTGATGCGTTCACCCGCGGTGCTGCAGCTCATCATGGACTCGCTGCGCTACTGGGTGACCGAGATGCACGTCGACGGGTTCCGCTTCGACCTCGCCGCGACCCTCGCACGGCAGTTCCACGAGGTGGACCGCCTGTCGGCGTTCTTCGACCTCGTGCACCAGGACCCGGTCATCTCGCAGGTCAAGCTGATCGCGGAGCCGTGGGACCTCGGCGAGGGCGGCTACCAGGTGGGCGGCTTCCCGCCGCTGTGGACCGAGTGGAACGGCAAGTACCGCGACACCGTGCGCGACTTCTGGCGCGGCGAGCCGTCGACGCTCGGCGAGTTCGCGAGCCGGCTGACCGGGTCGTCCGACCTGTACGAGCACACGGGCCGCCGCCCGATCGCGAGCATCAACTTCGTCACGGCGCACGACGGGTTCACCCTGCGCGACCTGGTGTCGTACAACGACAAGCACAACGAGGCGAACGGCGAGGACAACCGGGACGGCGAGAGCCACAACCGGTCCTGGAACTGCGGCGTCGAGGGGCCCACGGACGACGCGAAGGTCCTGGCCCTGCGCGCGCGCCAGCAGCGCAACTTCCTCGCGACGCTGCTGATGTCGCAGGGCGTGCCGATGATCGCCCACGGCGACGAGCTGGGACGCACGCAGTCCGGCAACAACAACGGCTACTGCCAGGACAACGAGATCACGTGGGTCGACTGGCACCTGGACGACGAGCGGCAGTCGCTGCTCGAGTTCACGCGCCGCGTCGTCCACCTCCGGCGGGACCACCCGGTCTTCCGGCGGCGCCGGTTCTTCGCGGGCGCCGCCGAGCACGGCGGCGAGTCCGACCTGCGGGACATCGCCTGGATGAGCCCGACGGGCGGCCACATGTCCGACGAGGCCTGGAGCGCGGAGCACTCGTTCGCCGTCATGGTCTTCCTCAACGGCGACGCGATCGACGAGCCGGACCTGCTCGGGCAGGAGGTCGTCGACGACTCGTTCCTGCTGCTCTTCAACGGGCACTGGGAGAAGAAGCAGTTCCAGCTGCCGGCGGCGGAGTACGGCGCCGTGTGGACCGCGGTGCTCGACACCGACGCGCAGGTGCGCCCGGGTCGCGAGATCCGCGCGCGCGGCCGCGTGACCCTCGCCCCGCGGTCGATGGTGCTGCTCACCCGCCCGCCCGAGCGCGAGTCGCCCTCGGCGTCCGGCAGCGGGTCGGCGGCGACGGCGTCGCGCCAGGCGAGCCGGTCCGCCCGGGAGGGCGGGTCATGAGCGAGGCCACGCCCGAGCGCTCGCTGCCCGGACGCCGGTCGGTGCGGGCACCGCACCCCGTCCCGGTGTCCACCTACCGCGTGCAGCTCGGCGCCGACCTGACCTTCGACGACGTGGCCGGGCGCGTGCCGTACTACGCGAGCCTCGGGGTCACGCACGTGTACCTGTCGCCGGTGCTCGCGGCCGCGCCCGGCTCGACGCACGGGTACGACGTGGTCGACCACGACCGGGTCTCCCCCGTGCTCGGTGGGGAGGAGGGTCTGCGGCGGCTCGCCGAGGTGGCGCACGACGCGGGGCTCGGGCTCGTCCTCGACATCGTCCCCAACCACATGGCGGTCCCCACGCCGGTGTGGCACAACCGCGCGCTGTGGTCCGTGCTCGCGGACGGCTCGGACTCGCCGTTCGCGGCGTGGTTCGACGTCGACTGGTCCGCGGGCGACGGCGCGCTCCTCATGCCGGTGCTGGGTGACCGCATCGGCGCTGTGCTGGCGCGCGACGAGCTGCAGGTCGAGGAGCTCGACGTGCCCGGTCTCGGGAACCGCACGGTGCTGCGGTACCACGACCACGCGTTCCCCGTGCGGCCCGGCACCGAGCACCTCCCCCTCGCGGAGCTCGTCGAGCGGCAGCACTACCGCCTCGCGTACTGGAAGGTCGCCGACGAGGAGCTGAACTACCGCCGGTTCTTCGACGTCGGGACCCTGGTGGCCGTGCGCGTCGAGGACCCCGAGGTGTTCGACGCCACGCACGCGCTGGTCCTGCGGCTGCTGCGCGACGGCGTGGTCGACGGCCTGCGGATCGACCACCCGGACGGTCTGGCCGACCCCGCCGGCTACCTCGCGCGGCTGCGCGACGTGACGGGCGGGGCGTGGGTCGTCGTCGAGAAGATCCTCGCCGGCACCGAGGAGCTCCCCGACGACTGGGCGACCGCCGGGACCACCGGCTACGAGGCCCTCTGGCGGGTCCAGCAGACGTTCGTCGACCCCGGCGGTGCGGGCGTCCTCGGCTCGGTCATGCACCGGCTCACCGGTGACGTCTCCGACGCGTTCGACGCCGTCGAGGAGACCGCCAAGCGCGAGGTCGTGGACGGCCCGCTGTACGCCGAGGTGCACCGCCTGACGAACCTCGCGGCGGAGATCTGCCACGAGGACCTCCGCCTGCGCGACCACACGTGGCGCGCGCTCGAGGACTGCCTCGTCGAGCTGCTCGTCGCGTTCGACCGGTACCGCGCCTACGTCGTGCCGGGCGAGCCGGCGCCCACGACCTCGGTCACCGTCATGACCGCAGCGGCGCAGCGGGCACGCCGGCGGCTCGGCACCGAGCGCGACGAGACCATGGACGTGCTCGTCGACCTGCTCCTCGGACGCGAGGCCGGGTCCGCCGGCCGGACGCGCGACCCCCGGCGCGACGAGCTCGTGGTGCGCTTCCAGCAGACGTGCGGCGCCGTCATGGCCAAGGGCGTCGAGGACACGGCGTTCTACCGGTGGACGCACCTCGTGGCGCTGTGCGAGGTCGGCGGCGAGCCCGCAAGGTTCGCGACGACCCCCACCGACCTGGCCGCGTGGGCCAGGCAGGCGCAGGCCTCGGCCCCGCTGGGCATGACGACGCTGTCGACGCACGACACGAAGCGCGGTGAGGACACGCGCGCGCGTCTCGGTGTGCTGTCCGAGCTGCCGCACGAGTGGTCGGCCCTCGTCGAGGACCTGCGCCGTGCGTCGGCGTCGTACCGGGGTGCGCTGCTCGACGGCCGCACCGAGTACCTGCTGTGGCAGACGCTCGTCGGCACGTGGACCGACGACGGCCCGCTCGAGGAGGAGCGGCTCGTCGAGTACCTGCTCAAGGCGGTGCGCGAGGCGAAGTCGCACACCTCGTGGACCGCGCCCGACGACGCGTACGAGCAGGCCGTCCTGTCGACCGCGCGGCAGGCTCGTACGGACCCCGCCGTGCAGGGGCTGCTGGGCGACTGGGACGTGCGCGCACGCGAGGCGGTGCGCGCCGCGACGCTGGGCCAGAAGCTCGTGCAGCTGACGCTGCCGGGTGTGGCCGACGTGTACCAGGGCACCGAGGTGCCGAACCCCACCCTCGTCGACCCGGACAACCGCCGGCCCGTCGACGCCGACGAGCTCGCGGCCCGGCTCGCGCGCCTCGACGAGGGTGCCGGGCCCCGCGGGCTGGCGGACGAGAAGCTGCTCGTCACGTCGCGCGCCCTGCGGGTGCGGCGTGACGTCGCGGAGGCGTTCGTGGGACCGGACGCGGGGTTCCTGCCGCTCCCGCACTCCTCGGGGCACGCGCTGACGTACGCGCGCACCGTCGGCGGGCAGCCGCGGGTCGCGGTGGTCGCGACCCGGCTCGCCGCCGCGGTGCAGCGGCTCGGCGGGTGGGCGGACCACACGGTCGCGCTCCCGGAGGGCAGGTGGCACGACGTCCTGACCGACCGGGTGGTGCCCGGAGGGGTCCAGCGCGTCGCGGACGTCCTCGAGCGGCTGCCGCTCGCGCTGCTGGTCCGGGAAGGAGCATGAGATGGCGCTCACGCCTCGCCTCTGGGCACCGTACGCCCGTGACGTCGACCTGGTGCTGCCGGCCGAAGGCTCCCGCACGCCGCTGCGGCCGGGGACCGACGGCTGGTGGACGTCGGACCTGACGCTCCCCCACGGCACCGACTACGCGTTCTCGCTCGACGGCGGGGACCCGCGCCCGGACCCCCGGGCGGCGTGGCTGCCCGCGGGCGTCCACGGGCCGGCGCGCGTGTTCGACACCGGTCGCTTCGCGTGGACGGACGACGGGTGGAGCGGGGTCGACCTGCGCGGCGCGGTGACGTACGAGCTGCACGTCGGCACGTTCACGCCCGGGGGCACGCTCACCTCGGCCGTCGAGCGCCTGGAGCACCTCGTGGCGCTGGGCGTCGACGTCGTCGAGCTGCTGCCGGTCGCCGCGTTCAACGGGCGGCACGGCTGGGGGTACGACGGCGTCGCGCCGTACGCCGTGCACGAGCCGTACGGCGGCCCGGCCGCCCTGCAGGCGTTCGTCGACGCCGCGCACGGCCTGGGCCTGGCGGTGTGCCTCGACGTCGTCCACAACCACCTGGGCCCGTCCGGCAACTACCTGCACGAGCTCGGGCCGTACTTCACCGACGCCCACAGCACGCCGTGGGGCGCCGCGATCAACCTCGACGGCCCCGGCTCGGAGCACGTGCGCCGCTGGATCTGCGACTCCGTGCTGCGGTGGGCGCGCGACTTCCACGTCGACGCCTTCCGCCTCGACGCCGTCCACGCGCTGCACGACGACTCGGAGCGGCACGTGCTGGCCCAGCTGTCCGACGAGGTCGCCGAGCTCGCCGAGCAGCTCGGGCGGCCGCTCGGCCTGGTGGCCGAGTCCGACCTCAACGACGTCGTCACCCTGGGGTCCACGCAGGACGGCGGCTGGGGCATGACGGCCCAGTGGGCGGACGACGTGCACCACGCGGTCCACGCCCTCGTCACCGGTGAGCGGCACGGCT
>Ga0233363_1000464_pt1 | contig 18240 bp, 12 predicted proteins | sample ElkDunMinimDraft_18_FD_191534 | JGI IMG/M metagenome (GOLD analysis project Ga0233363, IMG submission 191534) | Fecal eukaryotic communites from dung pellets of Tule Elk in California, USA - Elk Dung C16 | ecosystem: Host-associated > Mammals > Digestive system > Large intestine > Fecal | place... | reverse complement strand
CCGCGTCGACGACCTTGCGCAGCGTGAGCAGCGCGGCCTGGTCGTCGTTGACGATCGTGCAGGTCACGGCCTCGCCGTTGGGCACGGTGACCGTGCTGCCGGTCAGGGTGCCGCCCTCGCAGCTCCAGGCACCGGCGGCGTACCCCGCCGGGCCGTCGGCCTCCGACAGCGCGTAGTCACCGGCGTCGACCTCGACGCCCGTCACGGCCGTGCTGCCACTAGCCCCCGAGACGGGCGTCGGGCCGTCGGCCGTCAGCGTCCAGTCGGTGGGCTCGGCCGTGCCGCCCTGGCCGTTGACGACCTCCTTGACCAGCGTGAGCGTCCCGGGCTGGTCGTCGTTGACGATCGTGCACGTGACGGCCTGACCCACCGCGATCGTGACGACGTCGTCGCTGACCGGCACGGTGGTCTCGTCCGTCGCGCACGCCCAGTCCCCTGCCGTGTACCCGGTGGGGCCTGCCTCGCTCAGCGTGTAGCCGCCGACCGCGACGGGCGCGTCGGTGACGGCCGCGTCACCGGTCACGCCGGTCACCCCCGCCGTCGGCCCGGCGGCCGTCAGCGTCCAGTCGGTCACGGCGGCGGTCCCACCGTCGTCGTTCACGACCTGCTTGACGAGCGTCAGCGTGGACTGCTGGGCCGTGTTGGTGATCGTGCAGGTCACGTCCGTGCCGTTGGCCAGGTCCACGACCCCGGCCGTGACGGTGACGGGCGTGCCGTCGGCAGTCGCGCAGGTCCACGTGCCCGCCGTGAACCCGGCGACCGTCGACTCCGTGAGCGCGTACCCGCCGGCGAACACCTCGACGGCGGTCACGCCGTCGGCGCCGTCGCCGGACACCGGGTCCTGACCCGTGATGCCCTGCGGGGTCGCCGTCAGCGTCCAGTCCGCGGGCGTCTGCGTCGCCCCGGTCGTGCCGGCGTCGACCACCTTGCGCAGCGTGAGCAGCGCCGGCTGGTCGTCGTTGACGACCGTGCAGGTCACGTCCTGGCCGAGCGCGACGGTGATCGCACCGTCGGCGACGGGCACCTCCGTGTCGTCGGCCGCGCACTCCCAGGCCCCGGCCGTGTAGCCGGCCGGCCCGGCCTCGGTCAGGGCGTAGCTGCCCACGGCGACCGGTGCACCGGTGACCGCCGGGTCGCCGGTCAGGCCTGTCACGCCCGCGGTCGGGCCGGTGGCGGTCAGGGTCCAGTCGGTCGCCGCCGCAGTCCCGCCGTTGTCGTTCACGACCTGCTTGACCAGCGTCAGCGTCGACTGCTGGGCCGTGTTGGTGATCGTGCACGTGACGTCGGCACCATTCGCCAGGGTCACGACGTCGTCGGTGACGGTCACCGCGGTCCCGTCCGCCGTCGCGCACGACCAGTCACCGGCCGCGAACCCCGCGACCACCGACTCCGACAGCGCGTACCCACCCGCGAAGACCTCTTCCTGGGTGACACCGTCGGCGCCGTCCCCGGACACCGGGTCCTGACCCGTGATGCCCTGCGGGGTCGCCGTCAGCGTCCAGTCCGCCGGGGTCTGCGTCGCCCCCGTGGTCCCCGCGTCGACCACCTTGCGCAGCGTCAGCAGCGCCGGGGAGTCCTCGTTGACGATCGTGCACGTCACGTCCTGACCCACGCCGACCGCGACGGCCCCGTCGGTGACGGGCACGGCGGTCTCGTCCGTCGCGCACGTCCAGTCCCCGGCGGCGTACCCGGCGGGCCCGGCCTCGGAGAGCGCGTAGCTACCGACCGCGACCGGTGCGTCGGTGACGGCGGCCTCGCCGGTCACGCCCGTCACACCGGCGGTCGGGCCGTCGGCGGTGAGCGTCCAGTCCGCGACCGTCGCCGTGCCGCCCGCGTCGTTGACGACCTGCTTGACCAGGGTCAGCGTCGGCTGCTGCGCGGTGTTCGTGATGCTGCAGGTCACGTCGGCGCCGTTCGCGAGCGTCACCACGTCGTCGGACACCGGGACCGTCGTACCGTCGGCGGTCGCGCAGGTCCACGTCCCCGCTGCGAACCCGGGCACGGCGGACTCGGACAGGGCGTACCCGCCGGGCAGCACCTCGACGCCCGTGACGCCGTCGGCGCCGTTCCCCGAGACGGGGTCCTGGCCGGCGATCTGCTGCGGCGTGGCCGTCAGGGTCCAGTCCGCGGGCGTCTGCGTCGCCCCGGTGCTCCCGGCGTCGACCACCTTGCGCAGGGTGAGCTGCGCCGGGTCGTCCGCGTTGGTGAACACGCACAGGACCGACTGCCCGGCGCCCACGGTGATCTCGGTGACGACCTCGCTCGTGCCGTCGACGGTGCAGCTGATCTCGGTGAGCGTGTAACCCTCGACGCCGGTCTCGCTCAGCGTGTACGTGTAGCCGGGGCGGACCTCGTTGACCTGCGCGTCCGCCACGGAGGCCCCGGGGACCTCGACGTCGGTGAGCCCCTCGACGGGCGGAGTGCCGCTCGGCACGGCGCGCAGCGTGAAGTCGGAGGCCACGGCCGTCCCGCCGTCGTCGTTGACGACCTCCTTGGCGAGCACGAGCTGCGCCGTGCGGTTGGTCGCCGTGCAGCTCACCCGCGTGGCGAGCGGCACCACGACACCACCGTTGAGGCCGTCGGCGAAGCCGGGGACCTGGGTGCCGTCGGCCGCGATGCGGATGCAGTTCCACGACCCCGTCGACAACGGGTAGGACTCGAGGTCGGAGCGCTGGTCGTCCTGCACGTACGTCGGCGTCCCACCGGACTCCGCGAGCTGGTAGGCCACGTCGGGCGTGACGACCTGGTCGGTCACCACCGCGGTGCCGGCCTGGCCGCTCGGGCCGGGCAGCTGCCCCGCGGGCTCGTCCGGCGCGGGGAGCGCGGACAGGGTCCACAGGCCCGGGTCGGCACTGCCCTCCACCGACTTCACGAGCGTGAGACGGGACTCGCACTCGATGGTGTTGCGGACCGTGTAGGTGTTGTCGCCGTCGTGCAGCGTCGCCTGGTAACCCGTCGCGGGCAGGTCGGCCGGCGTGACCGGCTGGCCGTCGACCGCGACGACCTGGACCGCGGCGACCTCGCACAGGTCCGGGTCCACGTCGGGGGCCACGAGGGTGATCTCCTCGTTGAACGTGACCGAGTCGCCCGCGACGTACCCGGTACGCGTCACGTGCCAGTCCTGCGGCGTCGGACCGGCACCCTGCGGACCCGTGAGCGTGAGCTGGGAGGTCAGGCCGGACGGCTGGTTGCCCTGCGCGACGGGCGCGGCGCCGTTGACGACCCACTCCTTGTCGACCGTGACGGACGCGGACGCGGCCTCCTGGTTGTAGACGATGCAGCTCACGGCCTCGGTGCTCGCCACGTCGACGGTGAACCCGACGTCACCGGCGTTCGTGACGGTGAGCGTCTCCCCGGTGTCCAGGTCGGTGCAGACGGCGTTGGCGCCACCCACCGGGAACAGCGTCGTGCCCGTCCGCGGCTCCTCCTGGATCTCGACCGTGCCGGACGTCACGCCGCCCTCGTACGTCAGCGGGAAGCTCACGGCGCTCGTCGTGTCCGTCGTGGCGGTCGTCGTCCCCAGCGAGACCCCCGCCGTGGCGGTCGACGCGTCGAACGTCCAGCCGGCGCCGCCGGGCGTCGCGCTCGCGACGTCACCCTCCGGCCCGACCAGTTGCTTGACCACGGACAGGGACCCCGCGCACTCGCCGAGCGCGAGCTGGCGCAGCGCCTGCCCGACGACCGCGTAGTCGGCGACCTGGTAGTAGTCGGCGGTCAGCGGGTTGGTCCCGTCGTACGCGGTGGGGCCGGAGATCGCCGCGAGGTTGCGGGCCGTGGCGGCGTCGGCCACACCGGCGCCCACACCCACGGCCAGGACGCGGCTGCCCTCGGCCTTCAGCTCGTTGGCGGAGAAGATGCCGTTCTCCATCTCGCGCAGACGCGTGTAGTCGCCCGGTCCCTGCGCGGGCTGCGAGTAGTACGTGGGGTCGCCGTCGGTGATGACGACCGTGAGGTCGTACGTCCCGGCGGCCTCGGCCGCTGCCGCCAGCCCGCGGTCCCAGTTGGTGCCGCCGCCGGACGTCCACGACTCGTAGCGCGACTTGAACGTGTCCGCACCCGCCTGCGTCGACACCTCGGTCAGGCCGGGATAGTTCTGCGTGGCGCCCGAGGCCGGGGTCACCGAGGAGAAGGAGAACAGCGCCATCTGCGACGGGGTGCCGACGAGCGAGTCGACGAACGTGTCGGCCGCGGCCTTGAGGTCGACCAGCTGGGAGGCGGTCACGGACCCCGAGAGGTCCAGGACGAGCGCGACGTTGAGCCCGCACTGCTGCAGCGGCGCGGGGTTGACGCGCGACTGCTGCCACGTGCCGCCCGACGCGCTGCGGTTGGTACCGCCGGTCCCGACCATGAAGTCGGACTGGGACGTGTAGGTGTTGCCCGCGCGCAGGTACTGCCCGGTGCGGAACTGGTACGGCGTCAGCTGCGAGCCGGTGCCGTTGCCGCTGCCCGTGCGCAGCACCGAGTTCTGGGTGAACCCCTCCGGCACGCCGGTCTGCACCACCCAGAACCGGCGGTCGCAGTTGGCCCCGGCGAGGAACGTGCACGAGCGCAGACCGGTCTGGGTCTCGGGGACGACGAAGCTGCAGTCCCCGTCCGCGTCGGAGACGCAGGTGGCCCAGTCGTCCGCGACGGGCGTGGTCGGCGCCGTGGTGCCGTCGTAGAGCTGCAGGGTGACGCCCGCGAGGCCCGTGACGCCGGTCGTGCCCACGCGGTCCCCGCCGACACGCACGGTGATGACCGCCTCGTTCCCGGTCGGCGTGGGCACCGCCATCGGCGCGGCGGTGCCGCTTCCCTGTGCCGCCGTCGTGCCGGTGAGGCCCAGCAGCAGCACCACCGATCCGAGCACGGCCCCGACTCGACGCAGGCGTCGCCAGCTGGTCCCCATTGCGTCCCCCCGGTCGCTCAGGTGCGCGGCCCCCGAGGGCGCGATTCCGACAGTACGCCCGGATCGCGGATTACGGCACCCCGGGGCGAACCGGGCGCCGTCGGCACCCCGGCCAGGATGCGGCCCGTCCGCCGGACGCCCAGGATCGGGTGACGAGCAACCGAGGCCGAGGAGGCCGCGATGGTGACGGTGGCGGACGCGATCGTGCAGCGCCTGCAGGAGTGGGGCGTCGAGCGAATCTTCGGCTACGCCGGTGACGGGATCGACCCGCTCCTGGCGGCGCTGGCCAGGTCCGGCGGCGCCGTCGAGCTCGTCACCGCGCGGCACGAGGAGATGGCGGCCTTCATGGCCACGGGGCACGCCAAGTACTCCGGCGGCGTGGGCGTGTGCCTCGCGACCCAGGGCCCCGGCGCGGTGCACCTGCTCAACGGGCTCTACGACGCGAAGCTCGACCGCACACCGGTCGTGGCGATCGTCGGGCAGGTCGCGACGACCGCGCTGGGCACCGGGTACCTGCAGGAGGTGGACCTGCCGGTGCTGCTCAAGGACGTCTGCGGGCAGTACGTCCAGACCGCCACGACGCCCGAGCAGCTGCCCGCCGTCCTCGATGCCGCGCTGCGCACAGCCCTGGCGACGTCGAGCCCCACGTGCGTGATCGTGCCGCACGACGTCCAGCAGGCCGAGCAGCCGGAGCCGCAGCAGGGGCACGGCCTGGTGCACACGTCGCCCGCGGTCTCCCGCACCGTCGGCGTGCCGCCCGCCGACGACCTCGACCGCGCCGCCCGGCTGCTCGCCGCCGGCGAGCGCGTCGTCGTCCTCGCGGGACGCGGCGCACGCGGCGCCACCCGGCAGGTGCTGGAGGTCGTCGAGCGGCTGGGGGCCGGTCTGGTCACGTCGCTGCTCGGCAAGCCGCTGCTCGACGAGGGCCTGCCCGTGCACGCCGGGGTCATGGGCCACCTGGGCACCACGGCGTCCGCGGACCTCCTCGCGCGCTGCGACACGCTGCTGATCGTCGGCAGCAACGACCCGTGGACGGAGTTCTACCCGCCGCTCGGGCAGGCGACGACCGTGCAGGTCGACGTCGCCGCCCGCAACCTCGGTGCCAAGTACCCGGTGCAGGCGCCGCTCGCCGGTGACGCCGCCGCGACGCTCGACGCGCTCCTGCCCCGGCTGCCGCAGCGCTCGGGCCCGTGGCGCGCGGAGGTCGCGCAGGCCGTCACCTCGTGGCACCACATCGCGGCCGAGCGCATCGCCACCCCCGCCGAGCCGCTGAACCCCCAGCTCCTCCTGCACGAGCTGTCCGCGCACCTGCCCGCCGACGCGCAGGTCGCGGTCGACGTGGGCTCGGTGACGTACTGGTACGCGCGGCACCTGCGGCTGCCGCCGGGCGTGCCGGCGCACCTGTCGAGCACCCTGGCCTCGATGGGCTCCGCGATGCCCTACGGGATCGCCGCCAAGCTGCTGCACCCCGACCGGCCCGTCGTCGCGCTCGCGGGTGACGGCGCGATGCTGATGAACGGCATCAACGAGCTCGTCACCGTCGCGCACCGCTGGCGCGACTGGGCGGACCCGCGGTTCGTCGTCCTCGTGCTCGACAACGGGGACCTGGCCGAGGTCACGTGGGAGCAGCGCGAGATGGAGGGCGACCCGCGGTTCGACGTCTCGCAGGACGTCCCGGCGTTCCCGTACGCGGACTACGCCGAGCTGCTGGGACTGGCCGCGGTCCGTGTGTCCCGCCCCCAGGACGTCGCCGAGGCGTGGCGCACGGCGCTGGCGGCCCGCCGTCCCTGCGTCGTGCACGCCGTGGTCGACCGCGACACCCCCCTGCTGCCGCCACGGGCCCAGGCCTCGCAGGTCGAGCAGATGCGCCGCGGCCTGGCGCAGGAGCCGCTCCCGGACAACGCGCTGCGCCAGCTCGACGCGCAGCGGGCGGGCGAGCGCGCGGACGACCCGACGGGCCTGTCCCGCGAGCACGAGGCGTGACACCCACGGTGTCCGCGTGACGCGACGGACCTTCCGTCGCCGGATGAAGGAGGAACGATGAGCGAGAACCCCGGTCCCGCGTCCCCCGGGACGCCGACGCACGGCGACGAGCGGGACCACGCACCCGTCGAGACGGGCACCGGCCCGAACGAGGCCGACGTCAACCAGGAGTCGGCCGGCACCGCCGCCGAGGAGCCCGAGGAGGAGGGGCGCTTCGACGCCGGGTGACCGCGCCGGTCGCTGACCCGCTCAGTCGTCGGCGACGACGCCCTGCCGCTCGAGCTCGGCCAGGTGGTCCTGCATGTGCTGCAGCACCTCCGGGGCGTGCGGCGTCCACTCGACGACCTCGTCGACCACGCGCACGGGCTCGCGCGTGCGGTACGAGCGCGTCGGGTTGCCGGGGAACCGCTGGTCGGTGAGGTTCGGGTCGTCCTCGATCGGGCCCGTGGGCTCGACGCGGTAGATGCGGCCCGGGCCCTCACCGGCCGCGAGCTCGGCACCCCACGTCGCGGCGTCGAGCGTCGCCGTGAGGTAGACGTGGTTCGCCGCGCGCTCGGCGAAGTTGGACCGGCGGCCGGGCACGAGCAGGTCCCCGACCGCGAGGTCCGCCTTCGTGCCGTGGAAGAACGGGCCGGCGTCGTCGGCGGCTGAGGGGCGGGGTTCGGCCATCCGTGGGCTCCTCGGCGTGCGTGCGGGGTGGACGACGTCGTCCACGCTACTGCCGCGGGTCGGCCCGCTCCAGGACGAAGACGTACGGCTGCGGGTCGTCGCGCACGTCCATGACGCCCAGGGCGGTGCGGTCGTCGACGCGTCGGAACACGTCGATCACCGGCAGCCGGTCGTAGACCATCGCGGCGCTCGTCACGCCGCGGTGCTCCAGCGTGCGCAGCCGGGCCTGCGGCCGCGTCGTCGTGATGACCGGGCGGACGGCGCGGAAGGCCGCGGCCGCGAGCGCGTGCGGCACGGCGGGGGCGACCCGCAGGGCGGCACCCATCGGCAACCACGCCGGCGTGATGCTCACGAGCCGACCCTGCGGCCCCCGGAACACCAGCGGGTGGACGTCCTCGGACGAGCGCATCACCTTGCCGTGCCAGCCGAGCCGTTCCAGCAGCCCGTCGAACGGGTGACCGGTCGGCAGCCCGCGGCCCACCCAGCGGCCGAGCAGGTCACCGACGGTCAGCGGCGGCAGGTCGTCGAACAGCGCCAGGGCCGCGTCCGGCGTCGTCCCGCGCTCGAGGACGCGCAGGCGGCACAGGGCGTCGGACGGCTCGATCGGCATGCTGCGGCACCTCCCTGGCGGTGCTGGCACGGTACGCCGTCCTGCGGACCACTGCGCGAGCAGGTAGAAGGGACAGGTGAGCACCCCGCTCGAGGACTACGCGCTGCTGTCCAACCTGGGCACCGGGCCGCTGGTGTCGCGCGACGGCAGCGTCGACTGGCTCTGCCTGCCGCGCTACGACTCGCCCGCGGTCTTCTCGGCGCTGCTGGGTGGGCCCGACGACGGGCGCTGGCGGCTCTCGGCCGTCGACGGCGAGGTGGTCGAGTGGCGGTACCTCCCGCACACGCTCGTCCTCGAGACGACGTGGCGCACGCCGACCGGTCGTGTGCGGGTGACCGACTTCCTGCCGATCGTCACCGACCGCAGCGACCTCGTGCGCCGCGTCGAGTGCCTGGAGGGCACGGTCGAGATCGAGCACGACCTGCGCCTGCGCTTCGACTACGCCCGCGCGATCCCGTGGGTGCGCGTCGTCGACCACGCGGGGACGCGGGCGCTGCTGTCCCTCGCCGGCCCGGAAGGGCTGGTCCTCAACGGTCCGCTGCTGGGGTCCGCCAAGGGGCACCAAGCCCTGCGCCAGGAGGACCGCGCCCGAGTCGCCGGGCGGCGCGATCCGAAGCACCGGGCGACCCACGGCGGCGGTGCGCGCACGCCCCGGCTGACGGCCCGGTTCGGCATGAAGGCGGGCCAGTCGCTGGCATGGAGCCTGACGGCGTTCCCGTCGTACGAGGAGCCACCCGAGCCGCTGGACGCGGTGCAGGCGCTGGCCGAGACGATCGCGTTCTGGACGAGCTGGTCGTCGCGCGTCACGGTGCGCACGGACTACGGCCCGCTGGTCGTGCGCTCGTTCCTGGTGCTGCGCGGGCTGACGCACAAGCGCACCGGGGGTGTCGTCGCCGCACCCACCACGTCGCTGCCCGAGGACCCGGGAGGCAGCCGCAACTGGGACTACCGGTACGTGTGGCTGCGGGACAACGCACTGATGATCGAGGTCGTCGCGACCTACGGGCACGCGCAGAGCGCCGGCGTGTGGCGCGACTGGCTCCTGCGGGCCATCGCGGGCGACACCGACGACGTCCGGGTCCTCTACGGCCTGGCCGGCGAGCGCGAGCTCCCGGAGAAGATCCTCGACCACCTGGCCGGCTACGAGGGCTCCCGGCCGGTGCGCATCGGCAACGACGCGGCCCGGCAGTACCAGGCCGACGTGGTGGGCGAGGTCATGATCGCGCTCGCGCTGCTCCGCGACCACGGCGTCGCGGAGAACGAGTACTCGTGGGGTCTGCAGAAGGGCCTGCTGCGGTTCTGCGAGACCAACTTCGACCGCAAGGACTACGGCATCTGGGAGACCCGGGGCGAGGCCCGCCACTTCACCCACGGGCGCGTGATGATGTGGGCGGCGTTCGACCGCGGCGTCCGGGCGGTCGAGGACCACGGCCTGACCGGCCCCGTCGACCGGTGGCGCCAGCTGCGGGACTGGCTCCGCCTGGAGATCGACGAGAACGGGTACGACCCGGCGCTCGGCAGCTTCACCCAGACCTACGGCCGGCCCGAGGTCGACGCGTCCCTGCTGCAGCTGCCGCACACGGGGTACCTCGCGCCCGACGACCCGCGCATGCTCGGCACCGTCGCGCGCATCGAGTCCGAGCTGCGCGACGAGCACGGGCTCGTGCACCGCTACCGCACGGACAGCCGCCTGGACGGTCTCGCCGGCGACGAGCACCCGTTCCTCATCTGCAACTTCTGGCTCGTCGAGCAGTACGCGCGCAGCGGCCGGCTCGACGACGCACGGGCTCTCATGGACCAGCTCGTCGGCTACGCGAACGACCTGGGCCTGCTCAGCGAGGAGTACGACACGGGTGCCGGGCGGCTCATCGGCAACTTCCCGCAGGCGTTCAGCCACCTGGGCCTGATCCGTGCGGCGGACGCGATCGCGGCGGCGAGCAGGCGGTGACGACGGGTGTCTGCCGGGCGGCCGCGAGATCGTCATGAGGGTGTGCGGCCACCACGGCCCACCTCCGACCGGCACCTGCCTGCCCGGAGCGACGACGTGACCGTCCGAGGAGGACGCCATGCGCTACACGATCCTGCTGCACTACCCCGAGATGACGCCCGAGTCGATGGGCGAGGACGCCTGGGCCGAGGGTGAGCGCGAGTTCACCGCGTACGCCGCGACGCTGCAGGCCGCCGGCGCGCTGATCGGCGCCGAGGTGCTGCAGCCGTCGTCCAGCACGACGACCCTGCGCACGGTCGACGGCGTGCTGCAGGTGCAGGACGGGCCGTTCGCGGACACCAAGGAGCAGCTCGGCGGCACGTTCGTCGTGGACGTCCCCGACCTCGACGCGGCGATCGAGCTCGCCCGCCGGGCCCCGGGCGTCTCCTGGGGAGCCGTCGAGGTGCGTCCCGGTGCGCTGTACACCGTGGACGGCGTCTGGACGCCCAACGCGTGAGCGCCGCACGGGCGCGGGCGGCCGCCGAGCGCGCCGCCCGCGACTCGTACGGCCGGCTGGTCGCGCTGCTCGCGGCGCAGTCCGGCGACCTCGCGCTGGCCGAGGACGCCCTCGCGGACGCGTTCGAGCAGGCGCTGACCCGCTGGCCGGACGACGGCGTGCCGCGCAACCCCGACGCCTGGCTCCTGACCGTGGCCCGCAACCGCATCCGTGACGTGTGGCGCTCGGCGGCGCACCGCCGCACTGCCGCACTCCCCGACGACACCGCGAGCGCCGACCTGGTCCACGAGGACCCGCTGGCGGACGTCGACCCCGCGGCCATCCCGGACCGTCGCCTGGCGCTGCTGTTCGTGTGCGCGCACCCCGCCATCGCGCCGGAGGTCCGCACGCCGCTGATGCTGCAGGCGGTGCTCGGGCTGGACTCGGCACAGGTCGCCACGGCGTTCGCGGTGTCACCGTCCGCGATGCAGCAGCGCCTCGTGCGGGCCAAGCGCCGGATCGCCCGGGCGCGGGTCCCGTTCGTCGTCCCGGACCGCTCGGCCATGGCCGAGCGCCTGCCGCCCGTGCTGGAGGCCGTCTACGCCTGCGCCGCGGTGACCTGGCGGCAGGGTGCGCACGACCTCGCGGGTGAGGCCCGGCACCTGGCGCTGGTGCTCGCGGCGCTGCTGGGCGACGAGCCCGAGGCGTGGGCGCTCGCGGCGCTCGTGACCCTGTCGCTCGCACGCCGTCAGCCGGCCGGTGCGTTCGTGCCGCTCGACGAGCAGGACCCCGCGACCTGGGACGCGGACCTCCTTGCGGAGGGCGAGGCGCTGCTGCGGCGTGCGCAGCGGCCCGGCGTGCCCGGGCGGTTCCGCCTCGAGGCGGCGATCCAGGCGGTGCACGCCGACCGGCGTCGCACCGGCCGCACCGACTGGGCGGCGCTGCGCACCCTGTACGTCGCGCTGGACGCGGTCGCGCCGAGCCTGGGCGGCCGGGTCGCGCTGGCCGCGGTCGTCGGGCGGCTGGACGGCGCGGACGCGGGCCTGGCCGCGCTGCCGCCCGAGCCGTCGCCCGCGTTCCAGCCGTGGTGGGCGACCCGCGCGGACCTGCTGGACCGGGCCGGGCACGGGGTGCAGGCGGCCGCGGCGTTCCGACGCGCGGCCGAGCTGACGGACGACCCCGACGTGCGCGCGTACCTCAGCCGACCGTGAGCACCGTGCCCGGGGGCACCTTGTCCCACAGCAGGTCCAGCACCTCCTCGCTCACCCGGACGCACCCGTTGGAGATCGGCCCCGTGGCCGCGAACGGGCTGGTGTGGATCGCGGTGGCGGACGTCGCGGTCGCCTTGTCGTAGGCGTCGATGGTCTCGCTCTGGCTCGACAGCAGCAGCACGCGCGGCGTGTACGTGCCCGGCTGCTCCCACTGCGACCCGACGACGAACTGCGGCACGGCCGGCGTCGGCGATCCCGGCGCCCCGACGGCCTTCACGGGCACGGTGCGCGTCGTCGCGCCGTCGTCGACCGTGAGCGTCAGCGCCGCGAGGTCCAGGTGCAGCCGCCAGTCGGTCCCCGCCGGCGCGGTGTCGTCCGCGCGGATCCACACGCTGCGCCCGTTCACCTGCGACGCGTCCTGGCTGGGCAGCGCGCTGCGCGTCGCGACGAGCACCCGCAGCCAGCCCCCGCGCTGGTCGATCACGGGCAGCACGGTCGCCACGTCGAGCGTCTCGGCGGGCACGGTCGCGACCGGTGTGCCGTACGGCGCGTCGTACCCGGCGGTGTCACGCAGGACGGACGCGGTCTGCCAGGTGCCGAGGGCGGGGTCGTCGTTGCGGCGCTGCTCGAGGCCGTCGGTGCCGGGCAGCCCGGGGACGAGGACGCGCGGCTCGGCGACCGGCAGGGTCGACAGGTCGACGGGTGGGAGGGTCGGCGGTGCGGGGACGGCCGACTTGGGGACGTCGACGGGCGCGCGGACGACGACGGGCTCGGGGGTCGGCGGTGTGTGCGCGCAGCCGGCGACCACGACCGCGCCCAGCACCGCAGCGGCCGTCAGCCGGGTCCAGCTCCTCGTCCTCACACCACCATGGTGGGGGATGTCGGTCGACACTGGAACGCATGGGAGCTCAGAGCAGCAGCGCCTGGCGACCGCGCACCTCACCGCCCGGCGGCCGCGCCGCGACGGTGCCCGGGCCGGGTCAGGAGTCCGTGTGGGACTACCCGCGCCCGCCGGCGGTGGTGCCGAGCGACGAGCACGTCCGGGTGACCTTCGGCGAGACGGTCGTGGCCGACACCCGTCGGGCGCTGCGCGTCCTGGAGACCTCGCACCCGCCGACGTACTACCTGCCGCTCGCCGACGTGACCGAGGGCGCGCTGGTCCCTGCCGACGGTCCGACGACGTTCTGCGAGTTCAAGGGCCGCGCCGTGTACTACGACGTGGTCGGGACCGACGACACGGGCCGCCGCGTCGTCCGGGCCCGGGCCGCCTGGGGCTACCCGCAGCCCGCGCGGGGGTACGAGGCGCTGACCGACCACGTCGCCCTCTACCCCGACGGCCTGACCTGCACCGTCGACGGCGAGCGCGTCCAGGCCCAGGACGGCGACTTCTACGGCGGCTGGCGCACCAGCCGGGTCGTCGGGCCGTTCAAGGGCGGCAGCGGCACGCGGGGCTGGTGACCTCAGCCCACACCCTCGCCCGCCAGCGCGTCGGTGAGCAGCCCCACCAGCGCGTCGAGCTGCACGTCCGACGACCCCTCGGTGTCCTCCTCGCTCGCGCCGTCCAGCGCCCGGGCGGCGAGCCCGGACTTGCTGTCGATGAGCTCGGCGATACGGGCGTCGATGGTCTGCGCCGCGATGATGCGCCACGCGGTGACCGGCTCGTCCTGGCCGATCCGGTGGATCCGGTCGATGGCCTGGGTCTGCTCGGCGTCGGTCCACGACAGCTCGGCCAGCACCAGGTTGGACGCGACCTGCAGGTTCAGGCCGACACCGGCAGCCATCAGGGAGCACACCGCGATCGAGACCTCGGGGTCCTCGACGAACGCCTTGACGTTCTTGGCGCGTGCCCGGGGCGTCTGGTCGCCGCGGATCGAGGCGTACCGGATGCCCCGCTCCGCGAACGTCTTCTCGGCGTGGTCCATGACGTCGATGTGCTTGGCGAAGAACACGACCTTGCCGACGTTGCGCGCGAGCTGTGCGGCGTAGTCCGCGGCCAGCCCGGCCTTGGCCTGGCCGATGCGGCGGACCATCGTGAAGACGTTCTCGCCGCCCGCCTTGGAGCTGGAGTCCTTGAGCTCGGAGGCGGCGACGCGACGTGCGAGGTCGAGGTCGACGCCGTCGACGGCGGTGTCGCCCCCGCGCGCCTGCAGGGCCGCGCGGTACCGGCTGACCAGGCGCTGCGCGAGCGCGGCCTCGGCGGCGCGGATCGAGCGGCCGACCGCGCCGTCGAGCTCGACGGGCAGGTCCGCGACGCGGCGGGCCGGGATGTCGGCGACCACGTCGGCCTTGCGGCGACGCACGATGCCCATGTCGATGACGGCGGCGCGCGCCGCGGCGGAGAACCCGCGGTCGGCCGGGGTCAGACCCGTGTCCTCGAGCGCCGTCATCAACGCGCCCAGCGGCTTCGTCTCGTCGATCCAGCCGAGGAACTGCCAGATGGCGCGGAAGTCCTCGATGTCGTTGATCAGCGGCGTGCCGGTCAGCGCCATCAGCAGCGGCCGCGCCATGCGGGCGCGGATCCGCTCGGACAGCGCGAGCACGTGCTTGGAGCGCTGCGAGCTGGTGTTCTTGATGAAGTGCGCCTCGTCGACGACCATCCCGCGGAACCCGTGGTCGCCGAGCCACCCGACGTGCCGGTCGAGGATGTCGTAGTTGACGATCACGACGTCCGCGAACGCGTCGACGTCGTCGCCGTCACCGTGGACGACGGTCGCCCGCCGCAGCGGGACCCACAGCCCGACCTCGTGCGCCCAGTTCGTCTTCACGACGTTGGGGACGACGACGAGGAGCGGGAACGCGTCGGCGGCCTGGGCGGCGAGCAGCGCCTGGGCCGTCTTGCCGAGACCGGGCTCGTCGGCGAGCAGGAACGTGCGGTGGCCACGGACCGCGGCCGCGACGACCTGCGCCTGGTGCGGCATGAGCTCGCGGCCGGGAGGCGTGGGCACGAAGCGCGGCTCGGGGAGTGCCATGCACGCGGGTGCACCGGGGGTGGCGTCCTCGAACGAGCGGAAGAGCGGTTCGAGCAGCTCCCAGCCGGCGAGCCGACGCGGGCGCGCGACGACCCGCTGGGCGGCCGCCTCGAAGTCGGGTGCGAGGAACGGGTTCGCCAGCCGCCGCGAGATGACGGACTGCGGGACGACCCGCTTCTCGACGCCGGGGGCGGGCTGCGGGGGCGGGGCCGGCTCGGGCTCCTCGGGCGGCTCGAGGCCGCCGGCGCGCATCACGGTGGCCTTGTAGGCACGTGCCGCGTCCGAGACGCGGGCCTCGTCCGTCAGCAGCTCCAGCAGCGAGGTGTCGCGGGCGGCGGTCTTCGCGAGCTGGGTCGCGACGCCGTCGAGCCGCTTGAGCTGCTCCGTCCGCCGCGCCTGCGAGAGGCTGGCGTCCGCCATGACCCGGGCGCGCTCCTCCCGCACGATCAGCGCCACGACCTGGAACTTCGTGCGGACCGCGGCACGGGTCGGGGGTCGCTGGACCGCACCGTCGACCTCACGGGCAAGCCCGGCGAGCACGGGGATGATCCCCTGCTCGCTGGGACGCGGAGCACGGCGGCGTTGCGCGCCGGCGTCGCTGCGTCCGCGGCCGGAGCCGCGCTGGCCTGCTCGTGCCACATCTCCTCCTTCGCGCCCGTCCGCACCGCGTCCGCGGTCCGGCACGCCATGCCCCCACCCAGCCAGGACCGGTCGCGCCGGGGCAGTGCCCCGTGCTGCCGGGCAGTGCGCCCGGGGCCGACGGGGCGTGAGCTCCTGCGGGTGAGCGCGCCGTGAGACCGCGCAGCTTCCCCCGTGCGCGCGCCTACGGGTCCGTGCTGACGCCGGTGGTGCCACTCGGCCGGACGCCTCCGTGAACGACCACGCGGCACGGTCCTGGCCCTGCTCCATCACCAGCTGATCGAAAGCCTACCGCCGCGTGCACGGCACGCCTGCGCCCGGCGTGCAGGATCCACCCGAAAACCAGCCACGCGGCCCACTCCCCCGTCGCTACGCTGCTCGCGCTCGCCCGGGACCCTCCCGGGCCACCTCCCCGGGAGTCCCCGTGTCTGACAACCCCGCCGACGTCGTGACGACGCCGGCCGCACCCGTTCGCGAGAACGTCCGCCGCGGGACGCTCGCCGCCCTGGTCACCGTCCCCGTGGGCGTGGCGGCCTGGGTCCTGATCTGGGGACTGGGCTACGTGACCGCGATCGTCGGCGCCGTCGTCGCCTTCGTGGCGCTCCGCCTGTACGTGTGGGGAGCGGGCCGGATCAGCCGCGTCGGCGCCACGGTCGTGCTCGTGACCACCGCCGTCACGCTGCTCCTCGCCTTCTTCGCCGGCATGGTCTACGACGGCGCGACCGCGTTCGTCGAGGGCAGCGGGCTCAGCGCCTGGGCGGCGCTCACGCACGGCGAGTTCTGGCCCCTGTTCTTCGAGGTCCTGCCCGACGCCCTGCCCGACTACCTGCCCGACTTCGGCTGGGCCATCGGGTTCGGTGCGCTCGGCTCCTTCGCGGTCCTGCGGTCGGCCTTCGCCGCGGCCAAGACCCCGGACGAGGCTGCGGTGCCCGCCGCCGAGGCGTACGGCGTCGGTGCGTTCGGTGCCGAGGCGTCCGGTGCGGAGGCCGCTCCGGCTGCGGCGCCCGAGGCCGGCCCCGCTGTCACGCCCGTCGCCGCGCCCGCGCCGGCGAACGACCACCAGGGCATGCCCGGCCCGCTCTGACGCCTCGACGAGGGGCCGCCGAACCGTCAGGTCTCGGCGGCCCCTCGTCGTTCCCGCCCCGGCGCCGTTCAGGCGCGCAGCGCCGCTCAGCCCTGCGCCGCGTGCCACTGCGCCAGCCGCCGCAGCCCTTCGTCGATCGTCACCTCGGGGCGCCACCGCAGGTCGGCACGCGTGCGGCGCTGGTCGAACCAGTGCGCGGTCGACAGCTGCTCCGCGAGGAACCGCGTCATGGGCGGCTCCCCGTCGGTGCTGCGCAGCGGGAGCCGGGCCCAGGCCGTCTCGACCGCGGCACCCGCGCCGCGCGCCAACGCGCCGGGCACGCGGGCCGTCGGCGGGGGCGCACCGACGGCCGCACAGATCCCCGCGAGCATCTCGGCGACCGTCCGCGGCTCGCCGTTGGTGACGACGTAGGCCCGGCCCCGCACGGCACCGTCGTCGTCGCCGAGCCGGTGCAGCGCCGCGAGCAGCGCCGACGCCGCGTTGTCGAGGTACGTCGTGTCGATGAGCGCCGCGCCGTGGCCCAGCAGCGGGAGCCGGCCGGCGCGGGCCCGCTGCGCGACGCGCGCGACGAGCTGCTCGTCGCCCGGCCCCCACACGATGTGCGGCCGGACGGCGACGACCCGCAGGGCACCGTCGGCGTCGAGCGCGAGGAGCTCGGCCTGCGCCTTGGTCCGCGCGTACTCGCCGTGCGCGTGCTGCGGGTCGGCCGGCGGCGCGTCGTCCCCGACGATCGCGGTCCCCGTGTGCGCGACGGACGGTGACGACACGTGCACCACGTCGGTGACGCCGCGGCGCGCGGCCGCGGCGAGCAGCGTGCGCGTGCCGTCGACGTTGACGCGGCGGAAGTCGGCCGCGTCCCCCGCGAGCGACACCTTCGCGGCCAGGTGCACGATCGCGTCGACACCGCGGACGGCGCGGTCGACGGCGTCGGGGTCCGTCACCGAGCCGAGGACGTCCTCGGCGCCGTCGAGGCCGCTGGGCCGCCGCTGGAACGTCCGGACCTCGTGCCCCACGTCGCGCAGCCGCGCGGCGGTGGTGCGTCCCAGCAGGCCGGACGCGCCGGTGACCAGGACCTTCACGGCCGGCCCAGCCGTCCGCCGGCGAGCACGCCCTCGGCCCATGCCGCGAGCCGGGTGCGGTCGACCTTGGAGTTGTGGCGCACGTCGGTCGGCAGGTCGGGGACGACGAGCACCGCCGCGACGGCCGGACCGACGGCGGCGCGCACGTCGGCCGTGAGCGCGGGCGTCCCGAGCGCGGGCCGGCGCGCGCCCGGCTCGGTCTCCACCACGACGACGACCTGCTGCGTGCCCCGCGGCCCGACACCGACGACACCCGCACGGCGCACGCCGGGGAGGGACTGCGCGCGCTGCTCGGGGCCGACGGGCGTGACGGGCCCGTCGGCGGTGAGCAGGACGTGCGCGAGCCGCCCCTCGACCCACAGCCGGCCCTCGGCGTCGAGGTGCCCGACGTCACCGGTCCGGTGCCATCGCGCGCCGGGTGCGACCCCGTCGAGCGCGTCGTGGCCGTCGCCGTCCGGCGTCCCGCGTCGGCTCTCGCGGTCCGTCAGCCACAGCCGGTCGTAGTGGTCCTTCACGTGCGCCGCGGCGACGACGACCTCGCCGGTCACCCCGGGCGTCGCGTCCAGGGGCCCGGTCGCGCGCCCCTCGGCGTCGAGCGCGCTGATCCGCACGGTCACCCCGGCTGCGGGCCGTCCGACGCACACCCCGCCCGCGGCCCCGCCGGCGCCGGCGGCGCGGATCTCCTCGA
>Ga0233363_1000461_pt1 | contig 18355 bp, 15 predicted proteins | sample ElkDunMinimDraft_18_FD_191534 | JGI IMG/M metagenome (GOLD analysis project Ga0233363, IMG submission 191534) | Fecal eukaryotic communites from dung pellets of Tule Elk in California, USA - Elk Dung C16 | ecosystem: Host-associated > Mammals > Digestive system > Large intestine > Fecal | place... | reverse complement strand
AGGGCGACCATCTCCCCGGCCCCGACGGTCAGGTCGAGGTCCTGCCACAGGACGCGCGACCCGAAGGACTTGGCGAGGTTCTCGGCGGTGATCATGGTGGTTCCCGGTGGTCTCAGGCCTGCGAGGAGCCTTCGCGGACGATGCGGCGGTGGAGGAGGGCGAGGGCGGCGAGGGTCAGGGCGAGCCCGGCCGCCGTGACGGCCGCGGCGTAGAGGGGCTCGAACCCTGTGGTCGGCACCAGTTGCGGGGGCAGGGCGCGGCCGGGGTCGTCGAGCGCCCGCAGCGTGGTGGCGGAGTCCCACGCCGCCCAGCCCACGAAGCCGAGCGCGATCGCGGCCTCCACGGCGAGGAAGCGCCGGTGGGCGGCGGGGAACGTCCACCCGCTGATGTGCCGGGCGAAGACGGTCTGGGCGTGCGTGCGGACGTGGACGAGGCAGGCGGCGACACCGGTCATCAGCAGGACCGCGGCGCCGGCGACCAGGGCGAGCAGTTCGATGCGCAGCAGGGTGAGCTGGGAGGCGTGGTCGGCGGCGGCCTTGTCGCTGATCGGCTGGACCGTGTTGACGTACTCGGCCACCCTCGGGTCGGACCGGGCCTCCCGCACCACGCCGGGGTCGGGGAACAGTACGGCCTCGTGCGTCATGTAGGTGACGTAGGTGCGGTCGGAGAGCGCGGCGCCGTTGGGCAGGGCGACGATCACCGGATCCCGCAGGAAGGGGGCCGCGTCCAGCCCGCGCGGGTCCTTCGACCCGTAGGTGAACACCTGCTGCCCGTCGGCCAGGGGCAGGACCTCGATGTCGGCCGCGGTCCCCGTGCTCCCGGCCTGGAGCCCGTACCAGGCGGGCGCCTCCCCCTCGACGGTGTTCCGGTGGTCGGCGTGCGCCCGCGGCATCAGGATGCGGACCCGGTCCTCGGAGGGGGCGGCGCCGTAGCGCGTGCCGTCGGGGGACAGGACCTCCTGCCGCGCGAGGAAGGTGTCGTTGACCACGAGCACGTCGAAGCCGGGCCGCGGGGCGCCGACGGGCACGAGGGCCTCGGGGGGATGCTGTTCGGCGATGACGATCCGCCCGTCGAGGTCGGCCTCGCGCAGCCAGGGGCCGAGCAGGGACTCGGCGGTCCCGGGGGCCTCGAACCCGGTGCTGCCATTGAGGGTGGCGTGCGACGTCTCCCCGGTCCGGTCGAACGCCTCCAGTGCGGCGCGCTGCTCCCGTGCGGACTGCGCGAGGTGGACCGTGCCCGCGAGGACGCCGAGCAGGAGGAGCAGGACGGGGACGCGTGCGAGGTGGACGGCGGCCCGGGTGCTCCGGACGGGGAGGCGGCCCCGGAGTGCGGGCAGGATGTCGTCGGTGTGCACGAGGCCGAGCACCGCGGCGTGCGTCGCCAGCGCCGCGGCGGCGAAGACGCCGAGGACGGCCAGGGCGACGGCGGCGTAGAGGCCGAGCTGGTTCCACCCGTTGTAGAGGCCGAGGAGGATCAGGGCGAGGGCGCTGACGGCGGGCAGGGCGATGCCCCACAGCCGTGCGATCCGGCCCAGGTCGCCCCTGAGGATCCGGGCGTAGGAGTGCCCGTGCAGGCGCCGGACCCCGTGGTCCCGGGCGTCGAGCAGGACGCCCGCCCCGACCGAGGTGACGCCCACCAGCAGGGCCATGGCCAGGACGTGGAAGAGGGGGCCGCCGAGGAACGACTCCCACAGGCGTGCCTCGCTCGCGCCGACGCTCGCGCCCAGCCCGTGTTCGGCGAGCGCCCCGGCGAGCACCGGCGCGTTCTCCGGAGGACCGAAGACGAGGTAGTTGCCGCGGAGGCCGCGGCCGGCCAGTTCCTCCACGGGGTGGACGCGCAGTTCCATGGTGCGGCCGAAGGAGGGGTACCCGTCGGTGAGCCAGCCGGCCTCGGCGGAGCGGGGGTCCCCGGCGGCCAGGTACATGTGCCACAGGGAGTCGGGCGTCCGCACGTCCGGCGTGATGAAGCCGATCGCGATGTCGCGCTCCTCGGCGACGCGCTGGACGGTCCGGGCCACCTCCACGCCGTCGGCGGTGCCGTCGTCCTCGACGATCCACACCGCCGCGGAGTGCTGCGCGGTGGGGATCGTCAGCTCCCAGGTCGCGAGAAGCAGCGCGGCGATGAGCGCGGCGAACAGCAGGAACGAGGCGTGGGCGAAGGAGAGCGTGCGGTTGGGCATCGTGTCCTGGTGCGTGGTCGTGGAGCCGGGCGGGCCGGTGTCGGTGCGGTTCCCCGGACCCCGGGGACGCTACCCGCAGTGCCTCCAGTAGGTCTCGTTGTTGTTGACGGCGCGCGGGGCGGAGGCCTCGGACGTCTTGCCCGGCAGCATCGCCGCGGACGTGACGGTGTACGTGCCGACCGCCGTCGACCCGTGGCAGAGCGTCGCGTGGAAGTAGTCCGAGTACACCCTTCCGGTGGTGAGCCCGTGGTACCAGGTGCCGCCGCCGACGTAGCTGATCGCGGCTCCGGCGGCGCCGGCCGTTCCGGCGGTGAGCCCGGCGGTGATCGCCAGGGTCGCCGCGGCACGCTTCAGGGGGTGGTCCATGTGGTTCCCTCTCACGGCCTCCGGCACCGTTGACACCGGGGGCCTTGGTCGTGTGGGGCGGCGCTGCGCGGGGCGTCCTCGGGAAGGCCCTCCCGGCCGCGCGCCGGGGGCTTCCGCCTCGGGGTGGACAACGGGCGGGGTGCGGCGGCGCGTGCGCGGTGCGGGACGTGTCCCTGGTTCTGTCCCGTACATGTCGTGCACATGTCGCCGCGAGGGAAAAGTACCGCAGCGAAGCGCTTTGGTGACTCTTTGTGGCCACTACTGGACAGTGGCACGTCCGTGCCGGACCCGCGGGGCGCTCTGGCCTGCGTATCCGGGAGTCCGCGCCGGGGGGCGGCGCAGACGCCGCGCAAGACGACCGGTGGCGCGTGTGCGGTGACCGGCCCGCGGGTAGCGGCGGCGGTCGGAGCCAGATCCGGAGCCAGATCCGGAGCCGGGCCCCGGGGGAGGAGCGCGGGGCGCCCGACGCACCGGCAGGCCCCCGAGCCCCGGGAACCCGGAAGCCCTGCCACGTACCGGGACCCGGGTCCGGGGGGTCCGGCCGACGCTCGACCGTTCCCCTCCCCGCGGCGCACGGGAGGCGTCGTCACCCAAACGATGCTTAACGCGGTCGCGGTAAACGTTGCCGCTCACGTGGGTGAACCCCGTCTAACCTGTGGGGGTCCCCGCCGGACACCTCCCCCTGACTTCCCGAAAGGCCTGATTTCGTGATCTCCAATCGCAGCGCAGCCGCCGTCGGCTTGGTGGGTGGCGCCGCCCTGCTCCTGTCCGGGTGCGGAGCCCCCTCGAACGGTGGCGGCGCCTCCTCCGAGCCCGTCACCGGGGGCGAGCTCGTCATCGCCTCCCTGCCCGCCCTGATCGACCCGCACGGCACGACCTCCCGGTCGAACTGGATGGTCGCCGCCTCCGTCTGCGAGGGCCTGTTCGCCAACGCCGCGGACACCTCGATCCACGAGGGCCTGGTCGAGGAGTACGAGTACGACGAGGAAGCAGGGATCTACACGCTCACGCTGCGTGAGGGGGTGCCCTTCCACGGAGGGGGAGAGCTCGCCGCCGCCGACGTGGTCGCCTCCCTGGAGCGCTACGCCGAGTCCGACCCCGGCGAGCTCTTCAACAGCCTGGTCGACGGGATCGAGGAGACAGACCCGCTCACCGTCACGATCACGACCACCGACCCCACCGGCGCGATCCCCGCCCTGCTGTCCACCCCCGACACCGGCGCCTACGTCATGTCCGCCGCCTCCCTGGAGGCCGCGGGCGAGGACGAGCTGGACTCGCTGGACTGTACGGGGCCCTACGAGCTCGACGCGTTCACCGTCGACCGCGAGGCGACCGCCTCGCGCTTCGACGACTACGCCTCCCGTGACGACGCGTCCGACGGCGCGGCCGGGGCCAAGACCGCGCACGCCGACTCCCTGCGCTTCATCCCGTTCAACGAGGCCAACACGCTCAACCAGCTGCGGACCTCGGAGGTGCACGTCGCCCCGCAGTTCCTCGGGGTGGACCAGCTCGCCGTCTACGAGTCCGACCCCGCGCTCAACCCCGTCCTGAGCGAGGACTCGGAGTTCTCCATCCTCCAGTTCAACCTCAGGTCCGAGCTGATGGGCGACGTGGGCATGCGCAGGGCCGTCCTCAACGCCCTGGACTTCGCCGAGATCGAGACCCAGCACCTCGGCGACACCGAGCACTTCACCGAGGACTCCAGCTTCTTCCCGCCCGCGTCCCCCTGGTACTCCGAGGCCGGTTCCGAGGCGTACACCGACCGCTCGGTCGAGGAGACCCGGCGCCTGCTGGACGAGGCCGGCTACGACGGCACCCCCGTGCGCATCCTGTACCGCCCCTCGACCGACGCCTACGGGCCGATCCTCCAGCAGCAGCTGGAGAACGCGGGCCTGACCGTCGACCTCCAGGCCATGGACGCCGCGACCTTCGGGTCCACCCGCACCGAGGAGGACACCTGGGAGGTCTTCCTGGGCGGCGGCGCAGCCTACTCCGACCCGCTCACCGTGGTGTTCCTCAACGACGACTTCCCCGGCTGGTGGGCCACCGAGGAGAAGGCCGAGCTGATGGCCGCCGTCACCGAGGGGGTGGACATCGAGAGCCGCAAGCCCGCCTGGGACGACGTCCAGGAGCTGATCTGGGACGAGGTGCCCTTCATCCGCTTCGGCCATGAGCCCCGCCTGGCCGTGACCGCGGCCGGAGTGGGCGGTTTCGAGGCCACCCAGGGCACCGTCCGCGGCTTCTACAACCTGTGGCTGGACCAGTAGGACCGCTGCCGGGAGCCGGCCCCCTCACGGGCCGGCTCCCCACGGCCCCCTCCCCGCATGAGAGACAGTTGATGAGAACCACCCTGAAGTCCCTTCTGAGGGATCCCTCCGCGGTGACCGGCGCCGCCATCATCGCCGTCATCGCCCTGCTGGCCGTGTTCGCGCCACTGCTCGGCGGCGACCCCGACCTCCTCCGCCCCAGCGAGCGGCTGCAGGCACCGCACGCGGGAGCCCTCCTGGGCACCGACGAGCAGGGCCGGGACATGTGGACGGTCCTGCTGTACGGCGCCCGCACCTCCCTCGGCATCGCCACGGCCTGCACCGTCCTCGCCGTCGCCGCCGGCTTCCTGGTCGGCGTCGCCTGCGGGTACTTCAGGTGGGTGGACGCCGTGGTCATGCGGGTCGTCGACGGCCTGATGTCCTTCCCGAACATCATCCTCGTCATGAGCCTGGTCGGCGTGCTCGGCCGGGGCGTGGGCCCGGTCCTGTTCGGCCTCACCGTCGTGCTGGTCCCCCCGATCGCCCGCGTGGTGCGCGCGGCGGCGCTCGGCGCCCGCTCCGCTCCCATGGTGGAGTCGGCCCGGTCGCTCGGCGCCCGCGACTCCTGGCTGCTCTTCCGCTACGTGGCCCCGGAGTCGGTGTCCGTCCTGATCGTCCAGGCCACCATGGGCTTCGCCGCGACGGTGCTCTCCATCGCCGCCCTGAGCTTCCTCGGCATCGGACTGCCGCCGGACGTCCCCAGCTGGGGCGCCAGCCTCTCCGCCGCGCAGCAGTACGCCGCGGTCGCGTGGTGGATCGGGGTGTTCCCCGGCGCGGCCATCCTGCTCACCGTCCTCGGCCTGATCCTCCTCGGCGACGGGCTGCGCGACGCCATGGACCCGCGCGCCCGCCGCCTGGCCGAACTGGCCAGGTCCGCCTCGGCCGCCACGAGGGCGCGAGGGCGGGCCAGGGCCCGCGTCGCCGCCCGCCGCGAAGACGGAAGGGCGTGACCCGTGCTCACCTACGTGTTCAAACGACTGCTGGCGCTGATCCCCACGGTCGCGGTACCGATGGTCCTGCTGTTCGTCCTGCTGCGCCTCACCCCCGGCGACCCGGCCGCGGTGATCCTGGGGGAGAACGCCACCAGCACCGAGATCGCCGAGCTGAGGGTCGAACTGGGCCTGGACGCCCCCCTCTGGCAGCAGTTCCTGGACTGGCTCGGCCGGATGGTCCGCTTCGACTTCGGCGAGTCCGTCTTCCTCCACGCGCCCGTCGGGGAGCTGGTCCTGTCCGCCGCGCTGGTGACCGGGCAGCTGGCCGTGTTCTCCATGCTCATCGCCCTGCTCATCGGGCCGGCGCTCGGCGCGATCGCGGGGAGCACACGATCGCGGGCCCTGGACCGCACCATGGTGGTCGGATCCGCCGTGGGCGTGGCCATGCCGACGTTCTGGCTGGCCATCCTCCTGGTGATGCTCTTCGGCGTCACCCTCCAGTGGCTCCCCGTCGCGGGTTACACGCCCTTCACCACCGACCCGGTGCAGTACTTCAGGTACATGGCCCTGCCGTGCCTGGCGCTGGGGACCCTGGAGGCCGCCACCCTCTTCCGGTACTCCCGCAACGGGGTCCTGGACGCCAAGCACCAGCCCTTCGTGTCCACCGCCCGCGCCCAGGGGCTCCCGGAGCGGACCATCACGCGGCGGTACGTCTTCCCGGCGGCGCTGGCCCCGCTGGTCACCGTGGTCGGGCTCTCCCTGGCCTCGATGCTCGGCGGCGCCGTCGTGACGGAGAACGTCTTCTCCCTCCCCGGTCTCGGCAAGCTCCTGCTCACCGCCGTGGAACGCCGCGACTACCCGCTCATCGAGGGCTGCATCTTCTTCATCGCCGTGGTCTTCGTACTGATCAACCTGGCCGTGGACGTCGTCGCGGCCTCGCTGGACCCGCGCATCCGGCTGGAGGAGGACTAGACATGCATCCGAACGACGACGTCCTGCTGGACGTGACCGGCCTCGACGTCGACATCATGACCGTCGGCGGCTCGCACCGCGTCGTGCACGGCCTCGACCTGACACTGCGCCGGGGCCGCACCCTCGGGGTCGTGGGCGAGTCCGGCTCGGGCAAGTCCATGACCGCCACCGCGGTGGCGGGCATCCTCCCCGACGCCGCGGTCGCCTCGGGCAGTGTCCTCTACCAGGGGCGCGACCTGCTGGCCCTGACCGCCCGGGAGCGCAGGCGGCTCGCCGGGCCCGAGATCGGGTTCGTGTTCCAGGAGCCCATGAGCGCCCTGCACCCCACCATGACGATCGGCCGCCAGATGGCCGCACCCCTGCGCCTGCACCTGGGGCTCACCCGGCGCCTGGCGCGCGAGCGCTCCGCCGAACTGCTGGACCTGGTCGGCATCCCGCCCTCGCGCGGGGTCCTGGACGCCTACGTGCACCAGCTGTCCGGTGGCATGCGCCAGCGCGTGATGATCGCGATGAGCATCTCGTGCGAGCCCTCCCTGCTGATCGCCGACGAGCCCACGACCGCCCTGGACGCCACCGTCCAGAAGCAGATCCTCGACCTGCTCGCGCGGCTGCGGGGCGAGCTGGGCCTGTCGATGATCCTCATCAGCCACGACCTCGGCCTCGTCGCCGAACACACCGACGACGTGACCGTCATGCTCGACGGCCACGTGATGGAGTCCGGCCCCACCCGCCGGGTCGTGTCCTCCCCCGAGTCCGGATACACCCAGGGACTGCTGGAGGCCTCGCCGCGGCTCGGCCGGAGCCCGCGCCGCCTGCCCGTCATCGACAAGAGCCGATTCACGAAGGCGGTGCCCCGATGAGCACACCCACCGGCGACCCGTCCGCGGAACCCGTCCTGCGGATGTCGAACGTCACCAAGGAGTTCCGGCTCGGCGGCATGCTCCGCAGGACCGCGCACACCGCCGTCCGCGACGTGAGCCTGGACGTGCGCCGCGACGAGGTCCTCGGACTGGTCGGCGAGTCCGGGTCGGGCAAGTCCACCCTCGGCCGCATGGCCATCGGCCTCATCCGTCCCACCTCCGGGGGCGTCACCGTGCTGGGCCGCGACATCCTGTCCATGCCCCGCGCGGAACTGCGCGCGTACCGGCGCCGCATGCAGATGGTCTTCCAGGACTCCTCCAACTCGCTCAACCCGCGGATGACCCTGGCCGAACTCCTGGAGGAGCCCTACCGGGTCCAGGGCCTGTACACGCCCGCGGAGCGCTCCGCGCGGGCCAGGGCGGTCGCCGACGAGGTCGGGCTGGCCAGGGAGTGGATGGGGCGGCTGCCCCACGAGTTCTCGGGAGGCCAGCGCCAGCGCGTGTCCATCGCCCGCGCCCTGGCCCTCGAACCGGAGCTGATCGTCGCCGACGAACCCGTCTCCGCGCTGGACGTGTCCGTCCAGGCGCGCGTCCTCAACCTGCTCAAGGACATCCAGCAGGCCCGGAGCCTGTCGATGCTGTTCGTGAGCCACGACATGGCGGTCGTCGAGTTCATGTGCGACCGGGTCGCCGTGCTCGAACAGGGCGCCGTCGTGGAGACCGGCCCCGTCTCCCGGGTGCTCTCCGACCCCGCCCACGACTACACGCGCACCCTCCTGGACGCCGTGCCCCGACTCTGACCACGCCCCGCCCCCCTCCACCCCGCTGTTCCGTTCTGGGAGAAGAGATGACCACCCGACACGCCGTGGCGAAGCATGCCCTCATCACGGGCCCGGTAGCCGAGACGGCCGACGACAGAGCGGTCGTCCTCGAACCGTACGCCGTCGACCGGATCCCGACCTACGACTACGTCCAGGAGGAGTACCTGGTCTCGGGAACCGCCGCCGGGGACCCCTACTCGTCCCGCATCCTCGTCCGCCGCCCCGCCGACATGGCGCTCTACACGGGGCGCGCCCTGGCCGAGGTCAGCCACATCTGGGGCGGCAACTCCGTCTGGCGGGCCTTCAACCGCCAGATCATGCGGGGAGGCTTCATGTGGATCGGCATCGACTCGCAGGCCCCGTCCGCGCTCGACCTGGTCAAGGGCCGCAACGAGCGGCGGTACGCCGACATGACCTTCACCCCGGGCGAGCTGGCCGGCGACTTCGCCGCCTCGATCCCCTTCACCGAGGACCCCACCCCCGAGGTGCTCGCCCGGCAGTACGACGAGTTCAAGGAACGCTGGTGGCGCGCCACCCCGCAGTCCTTCGACATCATCGCGCAGGTGGCCAACACCCTCCGGGAGGGGCTCCCGGGCCTGCCGGAGGCGGCCGTGGAGACCCTGCTGTTCTCGGGGATCTCCCAGACCGGGGGAGTGGTCCGGCGGTTCGTGGAGCGGTACCACGGGCACCTGCGCCGCCCCGGGGGCGGACCGGTCTTCGACGGCTACCTCCCGGGGGCCTCCGGCGGTCCCGCGCTCCCGGACGTCGACGTCCCCGTCATGGAGGTCCTGGGCGAGGCCGAGTTCCAGTCGGTGCGCTGGGCCTGCGGGGTCTCCGGCCAGGTCCGCGGGCTCACCCACCGGCGCCCGGACTCGGCCGTCTTCCGCCTCTACGAGGTGGCGGGAATGGCGCACCGGGAGACGCGCTACATGAGCGACCTCGACCGCGAGCGGCTCCGCGACTGCCCGCTCCCGGAGGGGGCCCGCTGGTCGAGCTTCCCCAACTCGTTCGTCTACAACGCGCTCCTGGAGCTGCTCTCCGGGTGGGCCAGGGGCGAGCTCGTGCCGCCCGGCTCCCGCCTGCTGGAGACGGTGGGGGACACCGACACCCTCGCGCGCGACGCCCGGGGCAACGCCCTGGGCGGGCTGCGGACGACCTACACCGACGCGCCCCTGTCGCGCCTGGTCGCCGCCACGCCCGTGGGCCGCCCCTCCTGGTACCACGGCAACGAGACGCCGCTGGCGGAGGACGACCTCGTCCGCCTGTACGGGGACGCCGACGGGTACCGCCGGGTCCACTCGCGGGTGGCCGACAGGATGGTCGGAGAGGGCTTCCTGGTCGCCGAGGACGCCGAGGCGCTGCGCCTGGGCGCGGAACAGGTGACCTTCTAGGGTCCGCGCGCCGCACCCCGTCGGCGCCCTCCGAGCGCCCGCACCGCCCTCGTCCCCGCCTCACGCGCGCGGGGACGGGTGCGGACACCGCCGTTACATCGCCACCACCCCCGTCCCCGCCTCACGCGCGCGGGGACGGGGGCGGTTCACTGCACCAGGCGGGTGAGGAACTGGTGGCCGACGGAGTAGACGGCGCCGAGCTTGAGCCGGTGCCGGACGAGCCTGCCGTCCCTCGCCGAGTCCAGCAGGCCGACCTCCCGCAGCCTGCGCAGGTGCCGGGAGACCTGCTGCGCCGACATGCCGACGCGGTTCGCCAGCTCACCGGTGGTGCAGTGCTCGTTGACCAGGTGGCGGCACAGCTCCAGCCGCCCGGGATCGGACAGCACCGCCATGCGCATCCGGAGGTCCCTCAGCGGCACGTCCGCCGCCCCCATCTCCGAGACCGGGAACTGCACCACGATCGGCAGACCCGGCGAGCGCTGCGACTCCTCGTACTTCACCACCACGTGGGGCTTCGTGAACACGCTGGGGACCAGGACGAAGTCCCGGCCCGCGCACGAGACGAAGGCGTTCTGGAGCTTGTCGTAGGCCACCTGGGCGGTCTGGGGCAGGTAGTGGCCCCCCGGCGTCAGCGACGCCAGGACCACGCCCAGCCGGTCCCGGGACAGGCGTTCGCGCACCTCCCGCTCGGCGGTGGACACCTGCGGGACCACCGCGCCCCAGCGGGACCGGAAGAAGGTGTCGTGGCACTCCTCCAGCAGGCGGGTGAGGTCGTCGCGGAAGACGGCCGGGTCCTGGAGGAAGCGCTCGCCGAGCTCCTCCCGCTCCTCGCTCTTGGCGCGGCAGAGCTCGAGGAACTCGGCGGGGGAGGCCCCCGGGTCGCGTGAGCCGTACCGGCGCTCCCAGGCCCCGCCGGCGATGGTCTCCGCGACCATCGACGCGAACAGGGGCGCGGGCATGTGGCGCAGCTCGGTGAGCTCGTCCGCGAACGTCGCCGGGCGGTTGGTGTCCAGGGGGAGCAGCGCGCGCAGGCGGAACCGGGCCCAGAGCGGCGCGAAGGCGCGCAGCTGCCTGCGCGCGGGGCGGTCCAGCTCGGCGTTGATCACGCGCACGTCGCGTGCCATGTCCAGGTGGTGGCCCGGCTCGGCCAGGCAGTGGAGCAGGGCCATGAGGTCCGCCAGGGGCGAGCGTCTGACCACCACTCGCGAGTCGTCGGTGGAGACGAGATCGAACACAATGGGCACGTCGGCCAGTCTAGTGAGCCGTGTCCCGGCACCGACCCGCGTCCCCGGGCCGTCCGGCCCGTGCGGGCGGCTGCTGCCCCCGGACCGCTCCCCGGACCCGGCCCGCACCCGCGGGGAGGCCGGCCTCAGCCCCCGTCGCGCAGCCGGGCCAGCTCGGCCCTGAGCCCGTCCGCCAGTTCGACGGCGCGCTCCAGACCGGGCACGGGGGCGGCGCCGCCCGCCTCCGGGGAGGGCGCGGTCCCGGGCCGCTCCGGGGCCGTCCGGCCGATCAGGGACGGGTCGGGTGTGATGCGCACCTGCTCGGAGGCGCCCTCGGCCTCGATGTCGAACACCACCCGGTCCGAGCGGTGCCAGCTCTCGAACCACTCCAGCGGCGTGCCGTCCCGGTCGAACGTCCCGCCCTCCAGGAGCAGGAGCGGGGCCTCGGCGGCGACGCCGAGCTCCAGGGCGATGCGCGGATCGGCGGGCACGGCGCGGATCTGCCGCCGCCCGCTCGTCGGCACGGCCCCGAACCTGTCCTCCATCAGCCGGTGCAGGGAGGCGTCGCGCAGCATCGCGGCGTCCAGGCCGCCGAACCGCTCGGCGGGCAGCCAGGTGCGCACGTAGGACAGCGGATCGCCGTCCACCGAGCGCACGCGCTCCAGCCTGAGCAGGTCCCGCGTGCCCAGGTGCCCGACCGCGGCCGGGACGCCGGAGCGGGAGGGCTCCAGCGACAGCACGGCGGTGGTCAGGCGCAGCCCCTCGGCGGAGAACTGGTCGAACAGCCCGGTGACGCGCTGGACGAGCCGGTGGTGCTCGGTGGGGATCGCCGCGACCGGGGCGCGGCCGTGGATCCGCCTGACGGAGCCCTCGTCCTCCAGGGTGGCCAGGGCCTGCCGGACCACGCTGCGGGAGACGCCGAACCGCTCGCGCAGGGCCGCCTCGCTGGGCAGGGTGTCGCCGGGGGCGATGGACCGGTCGCGGATCTCGGCGCGGAGCACACCGGCGACCTGGGCGTGCAGCGGACGGGGATCGGTGCGGTCGACGGGCATGGGCGCCATTCTAGGGCCGTGGCGGACGGTGGACGGGGTGGGACCGGCCCTCGCGGGTGAGGCCCGGGGAGGGGAGCAGCGGGTGCCGCGGAGACGGTGCGCCCGCGCCCCCTGGGGAGCGCGGGCGCACCGCACGCGGGTGTCCGGACATGCGGGAGGGGCTGCCGCGGGCGGGCGGGGAGCCCCACCCGCCGGGCGGTGCCGCCCGGCGGGTCCTGTGCGCGGCTACCGGTCGTCGGACCGGGAGGCCTGCCAGACGTGGCCCCAGCCGGGGGCCAGCTCCGCGGCCCGGCGCAGCGCCAGGACCAGGCTGGCCTCGCGGGCGATCCCCCGGCCCGCGATGTCGAACGCGGTGCCGTGGTCGACCGACACCCGGACCACGGGCAGCCCGGCCGTGATGTTGACGCCGTCGTCGCCGTACACCGCCTTGAAGGGCGCGTGCCCCTGGTCGTGGTAGCAGACCGCCACCAGCTTCCACTTGCCGTTCACGGCCGCCGGGATCAGGGCGTCCGCGGGCAGCGGGCCGTGGGCGTTGATGCCCTCCTCGCGGGCGAGCGCGATCGCGGGGGCGAGGACGTCGGCGTCCTCGTCGCCGAACAGGCGGTTCTCCCCGGCGTGCGGGTTGAGCCCCGCCACGCCGATCGGCTCGTCCGGGTTCCCCTGGGCGCGGGCGAACGCGCTCATCAGGCGCAGCACCTCCAGGGTCCGCTCCCGGGTGATGCCGGAGATCGCGTCGCGCAGGGACACGTGCGTCGTCAGGTGGAAGAAGGACAGCTCGCCGGCGGACAGCACGAGGCTGTAGTCCCGCACCCCGAACTCGTGCGCGAGCAGTTCGGTGTGGCCGGGCCAGGCGTGGCCGCCCAGGTGCATGGCGGCCTTGTTCAGCGGCGGGGTGACGATGCCGTCCACCAGCCCGCGCTTGGCCAGGTCGACGGCGGCGATGACGAACCGTGCCGCGCCGTCGCCGGCCTCCGCGCTCAGCTCGCCCGGCGGCACGTGGCCCAGGGACGGGCCGGTCTGCACGACGTCGATGACGCCGGGGTCGTCGGCGGCGTCGGCCGGAGAGGCGATCGGGTTGACCGCGGCGGGGTCGCCGCCGACGGCGGTCACCGCGTTGCGCAGCGCGTCGGCGTCACCGACGACCACGGGTCTGGCGTACTCCCGGACCTCGGGGTGGTGCAGCAGCGACTTGGCGGTGATCTCCGGTCCGATTCCGGCGACGTCGCCGAGGGTGACTGCCAGGGTGGGGCGGCTCATGCGTTCCTGCCTTTCGTGTGGCGGACCGCGTCGGCGGCCTCCAGTAGTGCGGTGGGGGATCCGAATCCCCCGGCCTTGGTGACGATGGCGCGGCCGTGCCGGGGGCCGCCGGACAGCGTGCCCAGCGGGATGCCGGGGGCGACCTCGCCGGTCAGGGCGATGGCGCGCGCGTCCAGCGCGGCGGTGAGGGCGCGGGCCCCGTCGCCGCCGGTGACCACGAAGCCGGACAGCTCGTGGCGGGCGGCCAGGTCGGCGGCGAGCGAGCCGAAGCGGCGGGCGACCGACGCGGGGTCGAGCGCCCCGTCGCGGTCCTCGGGAGCGACCAGTGCGGTGTGGGCCACGGCCGGGTCGAACCGTTCCAGGACCCCGGCGGACCACTCCCGCCAGGCGGTGTCGTCGGCGAGGTCGCGCGGGGCGGGCTGCTCGATCCTGGTCCGCTCGTCGGCGGCCAGCTCCTCCACCTGCCCCCGGGCGGTCTGGTGCAGCGAGGTGACCACGACGAGGGCGGGGGCCGGCTCCGACTCCGCGGCCCACGACTCGGCCAACCGTGCGGCGAGCCCTGCCGAGCCGACCGGCACGGCGTCGGGGCCGAGCGCGGTGACGGCGGCGGCCAGGCGCGCCAGGTCCTCGTCGGTCTCGGCGTCGGCGACCACGACCGGCCCCGCGGCGCGCAGGAGCTCCGCGTCGGCGCGGGCGTCGTCCCCGGTGAGCCGGACGTGACCGGCGCCGAGCAGGACGGCGATCCGGCTCTCCGACACCGGGGTCACGGGGTCGGTGCCGACCGCGGTGCGGTGCACCTCGACCCCGTCGACGAGGAGGACCCCGTCACGGACGATGCGCCCCGTGGCGGGGAAGGCCGGACAGACGACGGCGACCGCGTCGGGCGACCACGCGTCGAGGACGGCGTCGATCTCCGCGCGGATGGGGCCGCGCAGCGTGGAGTCGACCTTCTTGTACAGGCGGGCGGTCCCGGCGTCGCGCAGGCGGCGGACCGCCTCCGCCGCGGCAGCGGCGGCCCGGTCGGCGGGCAGCGCGCGGGAGTCGGTGCTGACGGCGACGACCTCGGCGTTCGGCGGCGCGGCGTCGAGCTGGAGCTCGGTGCTCCACCCCGCCCGCAGGAACTGCACGGCGGTGTCGCCCGCGCCCGTCAGGTCGTCCGCGACGACGGCGACGCGCGGTGGGACGGGGGTGTTCACGAGTCGGACTCCTTCTGCTCGGTGGTGTCGGCGTCCGTGCCGGGGGCGGGGGACGCCGCGCCCGCCTGCTCGGCGCGGTCCGGGAGCGGTTCACGGCCGGGGTGCGCGTCCACGGCGACCGTGCCGGTGCCCGCATCCTCGGCGGCGCGCGCCTTCTCGGCCTCCTCGGCCTTCTCCGCCTCGGCGGGGGAGGCCCCGGCACGGCGCAGGACCCAGGTGGTCACGAGCGGTGCGAGGATCGCGGTGACCAGGACGCTCGCCGCGATCTGCGAGGTCGCCGTGCCCATGTAGGCGGCGAAGGACGGGTCCGCCGCCACCACGATGGCGGGGGTGGCCACGGCGTTGCCGGACACGGTTCCGGCGGCGAAGCCGATGCCGGACTCCTTGCCGCGGCGGAGCAGCAGCCGGTAGCCCAGGTAGACCAGGCCACCGGTGAACAGGGTGATGACCACGCCCAGCACGATGCCGGTCAGCCCGCCCTGCGCCACGTCGGCGAGGTCGATGCCCGCGCCCAGCGCGAAGGCGAAGAACGGGATCACGATGGAGGGCACGGGCTTGAGCACCTCGCGCCACTGTCCGTCCACGTTGCCGACGACCACGCCGAGCAGGAACGGGACGATCGCGGCGACGAGGGCCAGCACCGGGATCTGGCCCAGGCCCGAGGCGCCGATGAACAGAAGGGCGATGAACGGGCCGTCGTTGATGGCCCCCGCGATGTAGGCGCCCCGGTCGCGGGAGCGCCCGTACTGTCCGGTGATCGCGAGCCACAGGCCGCCGTTGGCGTTGGTGGTGGCGGCGATCAGCGCCAGGATCGACACCCCGAGGATGCCGTCGGGGCCGGTGAAGGCGGCGAGCGCGATGATCAGCAGGCCGGGGATGAGGCTCTTGCCGAGCAGGACCACGCCGGTGGCGGCCAGGACGGGGCCGCCGGTCCGGAGCGTCACCTGGGTGCCGGTGGCGAAGATGAGGAGGGCGATGAGCGGCAGAGCGCTGTCCTTGAACAGCGCCGTGGTGAAGCTGCCGATGTCCAGTGCCCCGGGGGCGAAGGTTCCGATGACCGACCCCAGGACCAGCGGGACCAGCATGGCCCCGCCGGGGATCTTGTTCATCCAGTGGTAGAGGGGCACCAGGGTCCCGTGGTCGTCGCGCATGAGTGTCCGTTCGCAGGGGTGTCCCGGCGGGGACCTCGGAGGGTCCGGACCGGAACGCATCTTGTCCGTACAGAGTGTACGTACAATTTGGGATGATGCCAGTCGGGGCCACAGGAATTCACACCGGGCCCCGTCTTGGCACTCGTACCCTGCGTATCACCGTGCGTGACGGTCGGCGGGTCGGCGTCCGCGTCAGGGCCGCACGGCCTCGCGGGCGTCGGGGCGGTCCACGGCGGTGGCCGCGGCTCGGCGGGCGCGCAGGTGGTGGACGAGGACGGCGAGCGTCGCCGCCAGGAACACCGCCTGCATCGCGGTCCGGATCGGCAGGCTCTCGGTGAACCCCGCGCTCGCCCCGGTGGTGATCGCGTAGACGTTGGCGGGGAACATCGCGACCAGCAGGGCGCTGAGTCCGGCCGCGGACCACGGCGAGGTGCGCGCCCACAGGAGTCCGGCTGCCCCGGCGAGCTCCAGGATCCCGGTCACGGTGACCAGCAGGTCCGGCGCGGGCAGCGCGGGCGGGACCATGGCGATGAGCTCCTCGCGCAACCCGACGAAGTGCGAGACGCCGGTCAGGGTGAACATGGCCGCGAGTCCGCCGCGCAGCGCGAGCGGCCAGGAGCGCAGGCGCCGCACGCCGGCCGCGCCGAGCGCGAGCAGTGCGGTGGTGACGACGGCGAGGGTGATGAGCGGTTCCATCGTGGGCCTCCATGGTGTGGTATCCCGAAATCTTTCTAATGGCAAGATTGCCTCGCGCACCCCCAACTTGTCAATGGAAAGATGTGAGGAGGCGGGGTCGGGGAGGCAGGACGGAGCCCGGTGGCTGCGGACGGGGGCGTGCGCCGGGCGGGCCCCTCGGGTGGAGAGGGCGCGCCGGAACCCGGAAGCGGGGCGGGGCCTCGGGGCTCGCAGGCGGGACGGCGCGCGGAGGGGAGGGCGGACGGCGGGAGGCGGCCGGGAGGGCCACGGGATCAGGGCGGGGAGGCGAGCCTCTCCACGGCCTCGCGCGCGGTGGCCGCGATGCCGGGATCCGGGTGCTGGCGGCCGATCGCCTCCAGGACCCGCACGGTGTCGGGGTGCCGGTCCTGCCGGAGCCGGTCGACGTTGTCGAGGATCACGTCCTCGATGCCCTCCGTGCAGTCCGAGGTCAGGAAGGCCCGCAGGTTGGTCTCGTCGGGGGCCAGCGCCGCCGCGAACATGTCGATGACGACCAACGGCCCGTGCCGGTCCATGATCAGGTCGATGTCGTGCTGGGCGAGCATGCCGGACGAGAGCAGGACGGACGCGCCGAGGCCGATCGCCGTCGGGTCGCCGGAGTCGAGCAGGGCCCACAGGTCGGGGACGATCTCCGAACTCGTCGAGTTCAGGACCTTCGTGCCGGTCCACCGGCGCCGGGCCAGGCCCGGTCCCCGCACCGCCTCGGCGATCTCCCGGAGGGCGCGTGCGGGGGTGCGCTCGGCCAGCCACGTGTCGAACGAGCAGAGACGGCCCTCCCGCGAGAGGGTGCCGAGGAGGTCGAGGAGCTCCCCGGCCCCGGTCAGCTCCCCGACCAGGGGTGCGGGTACGCCCACCGCCAGGAGGATCCGGCGGACCCCGAACCGTCCCAGGTCCGTCAGGGACGCCCAGAAGGGGCGGGCGTCGTCCCCCGTCCCGGAACCGTGGCGCCCCACGACGACGGCGCCGGTGCCGGTGAGCCGCCACAGCGCGCGCAGCAGCCCGTCGACGTCCTCGGGGCGGGCGGGTCCGGGGTTGTCGTGTGCGGTGCCGGGGCCCGACCGGGCCCTGCGGGCCAGGGTCTCCAGCGGGGTGCGGGCGCCGTCCGGGGCCTCGTAGAGGAGTCGCAGCGCCTGCGGGAGGAGGTCGTCGGTGCCGCCGGGGGAGAGGTGGTCCTGGGCCTGCTCGACACCGGTCCGGAACACGTTCGCCCACCAGTCCAGCACATGGCCGGGGGAGCGGACCTGCTGTTCCAGGCTCCGGGAGGGGTGGGCGTGGCCCGCACCCAGTTCGACCAGCCCGAGCCGCACGGCGGTCCGCCACGGCAGGACGAACTCCTCCACGTCCGGCACGGGGCCGAGGCGGTCCAGCCACCTCCGGCGTTCGAGGGGGCGTCCCTCCAGGCCGCGGGGCCACAGCCCGCACTGTCGCACGGCGTCGCGCACGTCGGTGATCTCGGGCAGGCCCCGGGGGCAGACGGAGGTGGTCGGCCCGCACCAGCGGGCCACACCGAGGGCATCGCGCAGGGGCGGGGTCCCCAGTGCGGCGCGGGCGAGTTCGTGCGAGGGAGGGAGCGACACGAGGCGGGCCGAAAGCCGTGGGCGATCGGCGTACGCCGGGTCGTGAGGAGGCATGGGCGCTCACGGATTCTCTTGGTGGAACGTGATGCATTCCCTTCTACCGTGCCGGTGCGCGGCGGCGAGGTCGTTTCGCCAAGTCGGGACAGTGGCGCCCGGCACACCGGTCCGACGGCCGCTCCCAGCGGCGACGCGCTCGGGGCCGTCCCGCGTCCCGCGCCCTCGGTCCCGTGATCCCTCGGGCGCCCGCGCCCGGGCCCGCACAGGGCGTCGGCGGTCCGGGTCCGCCCGGGCCCGCGAGCCCGCTCGCCGCCCCCGGCTCCGCGACCGCGCGCCGTCCGCAGGCCGGGCCCGCGTTCCG
>Ga0233363_1000460_pt1 | contig 18390 bp, 14 predicted proteins | sample ElkDunMinimDraft_18_FD_191534 | JGI IMG/M metagenome (GOLD analysis project Ga0233363, IMG submission 191534) | Fecal eukaryotic communites from dung pellets of Tule Elk in California, USA - Elk Dung C16 | ecosystem: Host-associated > Mammals > Digestive system > Large intestine > Fecal | place... | reverse complement strand
GCCGGTGATGGGCATCGGATGGGCTGTCCTGCTCCTGCACGAACAGCTCACCTGGCCCACCGCCCTCGGCGGGGCGGCGGTGATCGCCTGCGCCGCGATCGCCGTCCGCGCCCGGACCGGGCCGATCGCCGGGGGAACCGGGAGGGCCGGAGCCGGGGCGCGGACGGGGGCCTGAGCCGCCGCGGAGGCGGGCACAGGCCCCGCCTCCGCGGCGTTGCGCCCGGTCAGCCCGTGAACAGGGCCGTGGCCTGGATCGCGGTCCGCACCACTCCGTAGCCCAGGGCCAGGACCACGACCACCCACAGGAAGAGCGCCGCCGCCTTCGACAGCGGCTGCCCGCCTCGTTCTCCACCGTTCACCGGGGTCTCCCTCCGCGGCCCGGTCCCTCCGGGCGCTCGCTCTTCTTGCTGTTCGCCGGGTGCGCCGGTCGTCCGACCGGCGCTCACGCGACGGTCTCGCGGGACCGCTCCGGGCCGTCCGTGGCCGGGGGCTGCGTCGCGGAGGCAGACAGCGGTCGCACCAGCATGTTGGCCGTGAAACCGACCGCCATCACGACCACCATGAGGTACAGCGACGCGGTGTACAGGTCGGCGCCCGAGCGCCCCGCGGCCAGCTGGTTGTCGGCGATCACGTTGACGATCAGCGGACCCGCGATGCCCGCGGCCGACCAGGCGGTGAGCAGGCGGCCGTGGATCGCCCCGACGTTGAACGAGCCGAACAGGTCCTTCAGGTAGGCGGGGATCGTCGAGAAGCCGCCGCCGTAGAAGGACAGGATGACACCGGTGACGGCCACGAAGAGCGTCACCGAGCTCGTGCCGGCCACGGCGATGAGCAGGTACAGCACGCAGCCGATCCCCAGGTAGCCGATGTAGGTGCGCTTGCGCCCGAGGGCGTCGGACGTGGAGGACCAGACGAAGCGCCCCAGCATGTTGCACAGGGAGAGGACGCCGACGTACCCGGCGGCCTCGGCCGCGCCGACCCCGCCGAAGAAGTCCTGCACCATGGGCGCGGCCTGCTCCAGGATGCCGATACCGGCGGTGACGTTGCAGAACAGCACGATCCACAGCAGCCAGAACTGCCGGGTGCGGAACGCCGTCTCCACGCTGACGCCCTCCTGGACGTGCTCCTTCGCGGAGGGGGCCTGCGCGGGCGCCCCGCCCTCGGGCGTCCAGCCCGGCGGGGGCACCCTGACGGTGGCCGCACCCAGCATCATGGCCGTGAAGTACAGGGCCCCGAGGGTGAGGAACGTGGGGACGATCGCCTCGGAGGGCGTCGCGGCGTACCGGTCCAGCAGTGCGGAGGACAGCGGGGACGCGATGAGCGCGCCGCCGCCGAACCCCATGATGGCCATGCCCGTGGCCATCCCCGGCCGGTCGGGGAACCACTTGATCAGCGTGGAGACGGGCGAGATGTACCCGATACCGAGGCCGATCCCGCCCAGGACCCCGTAGCCGAGGTAGAGCAGCCACAGCTGCCCCGTCGCCACGCCCAGCGCGCCGACCAGGAAACCGCCCGCCCAGAACACCCCGGAGACGAACATGGCCTTGCGCGGACCGTTGCGCTCCACCCACTTGCCGCCGAACGCGGCGGACAGGCCGAGCATGACGATGGCGATGCTGAAGACGACACCGATCGCGGTCAGCGAGGTGTCGAACCGCTCGACCAGGGGGGTCTTGAAGACACTGAACGCGTACACCTGGCCGATGGAGAGGTGGACGGCGAGTGCCGCCGGCGGGATGAGCCACCGGCTGTAGCCCGGGGGGGCCACACTTCTCTCGCGGTCAAGGAACGACAGCATGGAGCATCCTCTTCACAGATAGGACACGCGCGGCGTCCTGACGCCGCGCGTGGGTTTTCAGGTGCGGTTCCCGTTGTTCACGGGTTCATACGGTGCTGAGCGGGGGGACCCGCGGGGTCCGGCCGCCGGGGTGGTACCGGTCCGGTCCGTTCCCGGCGCCGATCCCGTGCACAGTGTCCGGGAAGGCTCCGGCGAGCGCGGGCCCGGGGGTCCTGTCCGCGATGACGGGCCCGACCGCGTCGTCGGCCTCCGGCCCGACCGGGGTGTCGTGCCCGGCGGGGGTCTGCCGGGTTCGCCGGACGGACCTCCCGGTCTCGGGAACGAGACCGGCGGAGCGCTGTGCGTGCTGCGCGACGGCGACGCGGAGTCCGGATGCGGGTTCCCTCGTCACCGGGGGCAGCGCGGTCCGGGAAAAGGGACACGCCTTCGCCGTCCGGGCGGGGTGGGGCTCTTTCGCCAGCGCTGCGAGGTACCTGAGCTGGCTCAACAACATGCGGACACAGTACAGGTGCGTATGTCGCCGAACAAGGGCGGACCCGGCTGTGGCGAAAGCGCCACAGAACGGGTGACATCGTGTGATCGGGCCACTGTCGGGCGGCTCGGTCGCCCGGAGGAGGGTCGGGGGTGTCGGCCGGGTCGAGCCGGCACCGCTCCGGGGTCCTGACCTGCGGTGCCATGCCCCGGGGTGGTCTGCCGGGCGGGGTTGCCGGACGAGCGCCCGCCTCCGGCGGCCTTCCTCCGTGAGGGCCGGGCGTCACCGTCCGTGACTCCGTTCCCCGTCGTGCGGGCGGCCCCGGGCTCAGGCCGAGCCGCGGCGCGGGTTGTCTAGGATCTTCCTACTGTCCAGACAGGGAAAGTAGGGGAAAGCGATGACCCTTCCGGAACGCCCGCTCTCGAAACTGGGATTCCTCACGATCGGCCTGTTCGACGAGGACGACCCGGCCACCGGGCACGAGAACACGCTGCGCATGATCGAACTCGGGGAACGGCTCGGCTTCGACAGCGCCTGGCTGCGCGACCGGCACCTCCAGTACGGCATCTCCTCGCCCGTCGCGGTCCTGGCCGCCGCCACGCAGCGCACCTCCCGCATCGAACTGGGGACGGCGGTCATCCCGCTCGGCCTGGAGAACCCGTTCCGGCTGGCCGAGGACCTCGCCACCGTCGACGTCCTCAGCGGCGGACGGCTCAACCCGGGGGTCAGCGTCGGGCCCCCCACCCACTACGACCACATCAAGGAGCACCTCTACCCGGACAGCTGGGACGCGGAGGACTTCGGCCGCACGCGCGTGTCCCGGCTGCTGCACAACCTGCGCGGTGAGCCCGTCAGCACGTTCTCCGGGCAGGAGGGCATCGAGACGTACTCGGAGCGCATCCAGCCGCACTCGCCGGGACTGGCGGACCGGCTCTGGTACGGGGCGGCGGGCCTGGCCTCGGCGGAGTGGGCGGGGGAGCAGGGCCTCAACCTGCTGACCAGCAGCGTGGTCCGGGCCGAGGAGGACGACGACTTCGCCCGTGTGCAGCGCTCCCACATCCTGCGTTTCCGTGAACGCCACCCGCTCGGGGAGCGGGCGCGCGTCTCCCAGGGGCTCGTCGTGATCCCCACCGACAGCGCCTCGCCCGCGCAGCGGCGCAAGTACGAGGAGTACGCGCACAGCCGCCACGCGCGCACCACCGCCCCCCAGGGGCCGGGGCGCCTCCTGTTCGCCCCCGACCTCGTGGGCACCTCGGAGCGGATCGCGCGGACGCTGACGGAGCACGCGGGATTCCAGCAGGTGGACGAGGTCGTGTTCCCGCTGCCCTTCACGTTCGAGTACGAGGACTACGAGCAGATCCTCACCGACATCGCCACCCGGTTGGGCCCCCTGCTCGGCTGGGCTCCCACCGGGCCGGGCGCGGGGGGCTGACGCACCGGGCCGGAGAGGGCCGGGGCCGCGGCCCGGCCTCCCGGACGGGGACGGACCCGACGCCCCCGGCGCGGCCGGACGTGCCGCACCCGGGAGGCGCCCGCCCTCCGACTCCGCACGGGCACACGCGGCGGCGGACCCGGGCGGGGAGGCGGGCGCCGGCGCCGGCGGAGGAGGGGCGCCGGGGCCCGGACCTGCCGCGCGTTCCCTCGGCTCCGCACTCCGCGGTGGGCGGAGCGGGCGTCCGCGCCTCGTAGAGTGAAGGATCCAGCGCGGACGGGGGAGGACCCCGGCGGTCCGTGCCAGCACACGTGCCCCGCCCGGGCGGGGACGAGATCCGGATCGGAACCCCTTGTACCTGGCTCGCATCAGTCTCAACGCCAAACGCAGCACCCCCATGGACCAGTGGGCGGCCATGGGCCGGGCGGTGCGTCTCGCGGTCGACCCGGACCCGGACTCCGACGCCCGGGTCCTGTGGGCGCGTGTCTCCCCGACCACCCTGGTGGTCAGCTCCGACACCGCCCCTGCGTGGGGCAAGATCCCCGGTGCGTACGCGGCGACGATGCAGCCGCCGCCCCGGCACACGGAGGGCGAGACCATCCGCTGGGAACTGATCGCCGCGCCCACCGGGCAGCGCGGGGCCGAGCCGACCGAGGAGGACCGGCGTCCGCGCGGCAAGCGGGTCGCCCTGGCGGAGCCGGAGTTCGAGGGGTGGCTGCAGGACAAGACGGCGGGCGCCCTGCGCGTGACCTCCGCCCGGTGGAAGCGGCTGGGCGGCAGGCCCGCCCGGTACCACTTCACCGGTGAGGCCGTCGTGGAGGACAGCGAGGCCCTCCAGGAGCTGTGCCTGGGCGGAATCGGCGCGGGCCTGAGCACCGGCGCCGGCCTGCTCCTGACGAGCACCGCACCGACCGCCTAGGCCGTTCTCCGCCTTCTTCCGTGCCCGTGTCCGCCGGGCCGCCCCTCGCCGCGCCTGCGCGCCCGTGAAGCACCACCGGGCCGCACACCGCACGTCGTGGGGAGATTGCCCGGACCGCCGCACGCCGCCCAGGGAGCCTGCGTGAACACTCCGCCGGAGGCGGGCTCGCGATGGGTCGGCGCCCGGGCGGATCCCCGGGCCGGGGGAGCCGTCGGGGTTTGAGGGCCGGGGCGTCGGCCGGTCGGCGGCCCCGGCTCCGCGGGCGGTCCGGGCCGGACGGGCCTCAGTGGGACACGGCGTCCAGGTACTCGTTGATGAGCTTGACGTCGAGGTGGTCCTTGCTCCGGCCGAGGAGCGTCTTCCACACGCGCACGTTGTCCAGGACCGCGAAGCGCAGGCCGTCGACCACCTCGGCGCCGTCGATCAGCTCGTCCACCGTCCAGAGGTCGGGGAACCACCCGCTGAGGATCTCGACCCGGTCGTCGAAGAGGAGGACCCTGCGGACGCCGTCACCGAAGGGGGCGTCCTCGGGCTCGCCCAGGGTCACCGCTCTCTCCCAGGCGGCCCCGCGGGCGACGACGTCGATGTCCCCGACGTCCCAGCGGAGTTCGTGGGCCAGGAGCGGACCGCTGCCGGCGATGACGAAGTCGTGTTCCGGGAGCCCTAGCGACAGGACCTTTCGGATCAGGTCGTGTTCTCTGAGGTTCACAGATACCCTCCTGAGCCGGGTGGCGTCGCACCCGTCTCACGACAGTATAGTGCGGGCCGCGAATCCGACGAAGGCCGCGACCCCCAGACTGCTCAGGGTTCCGATCATGAAGTACTCCGCGAAGCCCTTCTGGTGGGCCCGCAGATCGGGGAACCGGGCCAGGGCCTTGACGGCGACGACGAGGGCCGCGCCCTCGGGGCGGCCGATGAGAACGAAGGCGTAGATCAGCGAGCGCTCCAGCCACCCGACCACCGCTCCGGCGCCCTTCAGCGACCTCATCTCCTCGCCCTCCTCCTTGTCGAGGGCCTTCGTGAACGGGCGCAGCAGGTGGGTGACGACCTCCCCGCCGATGAACGTCGCGAGGATGAACCCGGAGACGACGACGAAGACACGGTCGTCGCCGACGAGCCGGACCACCAGGGCCGCGAATCCGGAGGCGTCGTGGAGCAGCGCGCCGACCACGCAGACGGCCGCGAGCGCGCCGAGCGGCCAGAGCACGAGCCCGCGCCGGTCGTTGAACAGGGACGGCGACGTCTGGGCGCTCTCGTCGCCCCTGGCCAGGCGGGCGAGGGCGACCGCGATGGCCGGGCAGGCGAGCACGAGGAGCACGGGCGCCCAGCCCGGCAGGAGCGGTGCCAGCGCGTACAGCCCGAAGGCGAGGGCCACCGGCGCCGCCCGCCACCAGGTGTGGCGGGCCCAGGGCAGGCTGTAGGAGAGGAGCACGGAGATGCCCGCGCCGACGACGACGCGCAAGAGGTCCACCGGGTACTGCCCTTTCCACGGGGGTGAGAGGACGGGCCGGTCCCGGCCCGGGCGTGGGACGACGCCGGGGCGCGGGGGAGCGGCCGGGCGGGGAGCCGCGCCGGGGCGGCCGGGGTGTGGTCCTCGCCCTCTCCGGGGCCTGCGCTCGGGGGAGCGCGGGTCCGGAATCCCGGGCATTCTAGGGTGTGCGCCGCGTGTTGGGCGAAGGGGCTCGCAGGGGTCCCGCGGCCGGACCCGCTCCGGACCGCCTCCCGGGGCCCGGACGCGGAACGGAACGGACGCCCGGGGAGGGGGCTCCTCGTAGGTCCACGGGTTGACTGCGGTGCGTTTCCTGGGGGGCTCCCCGGTTCGGACGGTCACGGCGCCGCCAACGGTAAGACCTCAAGGGGAATTGAGGTCAAGGAGGGGTGGCGGCGCACGGAGAAGGACAAAATGCCCATAAGGCTCTTTCTTTCTCAGGAGCACCAACCTCCCGTAGGACTCTTGCCTTCGTTCGGCAAATCATGAAGGTTCTCTCCTGAAAGCGCGCTGACCATCGCGCACTGTTGTCGCGGGACGAGACCGGCCGCCCCGGCGCCCCCGGCTCGTCCCCGTCCGCGCAGACAGAAGTCGGAAGGAGCCACGTTGGCGTCATCGCACCGGAACCGCCCCGCGTCCCGGCCCCCACGGGCCGCGGTTCTGATCCCCCGCACGGCTCTCCTCTGCGGCGCCCTCGCCGCGGTCCTCACCACCTCCCTGGTCCACGCGCCGTCCAGCGGCGCGGCCCCGCGCGCCGCCGGGGCCGACGCCCCGGACCAGGTGTGCGAGACCGACCCGCAGGCCCCTCCCAAACGGCAGATGCGCGCTGAGTGGATCGCCGGGGTCCAGAACATCGACTGGCCCAGCGAGCAGGGCCTCACCCCCCAGGAGCAGCAGGACGAACTCACCGCGCTCTACGACCGGGCGGTGGACAACGGCCTCAACGCCGTGTTCGTCCAGGTCCGGCCGACCGCCGACGCGTTCTGGCCCTCCCCGCACGAACCCTGGTCGGAGTGGCTCACCGGAGAGCAGGGCGGCGACCCCGGCTACGACCCGCTGGAGTTCGCCGTCGAGGCCGCCCACGCGCGCAACCTGGAGTTCCACGCCTGGTACAACCCCTACCGGGTGGCCATGCACGCCGACCCGGAGCGGCTGGTCGGGTCCCACCCCGCACGGCAGAACCCGGACTGGGTGTTCGAGTACGCGGGCAGGCTCTACTACGACCCGGGCATCCCCGAGGCCCGCGAGTTCGTGATCGAGGCGATGATGCACTCGGTCGAGAACTACGACGTGGACGGGGTCCACTTCGACGACTACTTCTACCCCTATCCGGTGGCCGGGCAGACGATCCCGGACGCGGACACCTTCGCCCGGCACGGCGGCGGGTTCGACGACATCGCCGACTGGCGGCGCGACAACGTCGACCAGATGGTGCAGGGCATGAGCGAGGCCGTCCACGCCGCCAAACCGCACGTCAAGTTCGGCATCAGCCCGTTCGGGATCTGGCGCAACGCCTCCAGCGACCCGGACGGCTCCGCCACCAACGGCTCCCAGTCCTACGACGGCCAGTACGCCGACAGCCGCAAGTGGGTCACCGAGGGCTGGCTCGACTACATCAACCCGCAGGTCTACTGGGAGATCGGCCTGCCCGTGGCCGACTACGCGGTCCTGGTCCCGTGGTGGGAGGAGGTCGCGGAGGGCACCGGAACGCACCTCTACGTCGGCCAGGCCGCCTACAAGGCGGGCAACGCGGGAGCCTGGTCCGACCCGCGTGAGCTCGCCCGGCACCTGGAGTTCAACCGCGACCACCCGGGCGTGCACGGCGACGTCTACTTCAGCGCGACCTCGCTGGCCACCAACGCCCGGGAGGCCATGGACGTCGTGGTGGACGAGCACTACGCCCATCCCGCCCTGATCCCGGTCAAGGACGACCTCGGCGGAGCGGCACCGGCCGAACCCGTGGTCACCCGGGCCGTGCGGGGCGACGCCGGCACCGAGCTGACCATCCGGCCCGGACGGGGCCAGGACCCCGCCTACTACGCGGTCTACGCCTTCGACGGCCCGCCCGGACGGGACGGGGTCGCGTGCGGTGTCGAGGACCCGCGCTCCATGGTCGGCACCGTGCGGGCCGCCGACGGGGAGACGGTGTTCACCGCGCCCGCGGGGGACGGAGACCGCACCTACTACGTGACCGCCCTGGACCGGCTGCACCACGAGAGCGGTGTGAGCAACCCGCGCTACGTGCGCTGACGCGGACCACCGGAAGAGCGGCGTCCGGGAGCCGTGCCACGGGCACGGCTCCCGGACGTGCCGACCGGGCCCCGGGGCCGCGGTCCGCCCACCCCGGCCGTGACGCGCGGGCGACGGAACGGGAAGGTCCGTGACGGCCCGGCCACGGGTCGGAGAAGACCGCGCCAACTCCCGTCAGGGGGTCTGGCCGTCCGCGCTCCCGTCGGCCAGAATCGCCGGGTCCGTCCTCCACCCCGCGTAAGGACCCCGCCCAGGATGACCTCCCCCGCACACCCACGGCACCTGCCGCCCGGACGCCCCCGCAACCCCCGCCGCCTCCCGCGCCTGCTCGCCCCGGCCCTCGCCCTGGCCCTGGGCGGCACGCTGCTCCTCCCGCCCGCGACGGCCGCCGACCCGGCGCCCGACGCCTCGGTCGTCGGCTCCCCCGCGCGCTACGTGGACCCGTTCATCGGCACCGCCGGGGGCGGCAACACCTATCCCGGGGCCGTCCGGCCGTTCGGCATGGTCTCGTGGAGCCCCACCACGACCCGCGGCGACCAGACCGACACCGGGGCCGCCAACGGCTACGCCTACGACGCCACCCGCGTCCGGGGGTTCGCGCTCACGCACGTCAACGGAGCGGGGTGCCACCCCGGGGCGGCGGGGGACGTGCCGATCATGCCGGTCACCGTACCGGTGGACTCCTCTCCGAGCGCCGACAGCGCGGACGAGGTCTACGCGAGCGACTTCGACCACGCGGACGAGTCCGCGACCCCGGGCCGCTACACCGTCACCCTGGAGAACGGGGTCCGCACCGACCTCTCCGTCACCGAGCGTGCGGGAGCGGGCGAGTTCGCCTTCCCCGACGGCACCCCCGCGAACCTGCTGTTCCGGACCTCCAACTCGCTCAACGGCAGCGAGGACGCCGACATCAGCATCGACGAGGAGGCCCGCACGGTCTCCGGCTCCGTTCTGACGGGCTCCTTCTGCGGGCAGCGCGCCAACGGCGGGGAGAACAACCGGAGGTCGTACTACCGACTGCACTTCACCGCGCACTTCGACACCCCCTTCACGGAGGTCGGCGCCTGGGAGGACGGCGAACTGCTGGAGGGGGCCACGACGGCCTCGGGCGGGGAGGGCTACGTCCGCGACGCCCGCCGGGGCACCGGTTCCGGCGGCTACGTCGGCTTCGAGGAGGGCGCGACCGTGGGCGTGCGCGTGGGCGTCTCCTACGTCAGCGCCGAGGGCGCCGAGGAGAACCTGTCCGCCGAGATCCCCGCAGGGGAGCACGTGGACGAGGTCGCGGCCGAGGCGGAGGAGGCCTGGAACCGGCGCCTGCGCGCCGTCCGGGTCGGCGGCGGCACCGAGGACCGGCGCACCGCCTTCTACACCGCCCTCTACCACTCCCTCCTCCAGCCCAACCTGGTCAGCGACGTCGACGGGCGCTACCCGGGCATGGACGGAGAGCCCCAGCGGATCGCCGGTGACCAGGGCGCCCAGTACACGAACTTCTCCGGCTGGGACCAGTACCGGGCGCAGATCCAGCTGCTGGCACTCCTGGAACCGGAGGTGGCGGGCGACTTCGCCCAGTCCCTGCTGAACTTCTCCGAGCAGAACGGGGGCGTCTGGGACCGCTGGGTCCACATCAACGGTCCCACCCACGTCATGACGGGCGACCCCTCCGCCGCCACCCTGGCCACGTTCGCCGCGATGGGCGTGGACGGGTTCGACGCCGAGGCCGCCTACGACTCACTGCGGGCCCAGGCCACCGAACCGCACCCCGACGGGCTCTCCGACGCAGGCTGCCCGGGCCAGTGCGAGGGGCAGCGGCCCCACCTGGAGCGCTACCTCGAACTCCACTACGCGCCCCAGGACGACTGCCACTGCTGGGGCGGGGCCGCGGAGACCCTGGAGGCCTCCGTCGCGGACCACTCCCTGGGGCAGTGGGCGGACAGGCTCGGGCGCGGAACCGACGGCGCCGCGTTCGCCGAGCGCGGCGGGTACTGGCACAACGTGTTCAACCCGGAGACCGGGCACGTGCAGGCGCGCGACGCCGACGGCTCGTGGGCGACCCCGTTCGATCCCGCCGGAGGCACGGGGTTCGCCCAGGGCACGAGCGCCACCTACACCTGGATGGTGCCGCACGACGTCGGCGGCCTGGCCGCGGCGATGGGCGGCCGTGAGGCCGCGGCCGAGCGCCTCGACGGGTTCTTCCGCACCCCCGACGGCGAGTGGTCGGTGGGCGGCGGGGACCCGCTCCGTTACGACCCCACGAACGAACCCGGAATCCACGCCCCCTGGCTGTACAACGCGCTCGGCCAGCCGTGGAAGACCCAGGAGACGGTGCGCGAGATCGCCGCCTCGCAGTACGGGACGGGCCCGAGCGGGCTCCCGGGCAACGACGACCTCGGCACCATGTCGGCCTGGTACGTCTTCGCGAGCCTGGGGCTGTTCCCGCAGGCGCCGGGCCGCGGGGAGCTGCTGCTGTCCAGCCCCGTGTTCCCCTACGCGCGGATCGCACCGCAGGGGCGCCCGCCGATCACCGTGGTCGCCCGCAACGCAGGCCCGGACGCGGTCTACGTCGGGTCGGTGCACGTGGACGGGCAGCCGTACGGGCGCTCGTGGCTCCCGGAGAGCTTCACCACCGGGGGAGGGACCGTCACCCACGTCCTGGGCGCGCGGCCCGACACCGGGTGGGCGACGGGCCCGGACGACCTGCCGGTCGACCACTGACAGGCGGCCCGACCGCTCCGTCCGCCCCCGGCGAGGGCGGACGGAGCGGACGGGCCGGCGTCCGCCGGGACGCGAACCGCCACGGGCACCGCGACGACGATCGCCCTCACACCGGTCCCGCCCCCGCCGCCGTCAGCCCTCCACGGTGAAGTCCGCGCGGAGCAGGTCCGCCTTCCGCGAGGACGGCCCCACCAGCAACTCGAACCCTCCCGGTTCGACCACGCGCGCCCCCGAGGCGTCGACGATCGTGCAGTCGGAGACCGGCACCCCGATCTCGACGACCCGGGACTCGCCCGGCGCGAGCCGCACCTGCCGGTACGCCTTGAGCTCCCTGTCCGCCCACGTGACCGACGCGACCGTGTCGCTGACGTAGGCCTGGACGGTCTCCAACGCGGGCCTCGCGCCCGTGTTGGACACGGTGACCCGTGCGCGCACGGTGTCCCCGGTGCCGACCACGGGCTGCGGGATCCGCAGGTCCGCGTACTCGACGGTCGTGTAGGAGAGGCCCTCGCCGAACACGAACGCCGGGCGCTGTGTGAGGTCCGCGTACCGGTCGCCGTGCTGGCCGCGCACCTGGTTGTAGAACGTCGGCTGCTGTCCGGCGTGCCGCGCGAAGGAGATCGGCAGGCGACCCGAGGGCTCGACCAGCCCGAGCAGCAGCTCGGCGACCGCACGCCCGCCGCGCATGCCCGGATTGGACGCGTACACCAGGGCGGCGGCGTTCAGCGCCGAGTCCGGGAGCACGAGCGGCTTGGAGGCGATCACGACGACGACCATCGGGGTCCCGGTCGCCGCGAGCGCGTCGAGGAGCGCGACCTGGCCGCCGACGAGTTCGAGGGTCGCGGTGGACCTGCCCTCGCCCACGAGCTCGATGCGGTCGCCGACCACGGCGACGACGTAGTCGGAGTCCTCGGCCGCAGCCACGGCCTCGCGGATCATCTCCGCGTCGGGTGCGGAGGGGACCACCACGGGGGGGCGCGGCTGGCCGTCGGGGTAGAACTCGCCCTCCGGGTCCGGCACGAGCCCGAGGATGTCCGCGCCGCGGGCGTGCCGTACCTTCCACCCCTGCGGGGAGTGGTCGCGCACACCGTCCAGGACGGTCTGGATCATCTCGCGCGGGTGCCCGTCCGGGAGCCAGCCGACCTGGCCCGAGGAACCCGCCCAGTCGCCGAGCTGGGTCTGCGGGTCGTCGGCGTTGGGGCCGACGACGGCGATGGTGCGGGGCCGGGCGTCCGCGGGGGCGTCGGCCCGCCCGGAGGCGTCGGCGCGGAACCCGCCGTCCAGGGGCAGGGTGCCGTCGTTGGCCAGCAGGACCAGCGAACGGCGGGCGACCTCCAGGTTCAGTGCGGTGTGCCCGGGTGAGCCGATGACCGCGGCCTGGCGCTCCGGGTCGGGGTGGCGCGGGGCCTCGAAGAGCCCGAGCTCGAACTTGAGCATGAGGATGCGGCTGACGGCGGCGTCGATCTCCGCCTCGGTGAGCGTGCCCTGGGCGACCGCCTCCTGGGCGCCCTCGAAGAACCCCGGAGTGGTCATCACCATGTCGTTGCCCGCGCGGACCGCGGCCGCGGCTGCCCGGGTGTGGTCGGCGTACACGCGCTGCTCCCACACCATGCGGCCCACGTTGTCCCAGTCGGTCACGAGCGTGCCGGTGTACCCCCACTCGCCGCGCAGGACGTCGTTGAGCAGCCAGTCGTTGACCGTGATCGGCACACCGTCCGTGGACTGGTAGCCGAGCATGAAGGTGCGGCAGCCCTCGCGCGCGACCCTCTCGAACGGGGGCAGGAACCATGAGCGCAGCTTGCGCCGGGAGATGTCCGCCTCGCTCGCGTCCCGGCCGCCCTGTGTCTCGGAGTACCCGGCGAAGTGCTTGGCGCACGCCAGGATCGCGGTCGGGTCGTCCAGGCCCTCGCCCTGGTAGCCCCTGACCATCGCCGAGGCCATCTCCCCGATGAGGAAGGGGTCCTCGCCGAAGGTCTCGCTGACACGCCCCCAGCGCAGGTCGCGGGCGATGCACAGGACCGGGGAGAACGTCCAGTGGATGCCGGTCGCGGCGACCTCGACGGCCGTGGTGCGGGCGACCCTCTCGACGAGTCCGGCGTCCCAGGTCGCCGCCATGCCGAGCTGGGTCGGGAAGATCGTGGCGCCCTCCCAGAAGGAGTGGCCGTGGATGCAGTCCTCGGCGATCAGGAGGGGGATGCGCAGCCGCGTCCGCTCGGTCAGCGCGGCCGCCTCCAGGACGAGTTCGGGGGAGGTGTGCAGGATCGAACCCGCGTGCATGTCCTCGATGAGGGGGCGGACCCCGTCCCTGGCGTCGAGTTGCAGCATCTGGCCGATCTTCTCGGGCAGCGTCATGCGCCCGAGGAGGTCGGAGACCCGTTCTGCGTGGCCCAGCGCGGGATCGAGGTAGGGAAGAGGTGCGTTCAACGGGATTTCTCCTGCGGCGTCGGCGTGGGAGGTGTCTGGTCGCGGGTTCGTGTCGGCGGTGGCGGTGGCTGTCACGGACAGGAATGGGAACGCTCCCACGGGCACTCTCCGTGAGAGCTGTCCTTCTCGGCACGGGGGCGGCCGGTGTCCGGGACCCGGGGGCCCCGTCCCACGGGTCGGCGCGCTCCGCGTACGGTCGTACGCTACGGCAGTCCCCGCCACCCGCGTCAAACCGGGGGCCGCGACGTACCGGGTGCCACCGGTGGGAGGCACGGACCAGCGGACGCCGCCCCGGACCGGCCCGGTCGCGTCGCCGGGGCACGGGCGGGACCCGCGCAGACCTCACCGCGGCGCCACCCGCGGCTTACCTCCGCACCTGTGATCGCTCACTCCTCCGCCACTGACCCGGGCGCCGGGGCCCCGCGTAGTGTTCAGCAGATCGCCCGGAGCCACCGGGCAACCCCGCAGGAGGGAACGCACCGATGAGGAAATTCGCCTACCGCATCGCCGCCAGGCTGGGCATCGTCGACAGCGAGCGCCTGACCCGTCCCTACATCTACTACTAGGCCGGTCCCCCTTCCGGACCCGGGCCCCGCTCCGGTCCGCCCGTACCCCCGGACATCCGCGGACGCACCGCAGAGCGGTACCCCCGGCGCACCCGGAGTCCCACGGGCACCCGAACCCCCCGAGGCCACGAGACGGTCCGGTGGACAACCCCCGGTGTCCTGACCCCCGCCGCTCCCAGGGCCCGTGCCGATCCTCCGGGGCACGGGCCCACCGCCACCCAGGACGGACCCGATGCCGGCCACGTACACCGCCCCTCCGGGGCCCCGGGGAGGACGCGGCACGGCCAACGCCGCCGACTACGCCCTGGACCCCCTCGGCTTCCTCACCCGGGCGGTGGGCGAGTTCGGCGACGTCGTCTCCCTCACCCCCTCCAACGTGCTCCTGGCCCACCCCGACGACATCGGCCGCGTCCTCGTCGACCGGGGCGAGAACGTCGTCAAGATCAGCGACGGCACACGGCGGGGGCCCACCGGTTTTCCCCTCGCCATGATGAACAGCGAGGGAGCGGACTGGGAGCGCAAACGTGCCCGGCTCCGGCCCGCCTTCCGCAGCGAACGCCTCGGACAGCTGGAGCAGGCCGCGCGCGAGGGCGTCGCCCGCACGGTCGGATCGTGGGCCGACGGGCAGACCATCGACGTGCACCACGAGATGTCCCGCCTGGCCATGCTGGTGGGCGCGGCCCACATCGCGGGCCGAGAACCCGGTGAGCACGGAGAGGCCCTGGCGCGCGCGGTGGCGGCCATCATGCGGCTCACGTCGTCACCGCGCCTGCCCGCGTGGCTGCCGACCCGCGTCAACCGCGACCTGCGGCGGTCCCTGCGGGCCCTGGACGACACCCTCGCGGCCCTGGTGCGGGAACACGGGGAGGGCGGTGCCGGGACCGCCCTGGACGCCCTCCTCGCGGACGGGCCGCCCTTCGCGGAGGTCCGGGACGAGCTCGCCACCCTGCTGATGTCGGGCTACGAGACCACGGCGGACGCCCTGACCTGGCTCCTCCACCTTCTGGGGCGCAACCCGGGGGCGGTGGCCCGGATGGGGGAGGAGGGATTCGCGTCCGCCGCGGCCAAGGAGGCCATGCGCCTCTACCCGCCGGCGTGGGTGATGAGCCGGGAGACCGTGCGTCCGTTCGAGGCGGGCGGGCACACCCTCCCCCCGGGGACCGTCCTGGGCCTCAGCCAGTGGGTGACCCACCGCGACGAGCGGTGGTTCCCGGAGGCGGGGGAGTTCCGCCCCGAGCGCTGGCTACCGGGCGGGTCCGGGCCCGCCCACCGCTACGCCTACTTCCCCTTCGGGGCGGGGCCGCGCGGATGCGTCGGAGCGTCGATGGCCCTGCGCGAGGTGCGGGTGATCGCCGCGGAGCTGTGCGCGAGGGTACGACTGGAACCCGTCGATCCGGAGGCGGTACGGCCGCGTCCGGCCCTGGCACTCCAACCCCTGGGGGTGCGTGCGGTGGTCCGGACGGTGTCGCCGGGCTGAGCTCGCCGTCCGGTGCGCCCCCGCGTCCTGCCCCCTGGCCGCACCGGACCTGGCGCACGCCGTCGGCGCCCGCTACCATCGGGCGCCGACCAGGAAGAACGGGATCGCGACGAACAGTCGCCCGTCCTCGGCGCGCCCGCGCTGTTCGTCGGCCCACACGGCCGCCCGCTCCGCGCGGACCGCTCCCGCGGCCACCGCCGCGGACGCCAGCCCGAGGAGCATCGGCAGGACCTCGGCGTCGGTGAAGAGCAGCACGCTCCCCTCCACCTCCACGCGCCCGAAACCCGCGTCCAGCAGCAGGGCGCGCTGGCGGCGCGGTGCACGGGAGTCGGGCATGCCGTCGGCGTAGGAGGCGACGATCGCGCGCGTGAGCCCCGGATCGGCCGAGTCCACCATGTACGCGTCCCAGTCCTGGCCGAGCAGGACGAGGCGGCCCCCCGGGGCCAGGACCCGCCGGGCCTCGGAGAGCGCGCGGGCGGGGTCGCCGAGGGAGTGGTACACCTTCTCCGCCCGGTAGCCCTGGACGCGGCCGTCGGGGAGCGGGAGCGCGTAGGCGTCGCCCCGTCGGAACTCCGGACCGGGGTGGCGCTCACGGGCCGCGCGGAGCATGCCCTCGTCGAGGTCCACCCCGACCACGTGCGGTCCCTCGGCGGCGATCTCCGCCGCGGCGCGCCCCGCACCGCAGCCCACGTCCACGACGGTGTCCTCCGGGCCCGCCCGGAGGAGTTCCCGAGCGCGTGCGCGCAACCCGACCGCCTCCGGTGTCAGGTCGAATCGGTCGAGCCGGGCCAGAAGCCGGCCGGTGTCCGGAAGGTCGGGAGTCGGCATGGGAGGGATTGTGCGGCCTCGCCGCCGGCACGGCAAGACCCCCTCCCGGTCCGGCGGCGGCGCGTGCGCACGGGCTGTGGGCCGACCAGCGCCTTCCCGGGAAGGACCGGGCAGCCCCGCCGGGGAGCGCGTGGGACGGCCCCGGCAACGGCGGCGCCCCGCACACCGGCGGTGTGCGGGGCGCGGCGGGAAGGGGTCACTCCGAGGGTTCGGGAAGCGCAGGGCATTCGATGGTCGGGTTGACCCCCATGTAGTTCAGGGGTCCCACGAAGATCGTGCCCACGGTGTGGCCGAGGTTCGAGCACGAGGCCTCCTCCGGGCTGAACAGGCCGCGTTGGAACGAGGCGACCAGCCCGATGAGCAGCCACAGGACGACGAACGTCGAAAGAACGATCCTTACGCGCACTCTCTGCCTCCAAGGGGGGTGAGCTGACGAGGCGGCGTTGCTTCGACAGGACCCTACCCGCGAGACGAGACGTTTCACCTGCTTGTTCCCGCGCAGGCGGCGCGTCGCCCGGAAAGGGGCTCAGGGCCACACGTCGAAACGCCACCGTGTGGGCCCGTGCGGCAGCTCCCCGCTCGGGAACGCGAACACCGTCGACGGCGCGACGCAGAACACCCCGTAGGGCGGCGGGCCCGCGGTCGGCGCCCCCTCGGGGCCGGTCAGTTCGCCGTCACCGGCCACCGGGGCCCAGCCGTGGCGTGCGGCGTACGCCTCGGCGACCCTCACCAGCCGCTCGGGGTCCCGCACCCGTTCGACGGCCCCCTCCACCACCACGTCCATCCGACCCGTGCCGAACGCCAGGCTCACCTCGGGCGAGGCGGCCATCAGGCGCGACTTGGCCGACTCCTGCCCCGAGGCGAAGCAGGGCCGGCCGTCCACCCACACCACCAGCACCGGGCGCGTGTGCGGGCGGCCGTCCGGTCGGGCCACGGTCAGCCAGTACGTCCCGGCGGTCTCCTCCAGGTGGGGGAGCACCTCCGCCCACACGCCGGGCGGCTCACCCGTCAGGGACTCGGCACTGGGATCCGGAAAGGCGAACACGGCACACTCCTCTGGGCTCTCCGACGTGGGCGGACCAGGGTAGTGGGCCGTGCCGACATTCATGCGGCGGAGGGCGCCACCCGCCGGGCGCGCAGGGCGAACCCGGCGAAGACCACGGCCGCGCCGACGGCGGTGGCGAGCATGACCGCGGTCATGCTGGACAGGGTCACCGGACCGGCCATCCCCGCGGTGGCGGCGAGGCCGGAGCCGATCCCGAACTGGAGCGTGCCCAACAGGGCCGAGCCGCTTCCGGCGATCCGGGGCGGCTGTCCGTTCAGGGCCAGCGCGGTCGCGTTCGGCGACACCAGGCCGGTGAACACCATCATCGCGAACAGGGCGGCGGTCACCGTCACCAGGTCGGCGAGGCCCGCGGTGTCCAGCACCGCCAGGGCGGCGACCGACAGGATCGACCCGCCCAGCCCGAGCATGAGGCGGCGGTGGATCTCCACCCGCCGGATCAGGAACGCGTTCACCTGGTTGCCGAGGATCATCCCGAGCGTGGTCACCGCGAACACCAGGCTGAACTCCTGGGCGCTGGCCCCGAACCCGGACTGCGACACGAAGGAGAACGTCGAGATGTAGGTGAAGCTCATCCCGAAGCTCAGCGCGAGCGTGAGGGTGGGTCCCGTGAAGCGGACGTCGCGCAGCAGGCCGCCGAACACGCGCAGCTGCGCGCGGGGGCTCACCCGCCGACGCTCCTCCGCGGGCAGGCTCTCGGGCAGGCCGAACAGGACCAGGGCGAAGGTCAGCAGGCCGGCGCCGCCGAGCACCCCGAACAGCAGCTGCCAGGAGCCGAGGAGGAGCAGCTGGCCGCCGAGCACCGGACCGAGCATCGGGGCCAGACCGGCGAGCAGTACGAGCCGTGAGAAGAAGGTGGCGGCGGCGTCGCCGTCGAACACGTCGCGCACGATCGCCCGGGAGACCACCAGGCCGGCCGCCGCGGACAGCCCCTGGAGGAAGCGCAGTGCGCTGAACGCC
>Ga0233363_1000458_pt1 | contig 18478 bp, 17 predicted proteins | sample ElkDunMinimDraft_18_FD_191534 | JGI IMG/M metagenome (GOLD analysis project Ga0233363, IMG submission 191534) | Fecal eukaryotic communites from dung pellets of Tule Elk in California, USA - Elk Dung C16 | ecosystem: Host-associated > Mammals > Digestive system > Large intestine > Fecal | place... | reverse complement strand
GCACGGGACGCCGAGCCGCGTGAGCGCCTCGCGCATCTCGCGCTTGTCCTGCGCGTACAGGAGCGCGTGCGGCCCGGGACGGCAGGCATGGCCCTCGGCGTCCAGCGCGCGCAGGTGCTCCGGCGGGACGTGCTCGTGGTCGAAGGTGACGACAGCACAGCCGGAGGCGACCGTGCGTAGCGTCTCGAGGTCGCGGTAGTCACCGACCGTGGTCGTCGGGTTCACCTGGGCGGCGCTCACGTCCGGCCCCTCGGCGAGGAGGCTCACGGGGACCGCGAGCGACACGGCGGCCTGCTCCATCATCCGGGCCAGCTGCCCGCCTCCGACGATCGCGAGCACCGGGCTGTCGATGGGGCTGTCCACGCGCACCATGCTATCCGCGACGCCCCGACCGCAGAGCCGAGCGGTGCGTACGCTGGTCCGATGACGACCACCGACGCGTCGCGGGCCCGCAGCCTCCGCTCACGCGTCCGCGAGGTCGGCGCCTTCGGCATCGTCGGGCTCGTGGGATACGCGACCGATGTCGCAGTGTTCAACCTGCTGCGGTACGCGGGTGACCCCGGGCTGCTCGAGGACAAGCCCTTGACGGCCAAGGTGCTCTCGGTGGCCGTCGCGATGTGCGTGACCTACCTCGGGAATCGGCAGTGGACGTGGCGGGGACGCAGCCGGCACTCGGCGCACCGCGAGGTCGCGCTCTTCGTCCTGATGAACGGCATCGGCATGCTCATCGCGGTGGGATGCCTCGCCTTCTCCCACTACGTCCTCGGGTTCCACAGCGCGCTCGCCGACAACATCTCGGCCAACGTCGTGGGGCTCGGGCTCGGGACGCTCTTCCGCTTCTGGGCGTACCGCACCTTCGTATTCCCCGACACCGGCTCGCCGGCCGACGAGGACTGACTCAGCCGTTGGAGTCCTCAGCCGTTGTAGGACCAGCGGTGGCGCACGGTCAGCGGCTCCACAGTGCCGAACCCGCGAAGGTGGCGCTGGGCCATCGCCCGGGTCTCGAACCGGTCGCTGAGACCGGCAGCCGTCGCACGGTCGATGATCACGCGGTTGCGTCGCGCGACGGCGGTCAGGCGGGACGCCAGGTTGACCGGCGGGCCGTAGACGTCGCCGAGGCGCGAGATGACCGGACCCGTGCCCAGACCGACGCGTACGTCGGGAAGATCCCGGTCGCCGCCGATCTCCGCGACGACGGCGAAGGCGATGTCGGTCGCCAGCTCCGGCGTCTCGGCGACGAACAGCACCGCGTCGCCCAACGTCTTGATCGGGCGCCCGCCGCCCTCGGTGATGACGTCGATGCACCGGCTCTCGAACTCCTCGACGAGATCGGCCAGTCCGTCGTCGTCGAGACCGTTGGAGAGCTTCGTGAACGCGACCAGGTCGGCGAACCCGACGGTCATCACCATGCGGAGGACGTCCTCCTCGTCGGCCGCCAGGGCCTCGGCACGGGTCGCCGACGCGGCCAGGTGGCGGCGCCACGCGTACACGAGCAGCCGCTCGAAGACCGGACCCATCGCCTCGGCCACCGCACGACCCGAGGTGGACCACGCCACCCGCTCGGGCTCCCCGTCGCTCCCGCGCCGCTCGAGGACCTCGGCGATCGTGGAGACCTGCCAGTCGGCGAGCCGCGACATCGTCGAGCCGAGCGCGCGGGTGAGGCGGATGACGGTGTCCTCGTCGATCACCCCGGTGCCGATGATGGCGCGCACGGTCTGGAGCGCGTCGAGGTCCGCAGGGACGAACGCCTTCGAGCCCGCGGAGTCCGGGAACCCCAGAGCCCGCCACAGCCGGCGGGTCTCCTCGTACGACAGACCGGCAGCAGCGGCGATCTCGTCGCTGGTGAAGGTCGGTTCCGCACCGAGAATGGCGCGGGCCAGGTCGTCCGCCACGTCAGATCTGCTCGTCGCTCGTCATGGTCGGGTGGTGCGCGGCGAAGACCAGGGAGGTCAGCTGGCGGTGCACGTCCTCGACGCGCGGGACGTCGTGGATGCGCAGGCCCGCCTGCTCGCTCGCGTCGTGCACGATCAACGTGCCGCAGCCGAGGAGTCGGTCGCTCAAGTGCTTCTCGAAGGAGACGTCGTTGATGCGGTTCAGGGGGATGACCCGCCCCGTGCGCGTCAGGAGCCCCTTCTGCTCGATGAGCCGACGGTTGGTGACCGTGTAGGTCCACGTGAGCCAGCGCAGGAACGGGAGCACGGCCCAGACGAGGATCACGACGAACGCGGCGACGAGCACGACCGTCCGGAGCGCGCCGTCGGTCACGGCAGCGCCGAACCCGCCGCCGGCGGCGGCGACCACGAGCACGAGGAACGCGACGAACAGCGCCTTGACGTGCGTGCGGACGGTCAGGACCTCGTGCTCGCCCTCGATCAGCAGCTTCTTGGAGACACCCACGGGGTCATGGTGTCATGCCGAGGTGCGCAGATGGGTGACGTCTCCGGCGCTGATCGCGGTGACCTCGTCGCCGTGCCGGACCTGGAGCCGCCCGCTGTCGTCGAGCCCGACCGCGGTCCCCTCGAGCGTGCTGCCGTCCGGGTAGAGGACGGAGACCTCGCGTCCGAGCGTCGCACTGACCCGCTCGTACGAGTCGCGCACCCCCGCCTGCGGATCGCCTGCGGCCTTGATCCACGCCGAGTAGAGCGCCTCGAACGCCCGCGCGAACTCACTGACGAGCCCGGTCCGCTCGGCGGTCGGTGAGCCCTCGTGCGTGAGGGAGGTGGCGTTGGGGACGTCGATCTCCTCAGGGGTGACGGAGACGTTGATGCCGCACCCGACCACGGCGGCGGGGCCGGTCGGGGTGTCGACGCGCTCGACGAGGATGCCGCCGAGCTTGCGGTCGTCGACGACGAGGTCGTTGGGCCACTTCAGCATGGCCTTCACACCAGCCTGGCGAGCGGCGGCGACGGCGGCCAGACCGGTCAGCAGCGGCAGCCAGGTCCAGCGGTGCCCTTCGATGTTGCGCGGGTGGACGAGGACGGACACCGCGACGGCCGACTCGGGAGGCATCTCCCAGCTGCGGTCCAGCCGGCCACGGCCCGCGGTCTGGTGGTCGGTCGTCAGCAGCGTGCCCTCAGGTGCGCCGGCACGGGCGAGGGCAGCGAGGTCGGCGTTGGTGCTCGCGGTCTCGGGGACGACGCGCACCTCCCGCCACCAGGAGGTGGGGCTGACGAGGGCCTGCTCGAGCGCGTCGGCGTCGAGCGGGCGTCGGACGAGAGGCGAGTCGGGTGGCAAGTCGCTCATGTAGGCCACTGTCCCACGATCCGCGCCCATCGGTAGAGCGGCGGGACCCGGCGGCTACCCTGACCCCGTGAGCGAAGCAGTGGCACCTGAGCCGGGTCAGATCGACACGCACACGACGGCCGGCAAGCTGGCCGATCTCGACCGTCGCCTCGACGAGGCGGTGCACGCGGGGTCGGCGAAGGCGGTGGAGAAGCAGCACGCCAAGGGCCGTCAGACCGCGCGCGAGCGGATCGAGATGTTGTTCGACGAGGGGTCCTTCGTCGAGATCGACGAGCTGGCGCGCCACCGGTCGACGGCGTTCGGTCTGGAGAAGACCCGCCCGTACGGCGACGGCGTCATCACCGGCTACGGCACGGTCGAGGGGCGCCAGGTCTGCGTGTTCTCACAGGACTTCACCGTCTTCGGCGGCAGCCTGGGCGAGGTGTACGGCGAGAAGATCACCAAGATCATGGACCTCGCGATCAAGACCGGCTCCCCCATCGTCGGCATCAACGAGGGTGCCGGCGCGCGGATCCAGGAGGGCGTCGTCTCGCTCGGCCTGTACGGCGAGATCTTCCGCCGCAACGTGCACGCCTCGGGCGTCATCCCGCAGATCAGCCTGATCATGGGCTCCTGCGCGGGCGGTCACGTCTACTCCCCGGCCGTCACCGACTTCACGGTGATGGTCGACGGCACGTCCAACATGTTCATCACCGGTCCTGACGTCATCAAGACCGTCACCGGCGAAGACGTGTCGATGGAGGAGCTCGGCGGCGCCCGCACGCACAACACCAAGTCGGGCAACGCTCACTACATGGGCGCCGACGAGGAGGATGCGATCGAGTACGTCAAGGCGCTCCTCTCCTACCTCCCCCAGAACAACATGGAGGACGCTCCCGCGTACGCGGAGGCAGCCGACCTCGACATCTCCGACGAGGACCGGGCGCTCGACACGCTGATCCCGGACTCGCCGAACCAGCCGTACGACATGCACACCATCATCGAGTCCGTCGTCGACGACGGCGAGTTCCTCGAGGTGCAGCCGCTGTTCGCCCCGAACATCCTGATCGGCTTCGGCCGGGTCGAGGGCCGCAGCGTCGGCGTCGTCGCCAACCAGCCGATGCAGTTCGCCGGCACGCTGGACATCGACGCCTCCGAGAAGGCCGCACGCTTCGTCCGTACCTGCGACGCGTTCAACGTGCCCGTCCTGACCTTCGTCGACGTGCCGGGCTTCCTCCCGGGCACCGACCAGGAGTGGAACGGCATCATCCGCCGTGGAGCGAAGCTCATCTACGCCTACGCCGAGGCGACCGTCCCGCTGGTCACGGTCATCACCCGCAAGGCCTACGGCGGCGCGTACGACGTCATGGGCTCCAAGCACCTGGGTGCCGATCTCAACATCGCGTGGCCGACGGCCCAGATCGCCGTCATGGGCGCGCAGGGTGCGGTCAACATCCTGCACCGCAAGACGCTCGCCGCCGCCGACGACCCGGAGGCGAAGCGCGCCGAGCTGATCGACGCGTACGAGCAGACGCTCGCCAACCCGTACGTCGCGGCCGAGCGCGGCTACATCGACACGGTCATCCAGCCGCACGAGACGCGCACCGAGATCGTGCGCGCCCTGCGTCTGCTGCGCAGCAAGCGCGAGACGCTGCCGCCCAAGAAGCACGGGAACATCCCGCTGTGAGCGACCAGACCCCGGTCGCGCCGGCTGAGTCGACCGAGTCGGTCGCGACACCGCTGCTCCGCGTCGTCAAGGGCGATCCGACGCCGGAGGAGCTCGCAGCGCTCGTCGCCGTCGTCGCCGCGCGCGGCGTGGTGGTCGCGCCGGCCACCGTGCAGCGTCGCTCGGCGTGGGGCGACCCCGCTCTCGCCACCCGGCCGACGCACTCCCACGGGCACGACGGGTGGCGCAGGTCCGCGTTCGCGCGCTAGAACCGCAAGCATGACTCTCCGCGCAACCCGCGACGTAGGTGCGGCCGATTGGATCACCTCGGCCGACGCGCCGTGGTACGACCTCGTCGCGTACGGGCCGCCGGGCTTCGAGGCGTACGTGCAGCTCGTGCTGCGCGGCGGCGCCGAGCCGGACCACGACGGGGGCGACCTCGACGGCCCGGCGCTGCAGCGGGCGCTCGCCGAGGTGCTCGCACGCCACACGACCACGACGGAGCAGGCCTACCACGCCCTGTGGGACGGCGGCGGCTTGGAGGGCAGGTCCGCACAGGCTTTTCCCGACGCATTCCCGCCGACCGTCATGAAGGGACCTCGCGTGAGACTCGGAGAGCACCGCGAGCGGGAGTATCTGCTCTTCCTCGGCCCGCTTGACCAGATCGGTGACTGGGGTGACGACCCCGATCATGGTGGTGTCGCGGGTCCACACCTCCTCTGGCCCGCCGATCACGCGTGGTGCGTCGCGTCCGACGTGGACGGTACCGAGGACCACGACGTGCGGTGGGTCGGCGTGGGAGGGTCGCGCGCGTTGACCGACGAGCTGCACGCCGACGACAGGTTCGACGTGGTGACTGCGCACCCCTACCGCTGACCGAGCCGTCCAAGGAGAGCATTCGTCGTCGGCACCCGCGCCGTACGCTGGCCCGCGTGACTCGACCACGCCTCGTCCTCGCCTCGCAGTCCCCCGCCCGTCTCGCGACCTTGCGCAGCGCCGGTGTCGAGCCGGAGGTGATCGTCTCCGGCGTCGACGAGTCGGTCGTCGTCTCGGACGACCCGGTCGTGGTCGCGACGGAGCTCGCACGCCTGAAGTGCCGTGCCGTCGCCCACCGGCTCAAGAGCCCCGACGACACGATCATCGTCGGCTGCGACTCGGTGCTCGCCTTCGACGGCGAGGTCCTCGGCAAGCCCTCCGACGCACAGACCGCGATCGAACGCTGGCGGGCGATGCGCAGGCGCTCCGGTGTCCTGCACACCGGCCACTGCGTGCGCATCGGCGAGCGCGAGGTCTCCGACGACGCCGCGACGACGGTGCACTTCGCCGACCTCGACGATGCGGAGATCGAGGCGTACGTCGGGACCGGCGAGCCGCTGCACGTCGCCGGCGCCTTCACCGTAGACGGGCTCGGTGGCGCCTTCGTGGAGCGGATCGAGGGAGATCACCACAACGTCGTCGGGCTGTCGCTCCCGCTCCTGCGCACGATGCTGGCCGGACTCGGCGTCCGGTGGACCGATCTGTGGCGGTGACGGTGACGTGAGGACGCGACGTCCGTCTCACGTCCTCAGGTGAAGCATCCGGTCCAGGTGCCGCTCCACGGGAGAGCGGCGATCGGGACGCGGGCACTGGAGCACGTGGGACCTGGCATGCTCGCGTGACCGCACGCCCTCGTGGCCCGCGGAGCCCGCGGGAAGATGAAGACGATCCTCTGGCACGGCATCGGGAGCGCTTCTCAGCGTGCGAAGCTCACGCAGCCGGTCGCTCAACCTCTGGCGCTGGACACGATGACGGTCCTCGATCTCGAGGATCCGCGCTCCCTTGCGGCGGCTGAAGACGAACCCACGCTCGCCGTCGGGCTCCACCCAGAGCGTGCCGAGGTGGATCAGCTGGTGGCACCGGGGGCACAGGCCGACGAGGTTGTCGAGGTCGGTCCGCCCGCCGTCGCGATCCCACCACGCCACGTGGTGCAGCTCCAGGTGGGTGCCTCCGCAGCCCGGGTTGGCGCAGACCCAGCCCTGCCGCGCGTGCACCGCCTGCCGCTGCTTGTAGGTCGCCAGCCGGTGGGTGCGCCCCACGTTGAGGACGTCGGCCTGCGGGGTCTGGCCCGTCGTGGCTCCATCGACGAGGAAGTCGGTGCGGTCGGCGTCGCAGCCCAGGTAGTCGAACAGCTTCGGTCCGACCGGGCCCCAGCCTGCGAGAACAGGCGGCTCGGCAGCCGGATGTCCGGCGAGCCATGCCGCCTCGACCATCACACCGACCTGGGGTCGAACCCCCCGATCGGCAGGCAGCCCGTGCTCGAGCGCGGACGCGGCGAGGTCACCGATCGCGTCGACCCGTCGCTGTGCCGGCGTCCGGGAGTCGTCGGACCCACGGGGCGCCGACGCCGCCGTCAGCCAGGTCTTGAGCCGGGCGCCAGCGACGGTGTCGAGGAATCCGTTGACGTGGAAACCCTCACCGCAGCGCGCGATCGTCAGGTCGTGCTTCTCCATGCCTGCGGCGTACGCGCGGTCGAGCTCCTCGGGGTGAGCGGTCTCCACCAGCATCGTGAGCTGACGACTCAGCTCCGCAGGCTCGCACGCCCGCGCGACGTCGAGCATCACGTCCTCGGCGGCCTCGACGATCTCTCGGTCGGCCTTCTTCAGGGCGACCGTGAACGCGTCCACGTGCGCACCGCGGATCTCCCCCGCCCGACGCGCCGCACCGACCGCCGGCAGGACCCGCATCGTGCGGCCGGCGGCGACGGCAGCGCGTGACTGACGCACGTCCCAGCGCAGCTCGCGACGCGCCCACCCGGCCGTCGACGAGGCCCCCTCGACCTCGTACGAACGTCGCTCCTGCATCTGGTCGAACCACACGGCCTGCAGGCCGCTCATCCGGTCGATCGCGGCCGTCAGCCGACGTTGCCTCTCGCACGTCTGCTCGTCCGTCGCGAGCCCCGTGGACTGGTCGGCGAGCGCGTCCAGCGCCGCCTCCAGGGCGTCCATCACGTCGGGATCGAACATACGTACGATTCTACTGCGTGAGCGCCGTCGCCGCTAGCCCGTTCGAGGAGCTGTGGAGATCCGCCTCCACCGCGCTCACCGGAGGGCGAGCACCATCTCCTGCTCCGCCCCGCCGTGCAGGACAGCCGGAAAAGACCCGCCGGTCGGCACGAACCCCTGCCGTCGGTAGTACGCCGCGGCCCGGACGTTGTCCTCGTGGACGTGCAGGTAGAGCCGGTCGAGGCCCTGCTCGTCGCGCACCCACGCCGCGACAGCGTCGAGGAGCGCGTCCGCCACCCCCGCGGCGCGTCCTCGCACCTCGGGGTCGACGAAGACGCCGACGAGGTTCGCCCTCGCCGGTGCTTCCGGGTCGGGGCCCGCACCACCGGTCGCGTACGCCGGGAGGCCGTGCGAGACGAAGGCGGACATCGACCCGACCCAGCGGCCGGCATCGTCGCCCTCGACAAGGCGTGCGACGACCTGGACGTTGCCCGGCACGACATTCCGCGCGGCGCGGGAACGCCAGGTGTCCTCGCTCGCGAGCACCGCGTCGTCGTACCGCTCGCCGTACGCGATCGGGGTGTCGAGCAGGGCCCGCAGCCGCAGGTCGCGCATCCTCTCCCAGTCGCCCTCGTCGGGGCGGAACACCTCGTACGCCATGGTCGCCGACTACTCGACCGGCAGCCCGAGGCCCCGCGCGATGAGCATGCGCTGGACCTCGGAGGTGCCCTCCCCGATCTCGAGGATCTTGGCGTCGCGGTAGAAGCGCGCGACGGGATACTCCTCCATGAACCCGTACCCGCCGAACACCTGCGTCGCGATCCGCGTGGCGGTCACCGCCTGCTCCGTCGCGTACAGCTTCGCGATCGAGGCAGCCTGCTTGAGCTCTTGCCCACCGACACCGGCGTCCTTCATCGCGGCCGCCTCGTACGTGAGGGCGCGGGCGGCCCGTGCGGCGACAGCCAGATCGGCGATCTGGAAGGCGACGCCCTGCTTGCGCCCGATCGGACCGCCGAAGGTCTGGCGGTCGAGGGCGTACTCGCGGGCGAGGTCGAGGCATGCCTCGATGCAGCCGACAGCGAGTGCCGCGATCGCGATGCGGCCGTCGTCGAGCGTCGCGAGGAACTGCGCGTAGCCACGGCCGCGCACGCCGAGGAGGTTCTCCTCAGGGACGCGGCACCCCGTGAACGTGAGCGGGTGCGTGTCGGAGATGTGCCAGCCGAGCTTGTCGTACGCGGGCTCGGCGACGAACCCCGGCGTACCGGCGGGCACGACGATCGTGGAGATCTCCGGCCTGCCTCCGTCGCGGAGCCCCGTGCGCGCCGTGACGGTCACGAGCGAGGTGATGTCCGAGCCGGAGTTGGTGATGAACTGCTTGGCCCCGTCGATCACCCACTCGCCGTCGACGAGGTCCGCCTTGGTGGCCGTCGCCCCTGCGTCCGACCCGGCGCCCGGCTCGGTGAGACCGAAGCCGGCGAGAGCGCGCCCTGCGACGAGGTCCGGGAGCCACCTCTCCTTCTGCGCGTCGGTGCCGTAGGTGAGGATCGGGTTGATGCCGAGACCGACCGCCGCCTCGAGGGTGATGCCGATCGACTGGTCGACACGCCCGAGCTCCTCGATCGCGATGCAGAGGCTGGTGAAGTCCCCGCCCGAGCCGCCGTACTCCTCCGGCGCCGTGAGCCCGAAGAGTCCCAGCTCACCCATCGTGGCCACGAGGTCCACCGGGAAGTGGTGGTCGCGGTCCCACTGCGCGACGTGCGGAGCGATCTCCGCCTGGGCGAAGCTGCGGACGACCTTGCGGAAGGCCTCGTGCTCAGAAGACAGGGTGCTGTACGCCATGGCGCGATGTTAACAGTCGTTAACGCGCCGGCCCACCCTTGCCGGCCGTCACGACGTGAGCCGGCGACATGGCGCGCGTCGACGCCGCCGCAGGTGCCGCGATGAGCTCCTCGAGCTCGCGGACGACCCGCGCCGGAGAGATCGGACGCGGCCGGGCGAACACCTCCAGAAGAGCATCCACCGACTGGGCGACGGTGAACATCCTTCCCGCGGCCCGCCGCGTGGCATCCGGGAGCGGACCGCCCCCAATCGCCCGCCGAAGGCCCCAGGCGAGCGCCTCGGCGTCGTCGGGAGCGACCAGCATCACGCCCCCGCAGTCCGTCTCGGGCAGACCTCCGTCGTCCGACGCGACGACCCGGCAGCCCGCGTGCTGCGCCTCGAGGGAGACGATGCCGAACGTCTCGTGCCAGTACTGGCTGTTGGACGGCATCACCACGACATCCTGCGTCGCCATCAGCGCGGCCATCGACTCCGGAGTCGTACGGCTCGGCACGACCGAGATCCCGGGGTGGACGTCGAGCATCTGCTCGATGATCCGACCCTGCGGCTTGTCCGCTCCTGCGGACGTCGCCGTGAAGAGGAGCTCGACGTCGTCGTCGATGACGTCGATGTGGAGCATCGACAAGAGGGTGTAGACCCCCTTCTCGGGACTGAGCCTGCCGGCGAAGAGGACACGAGTCTTGCCGGTCACGTTCTCCGGGCGCGGTTCGTCGGCGAAGCACGGCTCCGCGAACGGGTAGACGACGCTGATCGTCCCCGGGTCCACATCCAGGAAACGGGCCCACAACGCGGCGGCGTAGCGGCTGGTGGCGATGAGGGTGAGGTCGCGTGTTCCCTCGACGGCGAAAGCTCGCTCGTGCTCTCGAAGCGGCGGCGGGTTGTGCAGGATCAGGAACGCCGGTTCGCGGGTGCGCACGACGTGCGGCTCGTTGACGAAGACGACCGTCCCCGGGAGGTCCCCGACGTCGGCGAGCGTCGCCAACGACACGAAGGGGAGGTCGGGGAATCCGTCCCGCCCGTCGTCCTCCCCGAGGCCGACCGTGACGACCTGGGCAGGCACACCGCGGCGGTTCAGCTCCCGCACCTGACCGACGGTGTAGTTCTCGGAGCCACCGGTGCCTGCCGGCAGGCGGTTTCCTGGGGACCAGACGAACGAGATCATGCGTACCACCCATGTGTGATCGACGAGCTCAGTCGGGTGGCGGACGAGAGGACCGCGGCCGCGAGTCGGAATCCGACCCCACACGGGAGGAGAGAGCATCACGCCGATGATCCGCGACCCGGGTCTCGGCGTGGACGAAGCTCTGCGAAGCAGACGAACCGGCAGCACCCCGTCGTCGGCGCCTGCAGGTACTTGGGACACTAGCACGCGGCCGAGCGGCTCCAGCGGTCCCGGAAGCGACCCCAGCGTCTCGTAGCGTGACACACCGCGCCAGCCGCTTGACCTATTCGCAATCGCAAACATATGGTCGGGTTCGCAATCGCAAACGTCTTGGCTACACCCGTTTCCCCCGAGAGGAACCACCGTGCGACTCCCCCACGCCCTGGCACGCCGCAGCGCCGGGCTCGCGACGACCGTCCTGGCCGGCGTCCTCATCGGCTCCACCGCACTCGCCCCCGGCGCGCTCGCCGCGTCCTCCGCCGCGCCGACCCTCACGTTCGTCGAGGCGGGCGACACGGGCCGCATGATGCTGGTCCTCGACTCCTCCGGGTCGATGAAAGAGAAGGCGGGCGACGGCACGACCAAGATCGAGGCGGCCCGTACGGCGCTCGGGAACGTCGTCGACAAGCTGTCCGACTCGCAGGACGTCGGGATGCGCGTCTTCGGCGCGACCGTCTTCTCGCGCAACGACAAGGGCGCCTGCACCGACACCCAGAAGGTCGTCGCGCCGGGCACCGGCAACCGTGACGCGCTGCGCGCCGCCATCAGTGCGTACAAGCCGTACGGGGAGACGCCGATCGGCACCGCGCTGCTCGAGGCCGCCCGTGACCTCGGTGACGAGGGACGGCGCTCCATCGTCCTCGTCTCCGACGGGGAGTCCACCTGCGACCCCGACCCCTGCAAGGTCGCCGCACGCATCTCCAAGCAGGGCATCGACCTCACCGTCGACGTCGTCGGCCTGTCGGTCGACGCCAAGACCCGCAAGCAGCTGCGCTGCATCGCCGAGGCGGGCAACGGCCGCTACTACGACGCCGAGGACGCCGGCGAGCTGTCCGGTGCGCTCGACACGGCAGCCGTCCGCGCAGCGCGTCCGTGGACCGCGATCGGCACCCCGATCAGCGGTGGCCCCGACGCCGCGAACGCGACGCCGATCACCACCGGCGACTGGCGCGACGTCCTCGGCCCGCAGCACACCGTCCAGGGCCAGCGCTGGTTCCGCTTCACCCGCACCATCCCGGGTTCGACGGTGCGCGTCTCGGCGGCCCTCGCCGGCCCGACCGGCGGCTACACGGTGGACGACGGTCTGTACGTGCAGACCTTCGCGGGGAGCGAGGACTGCGGCACGGGCGCTGACTCCCAGTCCGGGACCGGCTACCAGCCGATCCTCGTCGCCACCGAGACGATCCCGGGCAACCGTGACTACCGGGAGGAGTGCAAGGACGGCTCCGAGATCACGTTCAACGTGACGCGCGGCAAGGAGTCGGGCGACGTGTCCCGGCGTACGGACGAGCTCGTCGAGATCCGCATCATCGAGGAGCCGCCGGCCGCCAACGCGGCGACGCTGCCCGCCTCTGCGCCCAAGGCCTCCGAGGAGGTGCCCTCGATGTCCGACGCGAGCCCGCTTCCCACCGGCGGTGTCTCCTTCGGAGACGCGGCGCCGCTCGACCCCGGCGCGTACCGCGGGTCGATCGTGCCGGGCGAGACCCAGATCTTCCGCATCGACCTCGACTGGGGTCAGAGCCTGTCGTCGGTGATCCAGTTCGACCCGGTCACGGACACGCAGAAGCAGGCTCTCGGCGACGTGGACCTCAACACCACGCTGTGGACCTTCTCTCCCGGGCGCGCCATCGCCCGAGCACCGTTCGTCTCCGACTCCCAGGGCAGCCTGACGGAGTACTCGTCGCCCGAGCTGGTCGCCGTGAGCCCGGTGGTGACGTACAACGAGCGCCGCTCGACAGCCGACAACAGCGCAGCAGCCTCGATCGCCGGGCCGTACTACCTCGTGCTCGGGGTCGCCGGGAAGAACGGCGGCACCGTCGAGGGCGCGGCGGCAGGCGTCGAGCTCGGGTTCACCCTCGGCCTGGCCCGCAACGGAGAGCGCAAGGGCGTGCCGGAGTACCAGGGCGAGGCGCCGCAGTTCGGGGGCGAGACGAGCACGGCTGCCGACAGCGACGACGAGGGCGCCGAAGGGGCCGAGAAGACCGACGGCTCCGCGAGCTCGACCGACGCGGCGACCGAGTCTGACGACGAGGGCACCGGATGGCTCCCCTTCGCGCTGGCCGGAGCCGGTGCTGTGCTCGTCCTCGGCGGTGTCGCCGCGCTCCTCGTCGTCCGTCGCCGACGTCGTGACGCGACCGCGCACCAGCCACCGCATGCCCAGCCCTACCCTCACGGGCCGCAGCAGTACCAGTCCTGGGAAGGGCCGGGCGGCGGAAACCCCTCCCCGTGACGATCCCGACTCCGCTTCCCTTGCCCTGACCCACGAAAGGACCACCGTGCTCCGACACGCACTCCCCCTCCGTCCACCCGGGCTGATCGCCGCCGTGGCCCTGACAGCCACCGTCGTCCTCACCACGCCCCTGCCGGCCTCGGCCGATGACGCCTCGACGTACACGCAGTCCGGGAAGTCGGTCGACGGCGGCTCGAGCGCCGGCGACGCGACAGCGCTCGAGGCGGGTGACTGGAAGGACACGCTCGGGCTCACCGGCACTGCAGACGGGCAGCGCTGGTACACCGTCAAGCGGACGGTCGACGGCTCGACGGTGCGGTTCACGGCAGCGGTCCCGTCAGGTGCGCCGACCGCACGGCACGACCTCACGGTCGAGGCCTTCGCGGGCAACCTGAGCTGCGGCAAGGGTGACGCCTCGTCTGCCGGCGGCGGTCAGCAGCCGATCGTCGTGGCCAGCGCCGCCGCGGGCGCGGGTGACCGGGACGAGTGCGTCGACAGCGGCGAGGTCACCTTCAGCGTCACGCGTGGCAGCTCCGAGGGCACCGAGGAGCAGAAGGAGGAGGCGCTGGAGATCCGCGTGATGGAGGAGCCGCCGGCGAAGAACGCCGAGCAGCTCCCGACCGAGTCCGCCGACCTCCCGGAGAAGCTGCCGTCGCTGTCCGACCCGGCGGACCTCCCGGAGGGTGGCGTGTCGTTCGACGACGCGGCCTCCCTCGAGCCGGGCGCCTACCGGGGCACCCTCACGCCGGGCGAGACCCGCATCTACCGGGTCGACGTCGACTGGGGCCAGAGCCTGGACGCCGTCGCGCAGTTCGCCCCGATCACCGCGGCGCAGGCCGAGGCGTTCGACGGCGCCGACGCCCGCCCGAGCCTCGTGACGTACGGGCCCTCACGTGCGGCGGCCGTCGACATGTCCAACACGTACGGACGCCTCAACGAGTACTCCTCCCCCGAGCTGCGCTCCACCACGCCGTTCGTCCTCTACAACGCGCGAGAGAACTCGTACGGAGCGACGAAGGTGGCCTCGACCGCCGGCCCGTACTACCTGGTCCTCTCCGCGCCGCCCGTCGAGGAGGGATCCGGTGCCGCCGGAGCCGACCTCGGTCTCACCCTCGGCGTCGCCGTCAACGGCGAGGTCTCCGGCACGCCGGACTTCGGTGACCAGGAGGCCGTCATCGGCCCGGACCTCGACAGCGGGTCGGGGATGGGGTGGCTGACCTGGGCGCTCATCGGGCTCGGCGTGCTCCTCGTGCTCGGGGGTGTGGTGGCGGTACTGATCGCACGGCGCCACGCGGCCCGGGCGAAGGCACCCACGTACGGCGGCTACGCACCGCCGGGGCAGCCCGGCCCGACTCCACCGTACGGCGGCCAGCAGCCCGGCGGTCAGCAGCCTCCGTACGACCAGTGGCAGGGCTCGAACAACCGTCCCGGCGACGGCTGGTGACGGCGCTCAGCCGAGCAGCATCAGGATCGCCAGGACGATGACGAGTCCCCCGGCGCCGACGCTCAGCAGGCCGATGACGGTCAGCGGGCTCGGCCGCCGGGTGGCCGTCTGCGGGTGGGAGAGACCCCTCGAGGGCACGGGGGACGGCGAAGGCGCGGGGGACGGCGAAGACGAGGGGGACGGCGAGGGCGGCGGCGCGGGGGACGGCGAGGGCGGAAGCTCCGGTGTCGGTCGCGGCGCGCGGGCCGCGCCGACCCCGGGCACGTGCACGTGCTCGAACACCTCGACCTGGGCTCCCCCGTCGTCCGGTGCCGCGGTGGGCGCCGGGACCAGACCGGTGCCGCGAAGCATCTCGCGTGCCTGCGCCGCCGTGGCCGGCCGTCGTCCCGGATCAGGATCGGCCATCGCCCGAGCGAGCTCCCACAGCCGCGGGTCCACTCGTGGCGGTGGCGCCGACGGCAGGGCCAGCCCGTCCTCGGGTCGTTCGCCGGTGAGCATCTCGGCCAGCACGACGCCGGCACCGTAGAGGTCCTGGACAGGCAGCGGGTCTGCTCCGACCGCGGTCTCCGGCGCCCGGTAGCCGCGGGTCCCGAGCACCACCGCAGGCGCGGTCATCCGCGGCTCGTGCATCGGCACCGCGACTCCGAAGTCGCTCAGCCGCAGGTACGGCCGGGCGCGCCCGGTCGGCTCGAGCAGAAGGTTGGCGGGCTTGACGTCGCGGTGCACGATGCCGGCCCGGTGGACGGCGTCGAGCGCGTCGAGCAGCTGATCGAGGAGACAGGCGGCCCACGGCGCCGGCAGCGCCCCAAAGTCCTCGATCAGGTGGTGGACGGATCCGCCGCGTACGACGTCCATCGTGAAGAGCACCGCGTCGTCCTCGCCTGCCCATCCCCGCGGAACCACCGTGTGCGGGTGCTCGATCCGCGTGCTCAGCTCCCGGATGAACCGCAGCAGCAGGGCCGCGTCGACCTGACGGACCAGCTTGGCCGCCCGGAGCTCGTCGTCGCGCCGGTCGTGGACGAGCCAGACGGTGCCCATGCCCCCGGCACCGATCGGCTCCAGCAGCTCGTACCGGCCGGCGAAGACCTCACCCACGTCCGTGCCCCCCGTACTGGCGCAGGACCTGGGCGATGAGCGGGTGGTCGGCGTCGAGCAGCACCGCCGCGGCCTCGTACTCGTCAGGGTCGCCCGCGGCACTGAGGACCGTGCGCAGGACGACGGCCTCGGTGCTGCGGTGGGTGACGACGCCACCGGCGACCTCACGCTCGAGCTCCGCCAGGCCCTCCTCCGACGTGGTCTCACCACGGGTCACCCGGCCCGCGATGTCGTACGCGGCCTGCAGCCTCGCCACCGCCGCCGGATTGCCGATCTTGACCCGGTGGCCGTTGACCAGCTGCGAGAGCATCGGCGCAGAGATGCCCAACAAGGATGCCATCCGCGCCTGGGTGACCCCGAGGGTCTGCACGCAGCGGCGCACGATGATCCCGAGCGGCTCGCCGTAGAGCTCGGCCTGCGCCCGGGTGTTGGCCTCGATCTCGGGACTGGTCATGACGGCCTTCACCCTATCCGCAGCGAGGACGCTCCGAGACCAGCGGCAGGCCGGCCCTCGTGACCGCCGCTGCTCAGCCTCCGAGCACGTGACGGGTCCGACGACGGTGCGGCTTAGACTCGGCTGCGCAGCCCCCAGGCATCTCGAGGAGCATCCGTGACGAACACCCAGGGCATCCGTCCGCTGACCAAGGTCCTCATCGCCAACCGTGGCGAGATCGCGGTCCGCGTCATCCGCGCCTGCAAGGACGCGGGGATCGGCAGTGTCGCGGTCTACGCCGACGCCGATCGCGACGCGCTGTTCGTCCGGCTCGCCGACGAGGCGTACGCCCTGGGCGGCGCCACCCCGGCCGACACGTATCTGTCGGTCGAGAAGATCCTCGACGTCGCGCAGCGCGCGGGGGCCGACAGCGTGCACCCCGGCTACGGGTTCCTCGCCGAGAACGCCGGCTTCGCCCAGGCCGTCCTCGACGCCGGGCTGATCTGGATCGGTCCGCCGCCGCACGCGATCGAGGCCCTCGGCGACAAGGCCAAGGCCAAGCACATCGCCGAGCGGGCCGACGCTCCTCTCGCACCGGGGACCAAGGACCCGGTCGCCGACGCCGACGAGATCGTCGCCTTCGCCAAGGAGCACGGTCTCCCCGTCGCGATCAAGGCCGTCTTCGGCGGCGGCGGGCGAGGACTCAAGGTCGCCCGGTCGCTGGAGGAGATCCCCGAGCAGTTCGACTCGGCAGTCCGCGAGGCGGTCACGGCGTTCGGGCGCGGCGAGTGCCTGGTCGAGAAGTTCCTCGACCAGCCGCGCCACGTCGAGACACAGTGCCTCGCCGATGCCCACGGCAACGTCGTGGTCGTGTCCACCCGCGACTGCTCCCTGCAGCGCCGTCACCAGAAGCTCGTCGAAGAGGCCCCCGCGCCGTTCCTGACCGACGACCAGATCGAGCGCCTCTACTCCGCCTCCAAGGCGATCCTGCGCGAGGCCGGGTACGTCGGCGCCGGCACGTGCGAGTTCCTGGTGGCCCGCGACGGGACCCTCAGCTTCCTGGAGGTCAACACCCGCCTGCAGGTCGAGCACCCCGTGTCCGAGGAGGTCACCGGTCTCGACCTCGTCCGCGAGATGTTCCGCATCGCCGCGGGAGAGGAGCTCGGCTACGACGACCCCGAGATCCGCGGGCACTCCCTCGAGTTCCGGATCAACGCCGAGGACGCCGGCCGCAACTTCCTTCCCGCCCCGGGGACCCTCACGACGTGGGATCCCCCGGCCGGGCCCGGTGTGCGTGTGGACTCCGGGTACGTCGAGGGCGAGACCATCCCCGGCTCGTTCGACTCGCTCGTCGCCAAGCTGATCGTCACCGGCAACAGCCGCACGCAGGCGATCGAGCGCTCGCGTCGCGCCCTCGACGAGTTCAGGGTCGACGGCATGCCGACCGTGATCCCGTTCCACCGCCGCGTCCTCGACGACCCGGCGTACCTCGGCGACGGTGAGTCCTTCGGTGTCTACACGAACTGGATCGAGACGGAGTTCGACAACACCATCGAGCCGTACGCCGGTGGCGCCGCGGAGGCACCCGAGGCGGGCGAGCGCGAGAGCGTGACCGTCGAGGTCGGCGGCAAGCGCCTCGAGGTCGTCCTCCCCGCGGGGCTCGGTGCCGCCGCCGCTGCCGGCGGTGCGGCCGCCAAGAAGCCGAAGCGGGCGGCCGGCAAGAAGGCCGGTGCCGCGGCCGGAGGCGACGCCCTGGTCTCCCCGATGCAGGGCACGATCGTCAAGGTCGCCGTCGAAGAGGGACAGGCCGTCGCCGAGGGCGAGCTCGTCGTGGTCCTCGAGGCGATGAAGATGGAGCAGCCTCTCAACGCGCACAAGGCAGGCACGATCACCGGGCTCGTCGCGGTCGCGGGTGAGACCGTCACCGCCGGCGCCGTGGTGGTCGAGATCAAGGACTGACACCGCCGATGTGGGGGGACTGGGCGCGGAGACGCGCCGTACGACGTGCTGCGCGCGCGATCGCCGCCGTCCTGGTGGGCGTCTTCGTCCTGGCGATGCCCGCTGCAACCGCTGCAACCGCTGCGGACCGCGACTCGGCCCGCACGGTCGACGAGATCGCGGCGGCGTTGAAGGACGACCCCGTCCTCGTCCAGCAGGTGTTCGGCAACGGCGACGCCGCAGGTGCTG
>Ga0233363_1000457_pt1 | contig 18492 bp, 9 predicted proteins | sample ElkDunMinimDraft_18_FD_191534 | JGI IMG/M metagenome (GOLD analysis project Ga0233363, IMG submission 191534) | Fecal eukaryotic communites from dung pellets of Tule Elk in California, USA - Elk Dung C16 | ecosystem: Host-associated > Mammals > Digestive system > Large intestine > Fecal | place... | reverse complement strand
CCACCAAAGCGCAAACCCTCGATTCGCCAAATGGTCTCAACCAAATCCCACACCCTAGACGAAGTCCCGGTACACCTTGTTGACACGGGCACAAACACGTATAGGACAGACAAGAACAACCGCTACATGTACTTATGGGACCAAGACAAGCTGCAATACACACTGCTATGCAACGGAGCCAGCGTAGACAACACCGGAAAGTGCGAAACGGTTCACATCAGCTCCAGGTTCAAATCTATGATTTTCACCGCAGCAGGACCGGGGGCAAAGGGGGTATATATAAAATGGCGCGACTTCGTCCCCACTCTCATAATACTGTCCAAAGATTCGCAGGTCCGCAGATTCGAAACAAGACTCACGAGCTCCAAAAACTCAAGAATGACCCATGCAGGCTTCAGGTAATACCAAGACCGATGCACCAATCTCACCAACCACAGCCACTAACGACTCAGCAGCGCAGAAAACTCTAAGCCGGCATTCCGCAGGTGGTGCAAGTTCAGACAAGCGAACGACAACGTTAGCCCGAAACACCATAAAGATCAATCAGATGCCCAGCACACAACGGTCCGCGGCGTACACCAAGAAAGGAAGGACAATAACTAGAAACCCCTGCTCCCATGAAATCGGAAACGAAGCACGTCATCAACCATCAGCGAATGCAGCATATGATGCAAACTACACGCCTACTCGAACACATAGATAGACAACACAAATGCATCCAAGCTATTGACCAAACGTAAAACTCACCCGTGATCATATTGCTCCGTAAACGTGATATCAACACCACCATAACCTGGCTCGAACCAACGTACAGAAACAATAACGGAAATCGAGTACACAACAGAACACCGCCGGAACATCAAGGCTGACGAAAATCGCGAGTAACTAGCCGACAAGGTGCAGCAGTACAAAGCGCAAGCACATCAACATCATTACACAAGCCAAATGGTCTGTGGCGACTTACAGCCCCGGCCGCCAAATACGAATCAAACTTCAGCTTTGGCGACGCCAACATCAACATACTGCTGGACACTTTACCAAACCCACAACCACACTAAGTCCAACCTCCCAACAGAGACAGTAGAACTAGCGTCACACGGTAACAACCCCGCACAAATACATAACAAATATCGCCCTCAACACCACCTCAAACGCCAAAACCGCCCACAACAACCAACACCACAGCTCAACACGCAAAACCCACTGCCTAATCGACTCAGCCTTACATCACACCCCAGCCAGCGTGGCTCTACAACCTCGCCGCACCTTCATATCTGGCCAGCTTACTCATGATTCCAACGGGCATACTGCCATCACATTCCGCGCCTTTCGCTGCCCCAGATATCAGTGTCGCCAGAACACGACCGACAGGGGTCTGAGCTGTGACGTCATACCACACTCTAATTTGTGAGTTTTTCGGCCTCAGGCATCATCAGTGCCAAGACACGATTGCCAGGGGTCGTCGGTCTGACGTCATACTCCCATCAAAAATCGTGATTTTCCTGCCTCAGGCCGTAAATACCCCAATGCCCCGCCACTCCTGCAATTGGACGACAACAGAACCGCAGCTGTAATCGATATCTTATCGCCAAAATATACCGCGTAGACGGAAAACACGAAATGATCAAACCCCGATCAAGTCGTAATATCTCGCTGTTCCCCGTATTTCAGAATCGAATACCAGATTGCTAATACCACCCAAGGACTTATACCACACCCCAACGTCGACGCAGATTCCGCAAAACTACTCGCCCGATTACAAAACCCATATAAACCTCCTCAGTCCCAGATAAGTAAACATCTGATCCGCGAGACGGATCAAAACCGGTAGCTCCACACATCGGGCACCGTACCCACTCCTATCGAACCTCGGACACATTCATCACCTCAAAACCATGTCCAACCTTCGAATCCTCAAAGGGCGTCTACTCGTCCACTCAATCCACTACAGCGACCCACAGACAAATCACAGCCTGCCAGCCTGTATCAACGCAACCTTCGCCATCAAGCATCCTTCGGCAACAACGTGTCATACCGCGACTATACCAACTGCCAACGAAAACGTCACCACAGTGGACCCAATATCGGACCTCCTATATGAAATTGACTTCACCTGCCCCGTCCTGGACCAGGACCCAGAATTTCTCGTGACAGTCGACTTAAGATGGGCAAACCCGGACCCAACCCCCTCCGGCTCCAACAGCCAAAACGACATCCAATCAACCCAAACCCAACCCAGAAACACTCCCGAACCAACCGTCGCAATGAGCGGAACCAAGACCCTAGGACAAACCGACCGATTGCATAGAATACAGCTGAAACAAAGCGGACCAGAACAGGCCCCTATGATATCGATCGACATAACCATACACATCGCAAAACAAGAACCAAGCCCTGGACCTCAACAATCGTCTACCACTCCACGAATGATTGCCAGACACAAGACATCCCTACTGACTGACAAACACAAGACTGAACAACAAGCCTTACTTCACTACCTCGCCCAAGGCGATCCAACGGCGAATCCAGACAACAGCGCCGGTGACGCACCGGGCGACTTTAGCTACCTCCGCCGGGTATACGGGCAACTCCTCGACACAACCAGCGGCGTAATGCGTATTCTCGATCCTGGAAACCGGCAAATATCATCTGACAGAGACCACAACTACGCATCAGGCATTATCAGCATCAATCACCGCATACAAAATGAACTCGAGCGACTACTACACGTAAGACAAGTTGACGAACGACAGCGGACTATCACAAACCGGACGATGGCAGGCATAGGAAGAGATCTGCAAGAAATCGTCAGAGACTACCAGCAAGGCAACTAAACACGTGGCGAATGGTCTGATAGACCGAAAGTATATGCGTGGCAGAACAAACATGTAGTACATGAACCTGCCAACCACCCATTATATACTCAAAACTCCAATAGCTATCCTCTAACGACTGAAATGCAGTCCAATCGTGAACAAACTAACATCAACACAACGTACCATGCAAATAGCTCACGCGATAGCTTCCATCAGCGCCGAAACCCCAAAACGCATCCCGACCCAACAGAAGCCAGGGTCAGAAATGTAAGTTGCTTGACTCACCGACAATTTAACTTGAAATCAGCGTATGAGATCTTTCGTGACTACCATGACTTTGACTCATCTCGGACTCGCCCGACTCAGAACCGACTTAGAACTCAACACACAACGTCAGGTACAGCTGGAAACCTCTAATACTGCACGGTTAGAACCAGAATGCCCCTAGGAAATCCGGCACCCAGACACGCCATACTGCCTTCACCATAATATGCTGCGTAAACAACAAATAATACGGCTGAACCCTCTAGGACCCAGCAGCCTCAGCAGATGTTTCCCACCAATCACCAGGACAACCAATACCATCAGATAGCTCCAGAGTTAACTAAGTTCTGATACCTTCACCTCCAACTCAATGCACCATAACAAATAAAAGCTCGAATCGACTAGAGCCAGACGTCATTTCCATGTCACGGTGACAGCACTTGAACGCGCCATCCACCATACGACTGACCCTGACCTCAACACAAAAACATACAGGCCACCATTTTAATACCGGGGACAACTGGGAATACACAAACTGCACAGCACAACGCCATCAGCGACGTACAGCTCCAGTAACTTGGAACCAGTGGCACCGCCTACGTCGATCAAGAAATCCACATATCCCAATCATCAACCTAGCCCACCATCACCTCCGATCGCCGAGCCAAAACACCCCCGCCGAGCTTATCCGAACTAGTTCTCCTTCTCACATCAACTCCAGACCATCTCATACGCTCCAATCACCCATCACCTATACATCCCAACTCCGCTCCAACTCCTACCAACACTCCAAATAACACCCTGCCAGGTAACAACACCAGACTAAATCGACACCACTATTGCAAAGTCAGACTACATCACAGTTCTCGTCATTAGAATACTCAGCTTGAAATCAGAACAGCTGAACAAGTCAGCCAACATGGACCCTAACCAATACCCGATGATGTATGAAATCTTTGCCGTAGCCATCTCCAACATAAAGTATGACCCAACGCCGGAACAACGCCTCCTGGACATGGAGTTTGCTGCCAAAACCCTCGAACAACAAACCGAGGGGGTAGACAATCAAATGAAAGAAGCCAGAGCGACGGTGAAAACCGAAACGCAGCGATGGTTGTTCAAAATCACGGAAATGCTAGCAAAGATAAACGGTACCTTCCGCGCTGGCGACCGAGATGATTTTCCGGAAGGCATCCGGTTCCATCATCCTCCCACTAAGTATCAAATCCACCTCGACTGGGCAATATCCGCCCTCGAATTTGCAACAAACTTTAAGAACGCCATGAAGAAGAACCTACCGGATATACCACTAGAGTTTCTAGTTTACACCCTTGGACCTAAGCCGTTCACGGGCAATAAAAGGGGCTTCGTTCCAGCCGTAAAAGCTGCTAAGACAATCCTCAGTATACCAGACCCAGAGAAACGCAGGGAAACCGTCCAAGCAGCAATTGACAACGCCATCGCTCACAAGAAAATCAAAGAAGTGATGCCACATCTTGATACGAGCAGGTTCCAAGTTACATGCACGGACACTCGTACAACCATCAAAGGGTACACCCCTAACAAACACATCGGCAGAGAACTAGAGCTCGAACCAAGCTCGAACGAGCAATTGCCGCATCATGCGGGCGAGATGATGCCGCACTCCGCCGATATACTAGCCGTCGTATGCGTAATGGCGTATGGCTATCGAGCACAACAATGGAACAAGTCCGCAAATGACACGTTCCCACTAGTGGAAACCAAAGACGTGGTACAAGTTCAAAATTATCTTAACCACCAGGCACGTGGCCTTCATAGCCAGCACGGCCGCAGCGATGCCACACATACCAAAACAAGGTCCAGCAAGCGACCCGACCACCCAGACGACTCGTACACACCTGGAAACGCCAAAAGACCTAGACACCAAGAAATACCACAGGTAGATGTACCCCGTCCACTGCCAACCGACCCCCATGGTCTCGACGGCCGCCAGAACCGAGCAGAGCCCGGCGAAGCAGAACACAACACGACCGACGATGGTGCAAACATCTCCGAGAACTCGGCAGCCACGCGACCCAACATCATCGACACGTCAGAACAATCAAGGCCACCATACGAGGATCCGGTGAACCAAGAGAACAGTATCCTAGACACAACCAACTGCAGACCAACTCCTTTGACTACACCGCCCGCAACGCCCCCAACGCCCCAACGTGTAACCGGAGGGGCTCAATCCACTAGCATACCGATGGACGTGTTGCCAGCCCACCCAGAGGCACGCCAGGAGCCAGGTATAGACCCAGAAACTACCGAATTTCTGGGCAAGTACCTACCGACAGCAATAGCGGAAGAAATCAAGAAATGTACCATGGTTTCCAAACCCGCGACTGGCAGCACCACCGTCAACCCCGGCTCCATAAAGCAGACGAAAGATCGGTTGAAGCAGGAGAGTTATTACAGCTTTCCACCACTCTATCAAGCAGGAAAGAACCGTCTTGGTCAAACACAAACCAACAAAATCACTCCGAGTGAATTTCTTTCATATTTACAGGGCGGCAAGCTCATCGACGTTGCGATAGATGCCACGGCGACCCCGCAGCCTCCAAACGAACATAACCCACCTAGCAACATATCGTATACATCATTCGCAAGGCACGTCGAAGCAACAAGACTCGAAACACAACTGCCGCCAGCAAATGCACTATTCCTGTCAACCAAAGGCAGTGCATCCGAATGGCTGCCACTGCCAACCCCATTCAACATGACGATCTCCGTACCGCCAGACAGCACGGAATCTACCGAGGAGGTATCGACAGCGTTGATTCTCACAAAACAGTGGCACAGCTCGATACCCACCACAGACGGAAAGAATACAATAACCGTCACGAAACTGAACCCGGGACAGTCACTAAGACTGGACGGAGGGCTAGACTACCTGCACGTAACGCAAAACTCATCTTTCAGACAAGTATCAGTTGACTGGGCCGGGGAACAACAAGTTACAGAAAAGATCAAGCAATGGGCCGCCACCAGACCACACTCCGCCGCGGCGAAACACAGTGACATCGGCATCACCAGCGATTGGCTGGTAAACCAGATATACCTACAAGCCGACCAGAAGCAAATCATCCGACAAGTTGCCAACCTACCCCAGATTTAATATGCGTAGGCGCCGACGGTTGAAAATACAGCATACCACAGGCAAGCCAACATCTTGCGCGAAATACGTACAACTGCACAACAGCCCGACCAACTCCCATCTCAACTCCAATTCCAAAACGTAGACTTAAACCATGGTACCCAACGAAACAGTAATGTCCGCTATCGATCAAACTCCGGCGCTGACCACAAAGCGACAAAACGCGATACAAGCTCATCTACAACACCGATCTGAGAATTAGATCACAACCTGTATCCACGAATCCGGATGCAGATCATAAACCTTCACTCCTAAACAACAAAAGCTGTGCCCAAAGCACCTCCGGCCTCAATTGTCACCTGGCTACAGGTCAAACCTCAACCAGCCCAACAAAATCAATCAGCCCACCTCAGACCAGGGCAATTCAAAGAACATGAGGCGAAAGTGCACACAAACGATCTCACAGGGCATTCAGCCATACATCACTGATGACCGCCAAACCCCATCCTAACAGCAATCCAACAAACAACTAGTACTGCAGTCTGTCCAGCTGCAAGAAATGTAAAACAGATCGCTGCATGCACCTTCCACCACTCCTGACGGTCAAATCACCCAGTTGCTCCAACACAGTCAGTCATCTATCGACACGTCAATTCTTGAAAAGACTCGCCTGTTAACAAAGTATATAGCTAGCGACCAGACCAAAACAGCCGCAGAATCACACGAAGTAAACAAACAACACACACGCATCTGCCCAGTTACTCACAGCCAAACAGGCGAACAACATACAGCTTTACAAGGGATATGTCAGCGCCGACTTGAGATCAAAGGGCGCAAAATATATTCCTCGTCAGAACACAATAAGCTAGGCCGCTGTGCTTCTTATAAATCGACTATTAAACAGTGTTCCTTAAATGCAACTATAACCGCTAATTACCGAATCGGGCATCACTTGACCTGCGATTTCCCAGACCCACACCTGATTCTTGACCAGTGCCCTCACGAGATCTTAACAAAGTTATTAGATCTATAGCCAGCCTCCCTATGTACCCTTAACAAGGCCTTCGGCCTAGACAAACGCAGACCCCTGCCCAGCGATAACAGCCGATAACAAACAACACCCGAACCATCGCATCTCCGGACAGACTGAACAACACCAACAATAGACAATGAACAAAACCCAACACTTCAAGGCCGGGTCAAAGACACATATAAAGGACAAACCGTAGGACACCCTCACGCTGCCTCCACAATGACCATCCGGCGGTAAACAGCGACTCGACCGGTTATCGTCCGCGGCGTAAGCCACCAACGGCAATATCAGGCACAGCATCGAAACACGATGCAAGATCATCCTGCTCCAACACCTAACACGACCCCGCCGCAAAATGACAGTACCCGACTCCGCCAAAAATCCCAACCCCGTCGGGCAACCGACTCCGAATCAGAATAGCAAATCGCCCTGCTGCATAAACAATCCGGCAAGCGGCACACAAGCGACACACATTGCCATCAGACAGCGCCCATCAAACAGCGACCATCAAAAATAGAAACAAAGCACGGAACGACTCGGGACCTAAAACGGAAACCCGAGTCCAATATATTCAACCGATATCCTGATTCATAACCCTAACCCAACTCTTCACACCACGACACCATCAACCCCCTCATCTCCCATATACCCAAACCCGGAAATCACAGTGGTAGATTATCAGCCACCCTGCTAGACTACGAATCATCACCAACAGCCCGCCAAGTAAGACAAATCTCAATTGCCGTCCACGCCCACGCCAAATGCCGCATATGCTGCAACTTCAACCAACGACAGGCAAGTCCGTTTGGTCTCATACCCGGCTCTGCCATGTATCCTCCCGCCGGAGACAGAAACCGTTTGTCCAGGAAGTCGCACAGTAACGATACCAAGCTGCCACCCCGACATCCAACCACACACATCAAACGCGTGGCAACTGCAGACCGTCCGCAATCAACTATACCCCTTGCCTCGACAATTATACTAACCCACCGCCCAGAGGCTCGTCCGGCACGGGTCACAGAAATTAACTCGGTCGATCCGCTGCGACGTCAAGGCAAGACCACCAGGCCCCATCCAACTCGACTACCGTAGCCCCAGCTATAAGTACCAGCACCAACACCGGCCACCTTCATGTATTCATCATAAACACACCCAGCAACAATGGCTACCATTCACAGCGCAACAAATCCCACTCAGTGCGTACCAATAAAGTTCGACACACTGCACGGACTCGCAATCTGCAGCACCTGCAACACTCCATTGAATGTGCATACGAAGGAAACCGTCTATAAGCACTACTCCAACGGACCCTGTGCCCTAAACGCCACCGACAACTTGAGTGCATCCAATATAAAAGCACTCGCCAAGAAACAGGAGATAAACTGCGCCGAGTACATCAGCCTGAAAAGTGGCAGCAGCAACCCAATACCCAACAACCTCGCGGCAAGGAACATACCTACCAGATTCGAAGACGGGTTGACAAAGTACCTCCGATCAGACGTATTACAGGTGGTACACGGCTATGTCTGCATATTCAAAACCTCGGGTGCAACCTGCTGCGGCTTCGTGTCGACAGTGGAGAACGAAACCGAAACGCACGCGAGAAAAACACACCTCTTGGAACGCGGCCAAGCAAAGGCAAACCGAGTTAAACTCCCCGCGCAAAGCTACTGGCCAACAGATGCTAAAAAGCTCCACCGGTCATGCTTCCTAATATACGGCCAATCCGACGTACCCAATACGATTAAGTTACTCGGCGACGAGGAAAGCATAGTGCTACCTCACGATATCGCCTGCACAAACGTGCGACCAACAGCCCAACCCCACGCCAGACAAACGGACAAAGAGGTCGACAATCGTCCCACCTTAAGCCCGCCGAGGGACTGGACGCGTAATAGCGGACAGCTCCATGATCTGGAAATCCCGAACAACGAAAAATACAGCATCCCCGACACGGTGCCGCAGTTTTTCCAGCTGACGGGTAACAACGAACCCACCGGTCCAATCGACCAAGTACCCAACTCAGAGGATGACGACGAGAAGTTTGCACTGGCCCGCATGAGTGAAAACCACTACAATCGACTGAAGGAGTCTACGATTGTAAGAAACCTAGTCAGCAAGGATGACAACTCAGGCTGGCTTCAACATATCGGGGCAACGCAACACCTTGAAGGTATCCAGCACTACTGGGTTAGGAGGTCCTACGGATATGCAATACACGACGGCAGCGAACTTATCCCATCCCATGACAGCCCCAACCGCTTAGACTGGGAAGTAGACCATCTGGCCACACTCGCAAGGATAGACGTTCTCAATGCAGTAGAAGAACTCAGGAAAAGAGGTCTGACATACCAACGGGCTTCAGTCATCGCAGGGAGGCATGTCGACAAGACGGAAGAAAAGAAGAGACCGCTGGATCTCGAACTCGATCATGCGTCCTGCCGAGACTACGCACACGCCTGGGCACAGGCACTAGCCTACGCATGGAGGATATTCAGGTCGAAAGAAACAATGTTTGGGCCTGAATATGACGCCGCATCATTCCCACAAGGACCGCACATGACCACACTCAGCGACAGCCAACGTGCGGCGGCAAATGAATTAAACGTCCTCATTGACGAATTTGCAAGCAATCCCGCAGAAGCAGAGCAGCGATCACGGCCTTACTTACGAAGGTTTGCACTGGAACTGTTCAAGCAGCAAATCGGCTCAGCCACGCTAAGGAACTGCATACTCAGCTACATAAATATGTTAGCTGTGTCGTTCCCAAACGGCTACCTTCGCAAAGCACAGATGGCAGGCCTCGACAAGCGAACAGGCACGGAAACACCGCAGAATCGATCACACTCCTACGACCCGATACTACACACCGAGTGGAAGGCGGCCCGCAACTTCACGAAGAACTTATCAGCTCTACTTTATGTAGGCCGTCTCTACGTTACCCTGGACACCATGGACAGAATACCAGACACAGAAGTGATGAGTTCACTGCGGGAAACCTACGACACATCATTCGGACGATACACAGAGACTCCCGTTGGCCACATGATCAACTGGAGGTCATACATAGGAAGGGTCGCAGACACCTACCAAGGAGGGATAGCTGTATGGGTCCAAAAAGACACAGCCCTACTCTATCAAGGAGTCGAAATCGCATTGTCCGATATCACAGCCGTTATCGGACGGCAATTCTACGAGGCCAAACGGACGCTAGACGACATGCTCCTCTTTGGACGAGACATCCCACGGATGGACTCGAAGCACATCACCGACGACTTGGCCCTAATTCGGCCCGGAGCCACCTGGACGTCAGTCCCGGGCAACCGTGATATCCTTCATGTGGACGGTGAACTTGACCACTCGATGCTTTTATATCGACTAGTCAAGAAGACACCGAAACTCCAACAACGCTTTCTGGTAGACGGGAGATGGACCACTACGACTGACCTCAGTCACCAAACGGACGCTCACAAGGACTACGAAGCGTCTGTACAAAAGTTCCTGGACCACCTTCTGGTGGCAATACACCTGTCGGCTGGCTCACCACTACGCGGCCCAGAAATCCTGTCCATACGATGGGCAAATAACGGCAAGTGGTGCCCAAGAAACATATACGTCCTCAATGAGAGGGTGTACATCGTATCCACGTACAGCAAAAACAACCGTAGATCCGGCGTCAAGCACACTGTACATGTACTACCTTATCTGCTGGGAAACATACTACTGGACTACATGGCGTATGTCCAGCCATTCAGACTATGGCTACTGCAGACCCTGAGAGGACGCCAAAGGCACGAGCTCCACTCGATGCTATTCGCATCGCTGCACCACCATCCATACACTAACCCTTCCCACAACGCCCAATCAACCCAACGTCTGACGAATCAACTCAAGGCGGCTTGTCGTTTGTCCGGTGTCACCGAGATGAACACCGCTACGTACAGGCACATTAGTTCGGCCGTCATCAAACACAAGCTGCTGACTACATCTCGACACCACAAGCGGCGACGGCTAAACGGAAGCAGACAGGAGGTTATACCGGGTACAACGAAAGAGGGTTACGACGCAAGTACCGACGACGACACCGGCGACGACTTTCAAAGTGACGCAGATGACGAAGAAGACACTCCAGAAGGAGTGGACCCGAGATTCGACTCTCTCATTGCGGGATTTGCCCAGCAAAGCAACCATAGCGTCGCGACACTGGAAAATAGCTACGCAGGACAGTTTGGCTTGGCGGGCACAGGTCTCGTCTCACAGGAAATTGCGTCACTCAGATGGAACGAGTATTTTCGGATCAACAAGGAGCTCCGAAGGGTCTCCGACAAAAACTTCCACATCGAAGCAGAACAGTCGATCCAAAGAGGCCCCCGACAGGAAGCTACGATTAAAACATTCGAGCTGGACAGTCTCAAACAGCGCCTAGAAATATTGGTTGGTAAGGGGACAACCTTCCACAAAGATGGGCAGCGAAAGGCGATCAGAGCCATCGCAACCAACAAAAAGACAACCGATCAACTGATCTTCATCGCGGGAACGGGCCACGGGAAAACAATGGTCTATCTCGTACCAGCATCAATGCCAACTGCAGGTACTACAATAGTTGTTCTTCCGCTGGTCGTACTCCGGTCTCAGCTGCGGAACACATGCGAAAAGTATCGGATCCCATTCAGACAATGGACACCTGTTGACGACGTATCGGAGCAAACAGTCAACATCGTCGCAGTCGCAGCAGAGAATGTTTGCAGCTCTAAGTTCGACATTTTCGTCAAAACACTGATTGCCAAAGGAAGCCTCGACAGGATCGTAATTGACGAATGTCACCTGCTTCTTACAGATGCAAACTTCCGACAAAAATTTTTCGATGTAGGGACAAAACTTCGACAGTACAGGGCACAGACAGTATGGATCACCGCGACACTGCCACCATCGATCGAACTCACATTCATAAAACAAATGAACCTCGAGAGTCCAAGACTGATACGTCTGGACACAAACCGCGCCAACATAGAGTACAGCGTAGAAGAGCGAGTTGGAAACGTTGACTTCCGCTCATGGGTTTCACAACGAGTACAAGCAATATGGCAGCAGCTGACCATCACGCACGATGTCATGGACAGCACAGCAAAGGCCATAGTATTCTGCAGGTCGGTAGACGACGCGAAGAGAATGGCACTCCTGCTGGGGGCCGCATCATACCACTCGGGCAGCGAGAACGGGGATGAAACGCAAAAGAATATTATCATCCAACAATGGCTACAGACTCCCGAGCAGACATATATCGTGGCAACATCGGCGCTCGGACTCGGCTTTGACTACGACAATATTAGGCTTGTTGTGCACGTCAAACAGCCACATTCCCTAATAGACTTCCACCAGCAATCTGGAAGAGCGGGTCGCAACAAACAACTTTCTAAGTCTGTTGTATTCCTCGCGAGTACCGAAGTCAAGGCTCTACATAAACAGGGAGCGGAACAGCACATCCGGGAGGAGCAATGGCTGCATAAAGACGCAGACGCAATGCGCCAATACATCTCCAATACACAATGCCTAAGAGGGATTCTATCCCGGCACTTTAACGGGCCAGATGATTGGATCACCTGCTTCAACGAACGGCAGAACAAATGCGGAGTCTGCAGATCGAACAGCGCTGGTCTGCCACGTACTAGTACCCGGGCTATAGAGCTGACCACCCGCAACGGCAGGGAGGCACCATATAGCCTCATGACCCAATCAACACAGCTGCATCTGTCCCAACAGGACCGGCGTGGTACACAGCAACATGGCAGCCAGGTACCAGCAAAGCGGAAACGTTCATCACCCACGCCGCGACTTACCAACATGACGGACGAAACATCTTCCATCAGTAGCTCTGCCACACAACCGACGGCATCGACGGCGAGAACGACTCCCTCATCGACGCCGACAGCCGATACGACCATCCAGACGTCAGGTGGTAATAAATGCCGGGATGACATTCGCGACACAGAACAACTTCGGGCCAGGTACAACGCAAGAAACGAGCAATACTACCAGATATGCTCGTACTGCGCAACAACGACGCCACTCGCTGATCATTCATCTCCAAAGCATAGACGTTGGCAATGCCCCCACAAAGAACGGATCGAAGTCTGCAAGCAGAAGATAATGGACGATACGAAAGAGATTCGCAAAGAACAGCGGAAGAATCGAACTCCTGGCATCGACAAGGAATGCTGGGTTGCACCGAAATTCGCCGCCTGCTACTATTGCTACCAACCGCAAAATATATGCTCTCCCCAAAAAAGAATATGCAATGACATGGAATCCGACGTAATGTGGGTAGTCATAAGGGCCGTAGCGGCAGCATGGAAAATGAATCAAGGACACGATCTCCTTGGCAAAACCTTTAGTGACGAAACAGCCTATTACGCCTGGTGCGGGGAAGCGTATCGCCCCATACATAACCCTATGATAAATGCACACTGGGTTGTAGCCCAGGTTCACGACCACCTAGAGAAGAAACACCAGTGACAACAGAAAGTTGGTTGCCAAGGGATTGGAGGCAAAGTGGATGGTCAGACTAGCATACTCAAAAATATACACAGTTTCCCAGTCCAATATAATGGTGTAAATTATGCAAGCAACCAACTATCGGACACTACGCCGACCCCACACCCCAATAAACCTTCAAACGTTTGGCACTCGAAGCTTTTGACCTGCATAACGTGGCTCAGAACATCAACCGACTAACCCCGCCCCTGTCACCACCATTTCATACTCCATTCAGATCGCCCACAACGTCTCCACTTATTCCGCAGATAACCGGCTCGACCTCGTCTATACCACGGTATTCAAGCACTACATTCGAACATCCCTCACGGTCTTACAATAACGCTCGCATGCTGGGCAGACCCCTGCACCAGTGGCAACGTACCCCTTCGGCTCCATTCAACTCCGACACCTGCTTCTCCACCACCTAGCTCAGGCGGGGCAAATCAGCAACAACGACTGCACACTGACAATACCTGCAACCGAGTAGCATCACTCTGACCATCATCGGCGCTGATCTCCCACTTAATTCTGTACAACACACACCTCACCTCCCCCACCACTCATCAAATCGGCTGCCCTTCAAACCACCCAGTTATTCAAAGTCAGCCTGCATCGCGGCTAAAGCTGCGACATCTTCAACTCCCCAGTATAATACCCGGCCGAGCCACTCAGCCAGCTCTAGACGCTAACCACTCAACACAGTCTACATCCAGTCGAGCTTTCAAACCACAACCTCAGATACGTCTCACCGACGACCATGGCAAACCCAACTGGCACCAAGAGCGCCACAGCCTCCCCAGTCGTCAACGAATACCAAATTGATCAAGATGGAAAGGCTACCAACGAGGCTACATTTGGCAATGACACAGTACACAAAGTCGATGGCAACGTAATTACTGGAGCCAACAAGCCGAAAGGCGAGAACACCGACGACAGCGAGATTGGGCCTGAAGTGTCGAATAAGCACGGAGTCCACAACAGCAGCGATGGAAGTTCCTCGACAGAGAACCTCAACAACACCAAGCGCTCCTCCGCAGACACCGATGACAACCCAAAAAGACCATCTAAAAGCGCTCGTCAAGGCAGCAACACGACCGCTCTAGCCAACAACGAGCCAACTCTCTGGGAACTTCCCGAAGGCTGTTACTGGGACCACACAATCAGAGGCATCCACGTCGCCACCAACCTCGGCAGTAACTTCGCCCTGCCGGAAGGCGCCCAGTTCAACCCCTCCATCGTCGGTATCCACGTCTCCGTCCAGGACTTTGGCGCACAAACACTGAGCGCAATGGGGAATGCAATTGCAATCGGCGAGAAACTCAAGGAAAGTCTCAAAAGAACGTACATCCGCAATATGACGGACGAGCAAGAGGGCCTGCAAAGGACAATTCAACGCCATCAATGGCGAGCTGTGGGCAGGAAGCGTTGGGGAATGCGAGGTGTAAGGGGGTCAACGCAACTGGCTGGCGCCAAATCCAGGACCAGGTTGATCCAGACGCTAAGGCGTTTGGCAGTGATTGATCCCGAGGTTCCAGGGAGAGAGGCTGATCCAATCGGTTCCGGAGGCAACGAGAGTGCAAGGTAGGAGCGTCACACAGATATCGGGATTTCAAAAAGGACTCGTCAGATCGCGGCAGGATTCGAAGTGGTGCAAAGCGAATACCGCGATAAACTAGCAGACACAGATATGGCCAGTCAGAACAATACAATTCCACTTTACCCAACCAATAAATAGTCATCGTATCTCCATCCATAAAACCGGTCAGAGAGTTTTGTTCGTGAATCAGGAACCCCTATAACACCACATCACCAACTTCGTCGAGCTCAAATCAACTACACCTTACCGTGTGACTTGCCGAATCAGTTGACTTCCTAACACTGTACATATCGCAAAAATCATCAGCTACATCTCTATCATGCCTTCCTACCAGCCTCACGACAAAATAGAAGACAAAATGCCACAACGCATCGCGCAAGCCATTACAAGTGGCACAGCAGGGGTGACGGTAATGTCCCACTGCCACGTCATTCATAAACCCAACAGCACATCGCAATAAAAAAACTCAAACAGTTTTGCATCCTTTCGTATAAACACTAGCTGGAACAATCTGAACGGCCTCGCCTGTGACGCCGTAATAAATGACAACCCGACCCAAGCACAATCACATATCCACGCAAAAACGCTGCCCGCTGCCTAGAGCGGCTATAACACCACAACAACCACATTACAAACGACCACATCTAAACAACACCCAATCAGATCCGTACAGTCATCTACATCCGTCAATTATCACCACACCTCACACCACCAACTGGCCCCAGTCTCCAATGCACTAACCGCAACTCTCGCAATAACAGACTATAGCTTCACTTACGTCTCGGGACAATGTAATATCCCGAGATCTACGACACACAACCCGGCTCCATAACATCACAAGATTATAAAACAAACGCCACCCCTGTCCTGCTTCGGTATCAAACGCCCAGAAGAATTCAACCACTAACGGTACACCAAGTCATTTCACCCGGACAAACAGACGTATCGAACCATATCACTGCCAACAAACGACAGTCCTCATACTGCAATCTCGACTACAACTCCGCAAACAATACAACATCCTACCTCTGTCCCGCACGACAACAACCCTACTGCTCGTCGTTGCTGTGTCTATAGCGACTACTGCCGCCAGCAACACAGCGAAACTCGACAAATCATAGAAGTTGGTTATACACCTAAAGCCGCAGTACCCACCATATCCCACTTACAAGCAGCATCATCCACCATTGTCCACATCGAAAACTCCCAACATTACGAACCGCCCCCGATACAGCATCCGACCCGAACATCAGACTACCGCAAGACACACAACCCAGTCACCTGCACAACGATGCTCAACCCCGCAGCAATTCCCCATCACGGACTTGGCCAGCATCTACGATGCAAACAGCATTGCCTTACAAACCTCTATACATACACCCCCTGCCTGCACGGCTGGCCGCGTACACCGGCGGGCAATGGACACGAACGTAACCTGCCGAAGAGAATCGACCACCTACCACCCTAGACTTACCAGACTTCCATCGGCCACACAGATCAGCACCGCGGGCATACCGGCCACCAGACACGACCTAGACAAGACTCCCACCAAGCTGCCACAAACAACGAACCTTACAACTGCGAACACTGTCGACGATCGAATATCAAACCACGAACAACCTTGACCCCCACCTCAATTAAATTACACCATTCGATACAGCCCAGCCACGTCGACGGCCGAGACCGTCAGTGGGCAGACTAAACGTCAATGGCAAGAACAATCGACGAAGCGTTTCCCTACAACAGCACCCACCACGTGTATACATGCCAAGAGCACAACACTATCATACGTTTTGGACCAAAGTCACTCAGGAACCACCTCAAGGAAGTCGGAAACTACACACATAATCAAACATGGACTCGCGAACAAATCATTACCTACCAGGAAGTCATGTACAGCACATACTCGACCTTCCACTCGGACACAGAATCCAAAATCAATAACTTCTGTCCACCAACCAGAACCCCAACGCATACAACCAACCCTAATGTAATACTGCCACCATATGGCCGTATCACCAACTCATCGTACTTCGAAGAAATAACACAGCTCAGCCGGCGCAACGGCTATATCTGCACCTTCAGGCAAACGCCACAGCAACCAGAATGCGGATTTGCAACCATTGGCAAATCAATGATTTACAGACACATACGAGCAAAGCACGGCATTCACACGAAACTCCACGACTACTGCAACAACGCAATTGTCCAAGCATACTTCGACCATCACAAGGCAAAACAGTGTGGCATCGTGTATCCGATAGCACCAGGAAAACTCGATGTCAAGAACCCCCCCAACAGCACACCAACACGATTGATAACAACTCATCTACCAGCGCACGGCACCTTACCGACCCCCACAAATCCCGGCCTCGAGACAAACCGATTAGCCAACCTCGACACCACCCTCCCTTCGTCGTCTCGACCGTCCCCAATCTATCAAGCCCACAAAACGCAATCTCCATACCAACCCGCATACACCCAGACCAACACACTGCCACAACACCTACCATCAGTAACAATAAATCCTGGACTGCTGACACTTGACACCGACGAACCATACGTGGACGAAGCACGCAACTTAATGACACAGCAGCACTCATGCCTTCAAGACCGAGGAAATAGCGCCCTCGACATCAACCAAGTGCTCACGCCATTGGCCATTGCCACATCAGCGGGAGAACGAACTATCACCACCCATCTCTCACTGACAAACGAACCGCAAGCAACAACGACAATCCTCAACTTTCAACCGACTCCTGCAAACCACCACTATAAACACAATACAGGGCCAGCCCTATACCCCCAGGATGCTACAATAATTTAGTCAGACCGTAAACAAGCAGAACAATTGGTGGTGACACTGTTGATACACATCCATAGATATACTGTAGCACACTATAGCACGCAATAAAATGGCACCAACATGATAAATGTCTCCCATCTACAACTAAGATTGAACACCCAGGCAACCATTGACTGTCAAAACAGCCCATAACAACAATAACCACAGTCCGAAACACTCTCAAACGAGACCACAATCCCGGTAACTGCAACACCCCCACGATACCATGACTATTTAGGAACACTAGTTTTGGCCCATCCCCGTTAATCACGTACTCCCGTA
>Ga0233363_1000455_pt1 | contig 18518 bp, 16 predicted proteins | sample ElkDunMinimDraft_18_FD_191534 | JGI IMG/M metagenome (GOLD analysis project Ga0233363, IMG submission 191534) | Fecal eukaryotic communites from dung pellets of Tule Elk in California, USA - Elk Dung C16 | ecosystem: Host-associated > Mammals > Digestive system > Large intestine > Fecal | place... | reverse complement strand
ACCCGAGCCCCACCCGGACCCCCGGTGGCGGCGGTGGGAGCGACAACCGCGACCGCGGCTCGAACAGCCCGTCCGCCGGCTCCGGTTCGCCCCGCGCCGGGGTGGGCGACGTGCCCACCACCGGCGCCGACATCCCGACCCTGCCGCGCAACGACGCCGACCTGCCCGAGGTCGCGCCCGGTTCGGAGGACCTCGCCGAACTGCCCCTGGTCTCCCCGCAGTCCGACGACGGCATCGACGAGACCGAGGTGGCCGCGGACCACGGCGACATGGGGCCGAACATGGCCCCGGCGGTCCTGCTCGCGGCGCTCCTCCTCGCACTGCTGCTCGCCGCACCGCTCGCGCCCGTGCGCCGCGTCCGCGTCGGCGGCGGATACCAGGGCAAGCGCCGCAAGGGGTGAGCCTGCGGGCCGCGCGAGGCCCCTCCCACACGCCGGGGGCGCCCGGGGACGTGTCCCCGGGCGCCCCCGTTCCGTGTCCGGGGCCGCGCCGCCGGCCGGGCTCCGGGGAGCCTGTCACGGCACCGGGGACCGCCCGCCGGGCGCCACGCCGGCGCCCCGGGGAGAGTCGACCGCAGACCAGGCCTCGCACCAGGACAAAAGCCTCACTGTGCGAGGCTGACAGAATCTTTACGGCCCCTCCGTCGTAGGCTTTCGGTCCATGAGCACCCCGCTAGTCACCGATGATCTGGCCTCCGGCCTGGCCGACCAGGTCCTGACACTCGCCGAATCCGCGCGCAGCGAGGACGGCGTCGCACCGCTGTCCGAGCACACCCTGCTCCGTGTCCGCCACGGCGCGCCCTCCGGGAGCAGCCGCTTCCACGTCATCACCGAGGACGACCGCGTGGTCGGTTTCGCCCTCGTCGAACGCGTCCCCGGAGAACCCGACTCCGGCGAGGTCGTCGTCGACCCCGCGTACCGGGGCCGGGGGTACGGCACCGCCCTGCTCCGCTCCGTCGACCGGGACGCGGGCCCCGACGGGGTCCGGGTATGGGCCCACGGGCGCACCCCGCAGGCCGTCTCCGTCGCGGAGGGCGACGGCTGGACCGCCGTCCGCGCGCTGCACAAGATGCGGATGCCTCTGCACGACATCCCGGCCGGCGAGGCGGGAGGCCCCTGGGAGGCGCCCGAGCTCCCCGAGCCGGTGCTCCGGAGCGACGTGGCCGACAGCGTGCGGGTGCGGGAGTTCGTCGTCGGCCAGGACGAGGAGGCGTGGCTGGCCGCCAACGCGCTGGCGTTCGCCGACCACCCCGAGCAGGGCCAGCTCACCCTGGACGACCTGCTCCAGCGCGAGATCGAGGACTGGTTCGACCCCCGCGGCTTCTTCCTCGCCACCACCAAGGACGGCAAGGTCGCCGCGTTCCACTGGACCAAGACCCACGCCGACGGCGCCGGTCTCACCGACGGCGAACCCGTCGGCGAGGTCTACGCGGTCGGCGTCGTCCCGTCCTGGCAGGGCAGCGGCCTGGGACGGACGCTGACGCTCGCCGGTCTCCAGCACCTGCGCGACGCGGGGCTGCCCTGGGTCCACCTCTACGTGGACGGTGACAACGAGGCCGCCGTGCGGCTGTACGAGTCACTCGGGTTCGGCATGTGGGACACCGACGTGATGTACGCGCCGCCCGGGAAGGGGCACTCCTCCGCCTGACGTGCGGCTGATCACATTCACCGGGCAATCCCCCTACCGCCACGGTAGTGCGACGCCTCGTTCATCCCCCGTTCACCTTCTCTGGGACAACTGGTCACCTCCTACGCCTACCTTCACAATCGGCGCGGGACGACCATTTCGCGCACGGTGGCCGTGGGATCGCGGCCGCCGGAAGGCCAGACGCGGGGCACGACGGCCCCCTGCGGGGGAGACTCCCCGGCACGGGGAGCGCCGGGACCCGCCCGGAACAACGAGAACAGGCGTACACGGGGGTGTCCGGTGCACACCGCGCCACCCCGGCGACCCGCACTGCAACCCTTCCGAACCGGAGCCAATCCATGACGACCACGGACGCGCCCAAGGCGGCACCGCCGCCCACGGGCAAGCGCCGGATGGGCGACGTCGTTTTCGCCGGCACCGCCCGAGGCTCGGGCATCCTGATCCTGCTGATCCTCGCCGGTGTCGCCGCCTTTCTGATCGTTCAGGCCTGGCCGTCCCTGGCCGCCAACACCGCGAACTTCCTGACCTCCCAGGCGTGGGAGGCCAACGTCCGCGAGTCGCCCGCGTTCGGCGTCGCCGCCCTGGCCTTCGGCACCGTGCTCGCCGCCGCGATCGCGCTCCTCCTGGCCACCCCGGTGGCGATCGGGATCGCGCTCTTCATCGTCTACTACGCGCCCCGCAAGCTGGCCTCCCTGCTGGGCTACCTGGTCGACCTGCTCGCCGCCATCCCCAGCGTCGTGTACGGCCTGTGGGGCATCGGCTTCCTCGCCCCCCAGCTCGTGCCGGTGTACGAGGGCATGACCCGGTACCTCGGCTGGATCCCCCTGTTCGCGGGCCCCGCCTCCACCTCGGCGCGGACCATCCTGACCGCCGGTATCGTCCTGGCCGTGATGATCCTGCCGATCATCACCGCGATGTCCCGCGACGTCTTCCACCAGGTGCCCCAGGGGCACCGCGAGGCAGCGCTGGCCATGGGCGCCACCCGCTGGGAGATGATCCGCCTCGCCGTCCTGCCGTTCGGCAAGTCCGGCATCGTCGGCGGCGCCATGCTCGGCATGGGGCGCGCCCTCGGCGAGACCATGGCCGTCGCCATGATCCTCTCCCCCTCCCTCGCCATCTCCTGGAACCTGCTCCAGAGCGGTAACCAGACCATCGCCGGGCACATCGCGCTCCAGTACCCCGAGGCCACCGGCTACGGCGTGTCCGCGCTGATCGCCGCAGGCCTGGTGCTGTTCGCGATCACCCTGGTTGTCAACATGGGCGCACGCTACGTCGTGGCGCGTGGGAACAAGGAGTCCTGATGAGCCTGACGACCACGCCACCGCCCGGCCCCGAGATGGGCCCCGCCTCGTCGGCCCTGCGCCGCGGCTCACTGCCCAACCGCTTCCCGGTGGCCCTGCTCGCCGCCACCGCCGCCGTCGTGGCGGGCGTCCTGCTGGCCTTCTCCTCCTTCGGGTTCGTCCTGTGGGGGCTGCTCACCGCCGTCGCCTACGTGGTGTTCGTCGTGACCGCCTCCGCGCGTGTCGAGGGCGGACGCAAGGCCAGGGACCGTCTGGTCACCTCACTGGTCTACGGCTGCTTCCTGCTCGCGATGCTGCCGCTGGTGTCGGTGCTCTGGACCGTGCTCGGCAACGGCTTCGCCCGGTTCGACCCCTACTTCCTGTCGGTGTCCATGAACGGCGTCCTGCCGAGCATGGACGCGGGCGGCGCCTACCACGCGATCGTGGGCACCCTCGCGATCACCGGCATGGCCACGCTCATCTCGGTGCCGATCGGCGTGATGACCGCCGTGTACCTGGTCGAGTACGCCGAGGGCCGCATGAAGCGGACCATCATGTTCTTCGTCGACGTCATGACGGGCATCCCGTCGATCGTCGCCGGACTGTTCGTGGTGGCGCTGTGGATCATCCTGTTCGGTCCGGGGGCGACCAACGGCGCCGCCGGCGCGATCGCCCTCGCCGTGCTGATGATCCCGGTCGTGGTCCGGTCCAGCGAGGAGATGCTGCGGCTGGTGCCGCAGGACCTGCGCGAGGCGTCGTACGCCCTGGGCGTGCCCAAGTGGCGGACCATCACCAAGGTGGTGCTCCCCACCTCGGCGGCCGGTCTGACCACCGGAATCATGCTCGCCATCGCGCGCGTTATCGGAGAGACGGCACCGCTGATCCTCACCGCGGGGTCGTCCGCGGTGTCGATCAACTGGAACCTGTTCGACGGGCAGATGATGAGCCTCCCGGTGTTCATCTACTCACAGGTCCGCATGGGCGGCGCCGTCAACTACGAGAGGGCCTGGGCCGCGGCGCTGACGCTGATCCTCGTGGTCATGCTGCTGTTCTTCCTGGCCCGCATGATCGGCCGCCTGTTCGCGCCGAAGGCCCGTTGATCCCTACACCAACCGCCCACGTCCCGCGCGTGGAGCAGACTGACGAGGAACATCCAGTGGCGAAACGAATCGACGTCTCCGGCCTCAACGTCTACTACGGCGACTTCAAGGCCGTCGAGGACGTGTCGATGACCATCGAGCCGCGGTCGGTGACGGCGTTCATCGGGTCGTCCGGCTGCGGCAAGTCCACCTTCCTGCGGACCCTCAACCGGATGCACGAGGTGACCCCGGGCGCCCGCGCCGAGGGCAAGGTCCTCCTCGACGACCTGGACGTCTACGGTCACGACGTGGACCCCGTCATGGTGCGCAGCGAGGTCGGCATGGTCTTCCAGAAGGCCAACCCGTTCCCGACCATGTCGATCTACGACAACGTCATCGCCGGCGCCCGCCTCAACAACCGCCGGATGAGCCGGTCCGAGGCCGACGAACTGGTGGAGCAGTCGCTGCGCGGCGCGAACCTCTGGGAGGAGGTCAAGGACCGGCTGAACAAGCCCGGTTCGGGCCTCTCCGGCGGTCAGCAGCAGCGCCTGTGCATCGCCCGTGCGACGGCCGTGAAGCCGTCCGTGCTGCTGATGGACGAGCCGTGCTCCGCGCTGGACCCGATCTCGACCCTGGCGATCGAGGACCTCATTCACAAGCTGAAGGAGGACTACACGATCGTCATCGTCACCCACAACATGCAGCAGGCGGCGCGCGTGTCCGACCGGACCGCGTTCTTCAACCTGTCGGCTCCCGGCAAACCCGGCAAGCTCATCGAGATGGGCGAGACCAACCAGATGTTCACGCGGCCGGACAAGAAGGAGACCGAGAACTATATCACCGGGCGTTTCGGCTAAGGAGCCACTTTCCCGACACCCGGCGATGGTGTGGGCGATTCGGCTAAAGAGTCACTGGCCCTGCGCTGACCTGGGCATCGCCCGGCGATGGTGTGGGCGATTCGGCTAAGGAGCCACTTTCCCGACGCCCGGCGATGGTGTGGGCGATTCGGCTAAGGAGCCACGCGCCCTGCGCTGACCTGGGCATCGCCCGGCGATGGTGTGGGCGATTCGGCTAAGGAGCCACACGCCCTGCGCTGACCTGGGCGACGCACGGCGATGGTCCGGCGCTGCGCTTCGAGGCCGACCCGGCCGCTGCCCGTTCCCCGCCCCGTGCGGGACCCGAAGGAGAAGAAGGCGTGACCACACCCCTGGTGATCGACACCGACACCGCGCAGGACGACTGCGTCGCGCTCCTCGTCGGGCTGCTGGACCCCGGAGCGGATCTGCGCGCCATCACCATGGTCGCCGGGAACGTCGGCTTCGACCAGCAGGTGCGCAACGCCTTCCTCACCCTCAACGTGGCCGGGCGCCCGGGCGAGGTACCCGTCTACCTCGGATGCCGCCGTCCGCTGACACGCGCGTGGGTGAGCGCGGAGAACGTCCACGGCGACGGGTCGGGCGGGCTGTCCATGGACCGGTCCGGCCTGGAGCCCGAGGCCGAGCACGCGGTCGACGCCCTGGTCCGGCTGGCCGCCGAGAACCCCGGCGAGCTGTCCGTGGTGGCGATCGGCCCGCTGACCAACATCGCGATGGCGGTCGTCAAGGACCCGGACTTCGTCCGCAACGTGCGCACCCTGTACGTCATGGGCGGCTCCAACAACGGGCGCGGCAACATCACGGCCGCAGCCGAGTTCAACTTCTACGTGGACCCCGAGGCCGCGAAGGCCGTCTTCGAGGCGGGCTTCGACGTCACGGTGGTCCCGTGGGACCCGCTGACGCTGCGCCAGGCGGTGTTCGGCCAGGAGCGGCTGGACGCCGTCGCCGCGATCGGCACGCCGCTGGCCGACTTCTTCGTCCGGGTGTGCTCCGCCACGCTGGAGTTCGACCGGAAGGTCGGGATCGACGGCACCACCCATCCCGACTCGCTGACCGCCGCCGTCCTGCTCCGCCCGGACCTGGTGCGCCGCTCCGGGCGCTACCACGTGGACGTGGAGACCGCCGGGGAGCTGACCCGCGGCTACTCGGCCATGTCCTGGGGCGTGCACGGGCTGGAGCCCAACGCGACGGTGGTCGAGGAGATCGACGCCGAGGGGTTCTTCGAGTACGTCGTCGAGGTGCTGTCCCGGCCCACCTCCCCGCCCAGGGAGATCACCGGGCTGTAGGCCCCGGCAGGGCCCTCCACCGCCCTCCTACGCCTCGGCCCGCCGCCGCGTCGCGTCGCTGGTGCCCAGGAGCGCCAGTGCCTGCGCGCTCCGGCTCCCCGGCTCGGCGTGGTAGATGACGAGCTGCTGTCCCCGCGCCCCGCGCACGTCGAAGGCCTGGTAGACCAGCGAGAGGGCCCCGACGTCCGGGTGGACGAACTCCTTGGCGTTGCTGGTCTTGCCGCGCACGGTGTGGGTCCTCCAGAGTTCGGCGAAGTCCCCGCTCCCCTCGATCAGCTCCCTGACCAGGGACGTGAGCCCGGGGTGGTGCGGATCGAGCCCCACCGCGTGGCGAAGACCCGCCGCGGTCGTGCGGGCGGCCCGCTCCCACCTCGCGTGGAAGGTGCGCGCCGCCGGGTCGAGGAAGGTCATCCGGGCCAGGTTGTCCGCCCGCTCGAACGGCGAGAACAGCGCCCCGGCCAGCGCGTTGGCGGCCAGGAGGTCCAGTGCGGGGTTGAGCACGAACGCCGGTGTGTTCGGGTACCCGTCCAGCAGCTGCCGCAGCTCCGGGGTGACCGTCTCCACCACCTCGCGGCGACGCGCGTCGTCGGGCACCGTGCCCGCCAGTCGGTACAGGTGGTCGCGGGTGTCGTCGTCGAGCCTCAGGACCCCGCTGACGGCGTCGAGGACCTGCGCCGAGGGGTTGCGTTCCCGCCCCTGCTCCAGGCGGGCGTAGTAGTCGCTGCTCATGCCCGCGAGCACCGCCACCTCCTCGCGACGGAGCCCCTCGACCCTGCGCGGGCCGTAGGAGGGAACTCCGGCGTCTTCCGGTCGGATCCGTGCCCGGTGTGCCCGCAGGAGGTCTCCGAGGTCGTTGCCGCTCATGCGGTCAGGTTACGCCGGAGGGCGGCGGGCTGCCTGGGTGTGGGACTCCCTGGCACGGCACGTCCTGTGCGCCGCGGGTGCGGCCCCGCAGACTCGGTGGCGACCGATCACGGAGGAGGCAGGGGCAAGTGGCAGCGAGTACGGCGGGGACGGGAAGCACGGGCGGGGAACCGCGACCGGACGTGGTGGGCATGTGGACGACGGCGGACGGCCACATCCGGCAGGAGCTGCGCTCCGACGGCAGGTACGACGAGGCGCGCGGGGCGAGGCGCAGCGCGTACACCGGCAGCTACACGGTGACGGGCGACCACATCGACTACGTGGACGACACGGGTTTCACCGCCACGGGCGACATCCGGGACGGGGTGCTCCACCACGAGCACCTGATCCTCCACAAGGAGGTGTGAACGGGACCTGCGCTCCGGAGCCCGACACCGGGGCGAACACCGGTACCAGCGCGGTCACCCCCCGGTGACACCGCCCGGCCTCGGGGCCGGGCGGTACACGGCCGGCCGGCGGGGGCAGCGCCCGCCGGCGACGCGGTCGGGGACGGGCGCTCCGGGACCGGCGGTTCGGGTCCCGGAGCGGACGGGCGGATGCGCGGGGAGCGGCTGGGGCCGTCGTGGGCGCCGGACCCCTGGCCGGGGCGCCCGGCGGGACCGCGGGGACGCCGAAGGGCCGGAGCGGGGCTCCGGAGGGCGGGAACGACGGAGAGCGCGTACGCGGGGGGCCGGGGGCCGGGGGCGGGGGACGCTCGGGTGCGGGGCCCGAGGGGCGGGGTCAGCCGTTCTTGACGACGATGGTCTCCACCGTGTTCGCGACGTGCTCGAACGCGTCGGCGGCGGTCTCCAGCTCCTCGATGACGTCCTTGAGCTTGAGGACCGTCAGGGCGTCGTACTCCCCGCTGAACAGGTGGGCCAGGAGTTTGCGGTAGATGCGGTCGGCCTGGTTCTCCAGCTGGTTGATCTCGATCCAGTACCGGGTCAGGTCCTCCAGGGAGCGGAGCCGGGGCATCGCCTCGGCCGTCAGCTCGGCGGCGCGTTCGAGCACCTCGATCTGGTCGATGATCCCCTTCGGAAGGCGCTCCAGGCCGTAGAGGCCGATGAGGTCGACGGCGGCGTCCATGGAGTCCATGACGTCGTCCAGGTTCGAGGCCAGCCGGTAGATGTCCTCCCGGTGGATCGGCGTCGCCGTGCTCTTGTTCAGGCGGCGCATGATCGCGTGGGTGGCGTCGTCACCCGCGTGCTCGCAGGCGCGCATCTTCTCGGTGATGGCCTCCCTGTCGGCGCCGTCACTCATCAGCTCCACCAGCAGGCGGGCACCGATGACCAGGTTGTTGGCCGAATCGGTGAACATCTCGTAGTAGCTGTCATCACGCGGGCGCAAGCGCAGGCGCACGTCGTTCTCCCGATGGTGCGGTGGTGTTCCTTCGTGGATGTTAAGCGTGCCGGACAGCTGGTCCAGCGCGGCTGCGCAGCGTGGCAGGGGTCCGGGGCGCGGGAGGATGGGCAGCTGTGGGACCGGTCACCCATCGTTCATCTCCTGGCGTCGGCGCGTGGAACTGCCTGGGGCACAGGTTCCGTCGCAATCCTCTCAATCTCGGCGACACCGGAACGGTTCGGGACGCTACCGTGTCCCGCCCCCGCTGGCCAGCGGTGCGCTGAGACAGGAATCACCCGATCGAGCGGAGACCGACGGACAGCTCCGTCGGCGTTGCGTGATGTCCACCTTCGGTCCATTCAGCCGTTATGACAAGTACCTCCCGGGTTCACACTTCCGATGATCCCGGATTCGCGTCACTGCCGCCCCCTAGGCTTCTTCCCATGCCATCCGCTCTGAGCGCGAGCGCCGCCCGGCGCCTCCGCGAGTCACTGGACGAACAGCTCTCCGCCCTGGGAGAGGCCCCCTTCGAGGGCGGGGACGAGGCGGCCGTCGCCGCGTGCGCCCAGGCGGTGCTGCGTGCCGAGGAGCCTCTGAGGGCCGCCGTCAAGGCCGCGGTGCGGGGCACGCTCGCGGTGCTGTCCGACCGCGCGCCGGGGCACAGCCTGGAGGTGCGCGTCCCCCCGTACGGGGCCGTACAGGTGATCGAGGGCCCGCGTCACACCCGTGGCACCCCGCCCGGGGTCGTGGAGACGGAACCGTTCACCTGGCTGCGCCTGGTGACCGGCCACACCCCCTGGGAACAGGCGGTTTCCGAGCACCTGGTGCAGGCGAGCGGGGCCCGCTCGGACCTGTCCGGACACCTGCCCCTCTGGTCGGCCCCTCCCCGGGTGGTGCCGGGCTGACAGGCAGGCACTAAGCTGTGCGTGTGTCGTACTCCGACGGCCGGCTCTCCATGGACCTCGATCCGCTCGAACGCGGCCCGCAGGACGCCTGCGGTGTATTTGGGGTCTGGGCACCCGGCGAAGAAGTCAGCAAGCTCACCTACTTCGGTCTCTACGCTCTGCAACACCGCGGCCAGGAATCCGCGGGCATCGCACTGAGCGACGGGGAACGGATCGTCGTCTACAAGGACATGGGACTCGTCTCCCAGGTCTTCAACGAGGCGACCCTGGACTCCCTGAGAGGCCACCTCGCGATCGGCCACTGCCGTTACTCCACCACCGGGTCACCGGTGTGGGAGAACGCCCAGCCGACCTTCTACACCGCCCGTGAGGGGGGTCTGGCGCTCGGCCACAACGGCAACCTGATCAACACCCCGGAACTGGCCGCGATGCTGCCGGACACCCGCCGCGGCGCGACCACCGACACCGAGGTCCTGACCAACCTGCTGGCCGACCAGGCCAAGCGCGGGAGTTCCGTGGAAGAAGCCGCCATGGAGCTGCTTCCCAAGGTCAAGGGCGCTTTCTCCCTGGTGTTCATGGACGAGAACACCCTGTACGCGGCGCGTGACCCGCAGGGCATCCGCCCGTTCGTGCTCGGCCGCCTCGGCGAGACCTCGGGCGCGGGCGGCTGGGTCGTCGCCAGTGAGACGGCCGCACTCGACATCGTGGGCGCCACCGTCGTCCGCGAGATCGAGCCGGGCGAACTGCTCACCATCGACGAACGCGGGGTCCGCTCCCGCCGTTTCGCTCCCGCCCGCCGCAAGGGCTGCCTGTTCGAGTACGTCTACCTGGCCCGCCCGGACACCACCATCGCCGGGCGCAACGTCAACTCCACGCGTGTCGAGGTGGGCCGCCGGCTCGCCAGGCAGCACCCGGTGGAGGCCGACCTGGTCATCCCGGTGCCGGAGTCCGGTACGCCCGCCGCGGTGGGCTACGCCGAGGCGAGCGGCATCCCGTTCGCCCAGGGCCTGGTCAAGAACTCCTACGTGGGCCGGACCTTCATCCAGCCCAGCCAGACCCTGCGCCAGCTGGGCATCCGGCTCAAGCTGAACCCGTTGCGCGAGGTCATCCAGGGCCGCCGCCTGGTGGTCGTGGACGACTCGATCGTGCGCGGCAACACCCAGCGGGCCCTGGTCAGGATGCTGCGCGACGCGGGCGCCGCGGAGGTGCACGTGCGCATCTCCAGCCCGCCGGTCCTGTGGCCCTGCTACTACGGCATCGACTTCGCCACACGGGCCGAGCTCATCGCGGCGAACCTCAGCGTGGACGAGATCGCCGCGTCGGTGAACGCCGACTCCCTCGCCTACGTGAGCCTCGACGAGCTCGTCGCGGCCAGCGAGGTCCCCGAGAACGAGCTGTGCCGGGCCTGCTTCGACGGGGTGTACCCCATCGAGGTCGACGCCGACTCCAGGGGCAAGTTCCTGCTGGAGAAGTCCTGCGGGACCCCGGAGGGCTCGACGCTGGCGACCAGCGACAAGTAACCACCGCACGGCGGGCCGGTCCGGCCCGCCGTGCGTTCGCTCCGCCGTGCCCGGAGACGGGCCGCGGGGCAGCTCAACCACCGCAACACAGCACGAGGAGATCTCGCGTGGCAGCCGACAGCACAGGGGCGACGGGCGCGTACGCGGCCGCGGGCGTCGACATCGCCGCCGGTGAGCGCGCCGTCGACCTGATGAAGCGCCACGTGGCGCGCACCCGCCGGCCGGAGCAGGTCACCGACGCCAGCGGCTTCGCGGGCCTCTTCCGACTGGACGTCGGCAAGTACAAGGACCCGGTCCTGGCGACCTCCACCGACGGCGTGGGCACCAAGGTCATGCTCGCCCAGCAGATGGACAAGCACGACACGATCGGCATCGACCTGGTCGGCATGGTCGTCGACGACCTCGTGGTGAGCGGCGCCGAGCCGCTGTTCATGACGGACTACGTGGCCTGCGGCGCCGTGGTCCCCGAGCGCATCGCCGAGATCGTCGGCGGCATCGCGGAGGGCTGCCACCAGGCGGGCTGCTCGCTGATCGGCGGGGAGACCGCCGAGCACCCGGGCGCCATGGAGCCCGGCGAGTACGACCTGGCCGGCGCGGGCACCGGTGTGGTCGAGGGTGACGCGATCCTCGGCCAGGAGCGGGTCCGCGAGGGCGACGCGGTGATCGCGATGGCCTCCTCGGGCCCCCACTCCAACGGCTACTCGCTGGTCCGGCACATCGTGGACCGGGCGGACCTGGACCTGTTCGCCCACGTCCCCGAACTGGGAGGGGTCCTGGGCGAGGTCCTGCTCACCCCGACGCGGGTGTACGCCAAGGACTGCGTCGCGCTGACCGGCGCGGTGGAGGTGCACGCCTACTCGCACATCACCGGCGGCGGTCTGGCGGCGAACCTGTCCCGGTCCCTGCCGGGCCATCTGGACGCCGAACTGGACCGCTCCACCTGGGCGCCCGCCCCCGTGTTCGGCTACCTCGCCGACAAGGGCGGCGTGAGCCGCGAGGACATGGAGGCCACGTTCAACATGGGCGTGGGCATGGTGGCGATCGTCGCGGCGGACGACGCCGCACGCGCCCTGGAGGTCCTCGCGGACCGCGGTGTCCCGGCCTGGAGGCTGGGCACGGTGACGGCCGGTTCCGGGCAGTCCGCCCTGACCGGTGAGTACCGGGACGCGTGAGAAACGGACGCGAACATAGCCGGTGCGAACCACCACAGTGGTTCGCACCGGCTATATCCACCTGTCCGCGACGGCTTCCTCATGGGCAAGCCGTAACCGCTACAGGTCAGCGGTTGTCGTCCCGAGCGACCAGAAGTCTCGGCCCACTCCGTACTACTTGTCGGAGTCCGAGTACTTGTCGGCAAGATCCGCGTAACGGTCGACCAGATCGTCCTGAGAATCCGTGTGGGACTCGTCCGGCCCCAACGGCCCGGAGGGAGACCCCTCGTCCTCAGCGACACCCAGCTCCGACCGCAGCCGATCAAGGTCGGTCCCACCGGAGCTGTACTTGAGCTTCCGGGCGACCTTCTGCTGCTTGGCCTTGGCTCGGCCGCGCCCCATTGGCTCGACCCCCTCAACGATTGGGTTCCGACGAACCCGAGATCACTTACTAACCCGCACTATCGGGCTGACGGCCGTCAAACGCGACTGACGACACGCGTCAGCTTACGTACACACCCAACCGTACCTGGTCGGCCCCCGTCGTGCCTACGCCACCCGGGTGTGACGGATGTGGTGCGCGCACGGATCGTCCGCACGCCAGGGCGTTCCGGAGGTGAGTGCCACACGCAACGATATGTGCCACGATTCGATCGTGCTGCCCTACACCGCCTACCTCCGTGTCTACCAGCCGATCGACGCCTTCCCCCCGAGCGATCGCCGGTACTGGGAGGTCTACTCGTCCTCGCCCGGCAGGCCCCGCCGGGTCAACGCCCTGGCGGCGGAGCACGGCGAGAGCCTGAACCGCCTGCTCACGACGCCGCCCGTGGTGGCGCCGGAGGAGGAGAGCAGAGACGCCTACCTCCGCCGCGTGGACGAGCGCCTGTACGTGTGCCCGTGGCAGACGCGGCTGCGGTCGTGGCGGGCCTTCGCCGAGTTCAGCGGGTCGATGCCGGCGGCCATGTGCGAGGCGTTCGTGCCGGAGCCCGAGGCGGAGCGGGCCGAGGAGGGCTACCGGGAGTGGCAGGACTCCGGGGGGACGCTGCGTCCCGGCATCCTGTCGAGCAACTGGACCATCCCGGTTCCGTGGTTCGTGCCGTTCGAGGGCCGGGAGCGCTGCCTGGTCCTGTCGGCGAACTCCACGCGCACGCTCCTGTACCTGACACGGACGTCGCTGGCGAAACGGCGGCTGGAGCACACCGTGGCGATCCTGCGGGAGCACATCGGCGAGCACGCGGTGTCCTCCTCCACCGAGCACCTGGTGGACTGGCTCTCCCTGACGGCGCATCCCGACTCCCTGCTGGAACTGGACTACGGCGGCCTGCCCCACCTGCTCAGCGACGACCACCTGAGCGAGGACCAGTCGGTGGCCGAGGTGTCCGGGGCGGTCGAGGCCCTGGCGAAGGGTGACGGACAGCGCGTGCTGGAGCTGCGGGAGCGGCTCACCCGGCGCTGGAGGTCGGTACGCGCCCTCCAGCACGCCAACTGAGGGTCATGGGTCACCAAGGCTTTCATGGACAGCGGGTGGCGCCCTGTCGTCATCTGAGAGCCCCGACAGGGGCACGCCACGCCGGACACCAACCTGGTACGCCAGGTTTCTCGGCGCGTCGGAGCGCCTTTTCGCACGTGACAAAGGTGCGAGTCCTGATGTCGCCTGTGTACGACATCAAGCCTCGTGAAACTGGGCATAACGCCCGATAGGGATCGACATAGACTGTAGCCAGTCGATCACCGAGTGCACTCTGAGTAATCAGGAAACCCTTGCCACGCAGGCGTTCCGCGAGGCCCGACCCGTCGACCGGCCCCCGTGGAGCCCGTCCCCATCCGACGCACGCCACCTCCCCCGGCGCGGCGGCCGACCGGGAGCCCCGACCCCCGGCGCCGGACTCGGACACCGAGTTTCGGTCAGGCTTCCGTAGCACTTCAGACACTCCGGATAGAGAAAAACGAGGCCGGAGAACGAAGTTTTGACCGAATACGCCACATGCCACTAAACGTGTCGCTAGAATCACTTAGCGTGACGCGGCCACGGGCGGCTTTCTTTGGCCTCCCACGTGCAAAGTTGCTTGGAGTGGTCGCGCAATCACCTCGGGTGATGCCAATATAGACGTAGTGCAAATATTGGACATCCGGGCCAAGTGCCAGGATTAAGTCTCAAGGATCGGCACACAGATCCAGGAGGAGAGGCCGTACACATGTCTACTCGCACGCCCGAGGCGGAGCCCCTGTTGACCCCCGCCGAGGTTGCCACCATGTTCCGCGTAGACCCCAAGACCGTGACGCGCTGGGCCAAGGCGGGCAAGCTGACCTCGATCCGCACCTTGGGTGGACACCGTCGCTACCGCGAGACCGAGGTCCGTGCCCTGCTGGCCGGAATCCCCAGCCAGCGCACGGAGTGATCTCCCCGGTCTGTGCCGATTCCGGGGGGAACGGCCACCGCGCACCGGCTAGACGCAGAGGCTGACACGATTCGTGGGGCGGGCCTCCTGAGAAGGAGACCCGCCCCACCTGTCTTCCTCACCCCCATCCGCTCCGGGCCCGCCGAGGCCTCTGCGCCGCCCCTGAGCGGATGGGGGACCACCTCCCATCCGTCACTCTCCGCACATGAGCACCCGCCCCTCCGTCGAGCGCACGAAAACCGTCCACAGGCTGTGGACAGGGCCGGCGCCGCCGACCAGGGCAGGGTTGCCCGGAAGACAGGGGCCCCCAGGGTCCACCGACACCGTGCTGCCCTCCGGTACGGTCCGCAGGGGCACCGCACGCGCCGCCCCGCCCCCCGTTGCTCCGGGCCCCGGCCCTGCCCGCCCCGTCCGGCTCCGGACACCCCCACCGGCTCCCGGCCCCGCCCCTGGCCCGCGCTCAGCGGAAGTCGTCGGCGTGGTCCCGCGCCCACTCTGCGAAGGTGCGGGCGGGCCGCCCGGTGATGTCGCCCGCGGTCGCGGGAGCGCCGTCAGGAACGGCCGCCCCGGCCTCCTCGGCCCAGGTGTCGGCGTCGGCCTCACCCCCGGAGTAGTCCGTGAAGCCCAGCAGCATGTCGGCGTTGTCGGCGGCGAACCCGCCCTGCGCGCGGTAGTGCTCGCGCGCCTCCTCCGGGCTCACCGTCTCGAAGCGGATCTCGCGGCCGAGGGCCCGGGAGATCGCCTCGACCTGCTCGCGGTGGCTGATCAGCTCGGGCCCGCCGAAGGTGTGGGCCGCGCCGGCGTGGCCGTCCCCGGTGAGGGCCTCCACCGCGACGTCGGCGACGTCGGCCTCGTGCGTGGGGTACCAGGCCGCCTCCGGGTGGGGGTCGCGGACGACGTTCCCTGTGCGGATGGACGGCCCCCAGAGCCACAGCTTGTTGAGCGCGAACTCGCCGGGGCGGACGTGTGTCCACTCGGCCCCGGAGCTCTCCACGGCCTGTTCGACGGGCAGGTGGAAGTCGGTGTCGTACCCGCCCGTGACAGCCCCGGAGGAGAGGGTGACGATGCGGCGCACCCCGGCCTCCACGGCGCGCCCGACCACCTCGGATGCGGTCCCCGGCACGGGGAAGAGGTAGAGCCGGTCGACGCCGCGCAGGGCGTCGGTGAGGGTGTCGGGGGAGGCGAGGTCGCCGTGGACCACCTCGACCGCCGGGGGCACGTCCGGGCGCCGGGACGCCCGGGTCATCGCGCGGACCCCGACACCCGCGTCGTGCAGTCGGCGGACCACGAGCCTGCCCACGTTCCCCGTCGCGCCGGTCACCAGTACGGTCATCGCTTCCCCCTCGGTCCAGACGCCGCGCGGATTCCGGCCTGACCGGAGTCGGTCCGTGCGGCTGACCCGTTGTATCCGGCCCCGCGATCGCCCGGCAAACGTGAACACGCTGTTCACATTCGGCCCTGACCTGCGAAAGCGTGGATCACCGGACGAGGGGGGCGGGGCCGCGCACCAGGCGGGACAGGCCCTCGCGGGAGTTATGGATTCGTTATCCAACGGTGGTGCGCAAGGGAACGAGCGCACCGCCGCCGCCCGCCCCCGGGGTACGGGGCCGGACGGCGGCGGTGCGAAGGGCGAGGGTGCGTGGCCGGCGGGGCTCAGTCCCCGATCTGGTCGTCCATCGCGGTGGTGCGCTTGCGTGCGAGGAAGGTCGCGGCGGCACCGCCTCCCACCGCCACCACGGCGGCGGTGATCAGTCCGGCCAGTGAGCTGCCGGTGGTCGCCAGGCGGTTGTCCGGCCTGGCCGCCGTGTCCTCCCCGGCGGCCTCGCCCTTGTCACCGGGGACGGGCGGCGCGCTCGCCGCGTAGGTGGAGCCGAGTGCCCAGGAGTCGGCGAAGTCCACCGCGAACCCCTGCTCCTCCTCGGGGTCGCCCACCTGGACCCACGCGGTCATCCAGCTGCGGATGCCCTTGCCGTCCCAGTCGGCGTCCTCGTCCTCGAAGGTCGTCTCGTTGGCGACGAAGCGCACGCTCACGGGCACCGACAGGGCCACGTCGCCCTTCTCGTCGAACAGTTCCAGGACGTCCTCCACGACGACCCCGTCCGTGCCCACAGGTCCCACGGGGACGCCGAACGCGGTCAGGTCGCCGTGCTCGAACGACGCCTCGGTCGAGCCGGCGTATCCGGAGCCCGCCGTGGTGGCCACGTCGGCGAGGGTGAACTCCACGGCGTTGTCGTCGGCGGCGACCGTGTCGGAGTTGGTCTCGTCCAGGACGACCACTTCGTCCTCCTCGCTCGGGGACGGCTCCGGCGCCTCTCCGGGCCGGTCTCCGGGCGCCTCCGGGCTCTTCTCCGACTCCGGGGGTTGCCCGCCCTCCCCTTCGGCGCCGCCGGGCACGCGCTCCTCGCCCGTGGCGTCGGAGCTCGGGTCGTCCTGGAGGGGGGTGCTGTCCTCCGGGGACGGCTCCTCCCGCGGTTCCTCGGAGGGCTCGTCCAGTTCGACCCCCGGCGGGACGTCGACCATCCCGTGGGCGGCGAGGTCGGCGACGCCCATACGGAAGGTGGCGGTGTCGACCGTGGCCGCGGCGCGGGCGCCCTCGTCGTCGACGAGCGTGTGGCTCTCCCCGTCGATCTCCATGTAGGCGGCCATCGGACCGAAGAGGTCGTCGGCGGTGTCGCTGGCCTCGGTCTCGCCGCCGAAGCTGACGGCGGTGGAGTATCCGGTGACGACGTCGCCGTCCGCCACCCAGGCCTGGGCGTTCCCCCAGACCATGGGGGTGGTGGAGGCGGAGGCGGGGAGCGCGGACGCGGGACCGATCGCCCCGAGCGCGGCGAACAGGACGCCCGCGCCGACGAGTCGGCGGGCGTTCGGCTTGGCGGGAGTCACCACAACACTCCTGTTGTATCTGGGGGATGTCCGGCCGCGCGGGACCGGCCTGCGTCTCCGCTCACGGTCACAGGATTCGCCGGACCGGCCCGGAGGGGCCCGGTCTCGGTGTGCGGGACGGCGGGAGAGGGGCCTTCCCGCCCCGGGAAGGAACTCCGACGCGTGGCGCGCGTGAGGCGCCCGTAGGGCGAGCCTAACCGGTGGATCACAAAACGGAAACCGTCCTACGTTCGACTATCGAACGACAAATATCCATTGACCATCAGATAACGGAACGCGTGTCGGAGAAGTTCCGGGAGCGTCCGCCCCGCAGCGCACCTCGGCCTCCGGCGGAACGGGCACACGGAAGGGCCCCGGGGGACGCGTCCCCCGGGGCCCTGTCAGCACACCCGGCCCGAGGCCGAGCGGTGCTCCGTCTAGCCCTCGCTGCTCTCGGCGGAGGCGTCGGCGGCGGTCTTCTTGCGACGCGCGAGGTACGCGGCCGCGCCACCGCCGGCGGCGATCGCGGCACCGGCCGCGATCAGCCCGGCGAGCGGGCTGCCGGTCGTGGCCAGGGCCTCGGTCGGCTTCGGCTCCGGCTTGGGCAGCTCGGCGGCGTCGCGGGACGGCGGGGTCCGGTCGTCGCCGCCGTCGCCGCCGTCGTCACCGCCGTTGTCGCCGCCGCCGTTGCCCGGGTCCTCACCCGTGACACCGACGCTGGCGTAGGTGACGCCCAGGACGTAGCCGCCCTCGAACTCACCGGGGACGGTGATGTCCACGAGGAGTGCGGTGTAGGCGTCGTCCCAGTCGAAGCCCGCGTCGTCCGAGGTGTAGGTGCCCTGTTCCTGGTACGGGGCGCCGATCACGGCGTCGAGCTCGTTGACCTCGTAGCTGACGCTGCCCGGGTCGACCGAGTGGGTGACGGCGCCGTTCCAGGACTGGGTCGTCGTGACGCTCGCACCCGAGATCGTGGCGGACAGGACGATCTCGTCGCCGGCGGAGGAGAGGTCGATGTCGTCCTCGCCCAGCTCGACGAGCGGAGCGACCGCGTCGTCCGCGGAGGTGTCGCCCGCGTCGGCGTCGGGGGTGTCGGTGGGCTCGGCCGGCGGGTCGGTCGGCTCGGGGGCGGGCGGGGTCTCGTCGGTTCCGTCGCCCTCACCCCCGCCGTCTCCGGGAGCGGGGGTCTCCTCCTCGGTGTCGGTCTCCTCCTCGGCGGGCTCGTCGGACGGAGCGTCGGACGGCTCCTCGTCCGAATCGGCGCCGTCCTCCT
>Ga0233363_1000452_pt1 | contig 18646 bp, 17 predicted proteins | sample ElkDunMinimDraft_18_FD_191534 | JGI IMG/M metagenome (GOLD analysis project Ga0233363, IMG submission 191534) | Fecal eukaryotic communites from dung pellets of Tule Elk in California, USA - Elk Dung C16 | ecosystem: Host-associated > Mammals > Digestive system > Large intestine > Fecal | place... | reverse complement strand
CTCGGTGAACCTGCCCGGCACGTTCCGCCGGCCGATCGTCCTCCAGCGGTGGACCGGCCGGAAGTGGGCCACCGTGAGGTCGACCCGTACGAACCGGCGGGCAGACGTGCGACTGACCTATCGGAGCGCGCGCCCGGGCACGGTGAAGCTGCGGATGCGCGCACCAGCGGTGCGTCACCGCGGCAAGCGCGTCCGTGCACGCAAGACCCGCGCCGTCGTCCTCACCGCCCGCGCGCAGAGCGGGACGCTGGTGGTGCCGGCTCAGGTCGCCGCCGGGTCCTCCGTCGTGGCCTCGGCGCGCTTCCTCCCCGCGCGAAAGGGCCGTCGCGTCAGCATCGAGCGGTTCGAGCGCGGGGCGTGGCGTGTCGTCAGCACCGCACACACGGATGCGCTCGGCACGGTACGGACGAGCTTCGTCCCCGCGAGCACCGCGTCCTACCGGGCGGTCGTGGCGCCGTGGCGGGGTGCGAGCGCTTCGGTGACCGCAGCGGCCCGCATCGTCGTCGTCCCAGTCGCGACGCCCCCGCCCCCGCCGACGACGCCCCCGCCGCCGGCCGAGAAGGTCGCCCGCGTCGAGATCGTGACCGACGACGGCACGCCGGTAACCGACGGCAAGGTCTACGAGCACGCGACGATGACGGTCCGTGGAGTCGACGGCAAGGCCGACGTGCTCCGCACCCGGCTGCGCGTGCGCGGCAACTCGACGTCGTGGGTCGCGATCAAGCTGCCGTACAAGGTCAAGCTCGACGACAAACAGTCGGTGCTCGGCATGCCGGCGAGCAAGGACTGGGTGCTCCTCGCCAACTTCTACGACCGCTCGATGCTGCGCAACGACGTGGCGTTCGAAGCCGCACGTCGCCTCGGGATGCCCTGGAGCCCGCGGATGGAGCCGGCCGAGGTGTGGCTGAACGGGACGTACGCCGGCCTCTACCAGCTCGGCGAAGGCATCGAGGTGCAGCCGGGACGGGTCGAGCTGGAGGAGGGTGGAGAGCTTCTCGAGGTCGACTCGTGGCCCGATACCGACCCCGCGTTCCGGACGACCCTCGGGCTCCAGGTCTTCCTCAAGAGCAGCGAGGACGCGGACCGGCTGGCCGCCGCGCGCGACCACGTCCAGCGGGTGGAGGACATCGTGTACTCGGACGGGTACGCCGACCCGTCCACCGGTTACGCGTCCGTCCTCGACGTCGACTCCGTGGTCGACTCCTACCTGCTCTCCGAACTCACCAAGAATGTGGACAGTCCGTTCAACAACAGCGTGTGGATGACGCTGGGGGCAGACGGCACGCTCGCGCTGGGGCCGCCGTGGGACTTCGACATGGGCATGGGCAACCGTCGCTACTGCGCGATCGACGACCCGACGGGCTGGTTCGTCCGCCGCAACTGGATGGCGGAGCCACTGCCGGGACCGAGCCTGTGCCTGCCGACGCAGTACCGGACGATGATGGGCCACTGGTACGTCCGGCTGCTCCGAGACCCGGCATTCATGGTGGCGGTCCGGGCGCGGTGGGTGGAGGTGCGCGGCGCCCTCGCCACGCTTCCCGCATACGTCGACGAGGAGGCCGCCGTCATCCGCGAGGCGGCGGAGCGCACGTTCGCCCCGGTCGAGGACGGGGGCGCCGGCATCCCGCTCGGCCACACGATCCTGGAAGACCCGGACGACCACGTCCTGCACGGGTCCTGGGACGCGGAGGCGACGGCGTTGAGCTCGTGGCTCAGGACACGTGTCGCCTGGCTCGACGCGCAGTACAGCTGACGTCAGACGGGTGAGCGCTCCACGAGCCGCGCGAGCCGGCTGAGGCCGTCGGGCGCGCCATCGATCACCGTCGCCGCGAGGTGGCCCTGCGCGACTGGGACGGCTTCGCGCACGTACTTCGCCTCACCCTTGGACAGCTCTGCTCCCCGCAGGTCGCGGGCGGTGAGCATCGAGGCGAGGAGCGCCAGGTCGTCGAGGTGACGGTTGCGGTGCGGGTCGACGGTGATCGAGTACGCGGCCGACTTGATGACGAGGGCGCCGAGCAGCGTCGGCCGTCGTACGGTGCCGGTCGTGTCGCCGACCGTGACCTCGACCGGCTCGGAGCGTCGGAGCGCGTAGATCGCCCCGGGGGTGGCAAGGCCCGGGTAGCCGCTGGCGCCGACGCCGCGCCCGGGCTGTCCCGTGAAGGCAGGGATCAGCACGTCGATCGTCGCGTGCCCGCGGACCCAGCGGTGCTGCTTGCCGCTCGCGGTCAGGCCCCGCGGTTCGAACTCGGCGTCGGCCAGCGCGGACGTGACCGTCATGAGGATCTGCGGGTGGCCGCGGACGTCCAGCACGGCGTCGACGTCGGGGGTCGACCGGTACGGCTCGACGCCACGCTCGGCGCAGTGGAGGTGGACCATCTGGCCACCCACCAGGGTCCATCCCTCGGGAACGTTCTTGGCCAGGTGGAACAGGCCGAACCAGGAGGCCTCCTGCTCGGCGCTCATGACGGGGAGCGCGATGCTCACGCCGTACCTCCTGACCTTCTGACGACCGGGCGGGACCAGTCCGGTCGCGCGGGCGCTCTCGCGGGATCCTAGGTCCTCGTCCACGTCGGTTGCCAGCACCGGTCGCACGTCGTGTCGGAGCTGTTCGATCAGGATCGAAATCCCTTGCGGCTCCTCGTCCTCGAACCCAGGGTGATCCGGGGCGGCGATGTGGAGCAACGGCCACATCGCCGCCCTTCACTCTGCTCGGCGCACCCGCCTGAGCTCTTGACGTATGCCGATATGGGCATATGATCGACCCATGGCACGAGCAGCGACGACCTCGGACGTCTTCAACGCGATCGCCGAGCCGCAGCGCCGGGAGATCCTCCTGCTGCTGCGCGCGGGTGAGCGGCCCGTGACCGAGCTGGCCGAGGAGCTGGGGATGACCCAGCCCGGGGCCTCCAAGCACCTGCGGGTGCTGCGCGAAGTCGGGCTCGTCCAGGACCGCCGGGCGGGCAAGCAGCGCCTGTACGGCCTGGACGCCCGCGGGCTGCGGCCGGTCCACGAGTGGACCGGCGGGTTCGCGGAGTTCTGGAACGAGAGCTTCGACCGGCTGGACGCGTACGTGCAGGACCTCAAGCAGGCACGACAGGAAGAGGAGTAGCTGATGGCATCCACAGGACGGGACGCGATGGCGCAGCCGGGGGTGGTGGACCGGGAGATCGTGCTCTCCCGCGTCATCGACGCCCCGCGGGAGCTGGTCTTCGAGGCGTTCACCGAGGTTCGGCACCTGTCGCGGTGGTGGGGGCCGGAGGGGTTCTCCACCACCACGCGGTCGCTCGACTTCCGCGTCGGCGGAGAGTGGGACTTCGTGATGCACGGGCCGGACGGCACCGACTACCCCGAATGGATCACCTGGACCGAGATCATCGCGCCGGAGCGGATCGCGATGCTCCACGGCGAGTCCCGCGAGGACCCGAACGCCTTCGAGTCGGTCCTCACGTTCCAGCCCGACGGGGAGGCGACCCGGATCGAGATGCGCACCGTGTTCCCGACGCAGGAGCTGCGTCAGGAGGCGGTCGAGAAGTACCACGCGATCGAGGGCGGTCAGCAGACGCTGGGCAACCTTGCCGCGTACGTCGCCGAGCTCGCTGAGCAGGGAGGGGAGGGCTGATGGCCGGCACGGTGTTCTTCAGCGTGTCGATGTCGCTGGACGGGTTCATCGCGCCCGAGTCCGCCGACGAGCTGATGGGCCGGCAGTGGATGGAGCTGCAGCGGTGGGTCTTCCCTCAGCGGTTCTTCCGGGAGAACCTCAAGCTGGGCGGCGGGGGCGAGGAGGGCCGCGACAACGACATCCTTCGAGAGACCTTCGAACGGACCGGTGCGAGCGTCATGGGCAAGCGCATGTTCGACGCCGGCGAAGAGGCGTGGCCGGAGGAAGCGCCCTTCCACACCCCGGTGTTCGTGGTGACGCACGAGAAGCGTGATCCGTGGGAGCGGCCGGGAGGCACGACCTTCCACTTCGTCAACGACGGCATCGAGGCCGCGCTCGACCAGGCCCGCCAGGCAGCCGGCGACCGCGACATCCGCATCGCGGGCGGTGGCGCGACGATCCTCGAGTACCTGAACGCCGGCCTGATCGACGAGTTCTCGATCGCGCTCTCGCCCGTGCTGTTCGGCTCTGGAGTCCGCCTGTTCGAGGGCGTGGACGCGGCACGCGTGGCCCTTGAGCCGGTCCGCTCGGAGTCCTCGCCGAGGGTGACGCACCTGACCTATGCCGTACGGGAGCGCCGGTCCTGAGCTCAGGACGCCCGCCCGACCAGCTCGGCCGCACGGGCACTCTCGCGGGACCCGAGGTGCTCGGCGAGGTCGGCGGCGAGGACCGGCCACGCGGTGGTGTCGGGAACCACGTCGACGACGTGGAGGACGACGTTGCCCTCCTGGCGCTCCGCGGGCACGAGGAAGTAGTCGTCGACGAGGTCGGCGAGCGCTGACGTCGCGACGTACGCCTCGAGCGTGGCGCTCACGATGAAGCTCCCCTCGGCACTGACTCCGGAGAGGTGCACGCGCTCGTCGTCGCGCAGGTCGGCGAGGTCCGCGGCCGCGACCCGGAACTCCTGCCGGTCCGCACGCCGGGCCATCCAGGCCCGCAGCAGGGCGGCCGGGTCGTCCGAGGCGCGCAGGCGCTCCGCGTACGCGTGGAGGCGCGCGCGCTCGGTCGACGCGACGGCCGGTGAACCCCCGGCCAGCAGGTCGAGCAGCGCCCAGGCCATCCGCGGCGACAGCGGTCGGGAGGGTCGTGCGACGGCGAGCGGCAGCCGTGCCGGGTCGATCGCCCACTGGCTCCCTATCCGTACGGCGGGCAGCGTGCCGTCCGCGATGCGCTGGTGCACGCGACGAGGGGTGATGGCGAGACGGTCCGCCGCCTCGCGCACGCCGATGAGGGCCATGACACAAGTCTACGTGATCACGAAGGGAAGTGTGCGCCAGATTAAGAGGTGGCGGGCTGATCGTTGGTGACACCAACATTGGTGTGACCAACGAATTCCGACGAGACGAGGTCTCCCGTGCCGACCATCAAGGTTCTTGACTCCCACCTCTCCTACTCCGACTCCGGTGACGGCCCGCCCGTCGTCTTCCTGCACGGGAACCCTGCGTCGTCGCACATGTGGCGGCACGTCCTTCCCGCGATCGGATCAGGGCGCCTCCTCGCCCCTGACCTCATCGGCATGGGTTCCTCGGGCAAGCCCGACATCGCTTATCAGCTCGCCGACCACGCGGCGTACCTCGACGCGTGGTTCGACGTCCTCGGGCTCGACGAGGTGACCCTGGTCGGCCACGACTGGGGCGGGGCGCTGGCGTTCGACTGGGCGAGCCGGCATCCCGAGCGCGTACGCGGCATCGCGTTCTTTGAGAGCATCGTCAAGCCCCTCTCCGCGGCGGACCTCTCACCGCAGGCGCTCGAGCGCACGCGCACGATCCGGTCAGCAGAGGGAGAGGCACTCGTGCTGGGAACCGACTTCTTCGTGCGGACGGCCTACACCGGTGGCGTGCTCTCACCGCTCAGCGAGGACGAGCTCGCCGCGTACCTTGCGCCGTTCCCCACCCCCGAGAGCCGACGCCCCGTGCTCGCCTGGGCGCGCCAGATCCCCGTCGATGGTGACCCGGCCGCCGTGGGGGAGCGCATCGAGGCGTACGACGCCTGGCTCGCGTCCAGCCCCGACGTCCCCAAGCTCCTGCTGACGTTCGAGGGCTCACCGACCTTGATGATCGACGCGCGGAACGCGCAGTGGTGCCGCGAGAACATCGCAGGGCTCGAGACCGTCCACCTGGGGAGCGCGGGTCATCACGCGGCCGAGGACCGCCCCAAGGAGATCGGCGTCGCGATCGACGACTGGCTCGCGGCGCACGGGCTCCGTTAGTCAGGCGAGCTTGCCGAGAGCGGAGACGCCTCGCGGCGTGAGGTGACGAGGGTGCGCCGACGGTCGTGCGGGTCGACGCCGGTGCTGACACGGCACGATCGGGGGCCGCTCACCCCGCGAGAAAGCTGAGCCGCACCTCGCGGACCGGGTTGTCGACGTTGGTGTCCACGAGCACGATGCTCTGCCAGGTCCCCAGCGCCGGCGACCCGCCGAGCACCGGCACGGTGACCGAGGGCCCGATGAAAGCCGGCATCACATGGTCGCGGCCGTGCCCCGGTGCGCCGTGCCGGTGGCGCCAGCGGTCGTCGCGGGGCAAGAGGTCGTCGAGCGCGGTGAGCAGGTCGTCATCGGAGCCTGCTCCCGTCTCGATGACCGTCACGCCCGCCGTGGCGTGAGGGACGTACACGTTGAGGAGCCCGTCGCCTTCCTCGCCGACGAACCTCTCGCAGTCGCGAGTCAGGTCGTGGACGACGGCGCTGGTGCCGGTGCGGATCTCGATCGTCTCGCTTCGCATGCCCCGATCGTCGCGCGCCCGGCGTCCGCGGGCTACCTCACCCGGCGGGATTCGTCGCTGCGCCGTCCAGCCACAGCGTGTCGGAGGGGTCGCTGTGCGACCCGTCGGTCCCGACGTGCTTGGTGCTGATCTGCGGGCCGTTGCGGATGACGTGCCACAGGGCCATCGCGTGCCCGCGGCCGACCCCGTACTCCTCGCTGAGCCAGGAGACGACCTGCCCTGCCTTGGCGCTCGGCTCGGCGAACCCTCGCTCGCGAGCCTCCTCGACGAGCTCTCGCGGCGTCTTGCCGGTCTTCTTCTCGATCGTGTCGAGGTAGGCCTGGAAGGACATGTCGTTCTCCTCGTCGGGGGACGGCTCGGTGTGTACTCACCGGGCAGACCGGTCGTCCCGCGAGAACTCATCGTCTTTCACCCACCCTGAGCGATACCCGTGCCCCGCAGCGGACCGCGGGAGAGGGTGGCGTGCGTCTGTCCCGCCGTCCAGAAGGGTCCTCCATGAAGCTGCACTGGTTCCTCCCCACCACCGGAGACAGCCGGACCCTCGTCGGCGGAGGACACAGCGTGCCGACCGAGGTGGCGCGGGCGGGCGGCGCTGCGCACACGGCGGGGCGCTACCGCGAGCCGGACCTCGACTACCTCGTCGACGTCGCCCGTACGGCAGAGCGCCTCGGCTTCGAGTCGGTGCTCACGCCGACCGGCACGCCGTGCGAGGACGCGTGGGTGATCGCGTCAGCGCTGCTCGCGCACACGACGCGCCTGAAGTTCCTCATCGCCGCACGCCCCGGCCTCATGGCCCCGACGCTGCTCGCGCAGATGGCCTCGACGTTCCAGCGTGTCTCGGGCGACCGGCTCGCGCTCAACGTCGTCGTCGGTGGCGACCCGTCGGAGCAGCTCCGCTTCGGTGACCGGGTGGCGAAGGATGACCGGTACGCCAGGGCCGAGGAGTTCCTCGCGGTCTTCCGTGGCGCGTTCGCCGAATCGGGGTACGACTTCGCGGGTGACTACTACGACGTCGCGGACGCGAGGACCCGGAAGCCGGCGACCGTTCCTCCGATCTATCTCGGAGGCTCCTCGGCCGCCGCCGGCCCGGTCACGGCGCGTCAGGTCGACGTCTACCTCACCTGGGGTGAACCGCCCGCTCAGGTGGCAGAGAAGATCGCCTGGATCCGCAAGCTCGCGGAGGAGGAGGGTCGCGAGGTCCGCTTCGGCATCCGGCTCCACACGCTGAGCCGAGACCGCAGCGAGGAGGCGTGGGCGGTCGCCGAGCGGCTGCTGGCCGACCTCGACCCCGCCGACGTGGCCACGGCCCAGGCGGCACTGGCCTCGAGCGAGTCCGAGGGCCAGAAGCGGATGCGCGCACTCCACGGCGGCGCGGCGCCGACCGACGCGCGTGCGCTCGAGGTCTACCCCGGTCTGTGGGCCGGTGTCGGGCTCGTCCGCTCCGGGGCGGGGACCGCGCTCGTCGGCAGCCATGTCGAGGTCGCGGACCTGATCGGCGAGTACGCCGCACTCGGGATCGAGGAGTTCGTGCTGTCGGGCTACCCGCACGTCGAGGAGGCGTACTGGTTCGCCGAGGGGGTCGCGCCGATCCTCCGGCAGCGTGGGCTGCTGTGATCCTGGCAACGTTCCGCACCACGTGTGACGGCCGTCCAGCCCCACGACCTACGATTCCTGGCATGACCCCCGTACGCCGTCCCGCCCGCCTTGCTGCGCTCGCAGCCGCCTCGCTCCTCACCCTCGCCGTGGGATGTGCGCCTGCCGACGACAACGACGACCAGTCCGCCGGCTCCGACAAGAACACCTCCTGCGAGAAGGCGGACCTGCCCCTCAAGAAGGCGGGCACCCTGACGATCGCCACCGACTCCCCGGCGTACGAGCCGTGGTTCGTCGACGACGACCCGACCAACGGCAAGGGCTTCGAGAGCGCCGTGGCGTACGCGATCGCCGACCAGCTCGGGTTCTCCAAGGACGAGGTGACATGGGAGACCGTCCCGTTCAACGCGAGCTACCAGCCGGGTGAGAAGTCGTTCGACTTCGACATCAACCAGGTCTCGATCACGGAGGAGCGCGCGAAGGCGGTGACGTTCTCGGAGCCGTACTACAAGGCGGCGCAGGCGATCGTCGCGCTCGAGTCGAGCCCGTACGCAAAGGCCACGAGCTTCGACGCGCTGAAGGACGCCCAGTTCGGCGCGCAGGTCGGCACGACGTCGCTGACGGCGATCGACCAGATCGCGCCCGCGAAGCAGGCCCGGGTCTACGACGACACCAACCAGGCCACCAAGGCCCTCGAGGTGGGACAGATCGACGTCCTCGTCATGGATCTGCCCTCGGCGTTCTACACGACGGCCGCCGTGCTCTCCAAGCCCGGCACGATCGTCGGGCAGTTCCAGCCCGACACCGGTCAGAGCGAGGAGTTCGGGCTGCTGATGCAGAAGGGCAGCGCGCTGGCCTCCTGCCTCGACCAGGCGATCGGCGAGCTCCGTGAAGACGGCACCCTCGCCGACCTCGAGAAGGAGTGGCTGTCGCAGACGACGGGCGTGCCCGAGCTGTCGTGAGCACCTCCTGGGAGGTGAGCGCCCGCCAGCTCGAGCGGCTGGCGTACCGGCGACGCCAGGATCGGCGGCGTACGTCGATCGCGCTCGTGTCGACCGTCGTCGTCCTGGTGGGTGCCTGGCTCCTCGTCACGTCGTCGCCGGGGTGGGACCGCGTCCAGGAGACGTACTTCGACTGGGACGACGCCGTGGCGTCCCTCCCGGCGATCGCGCAGGCGTTCGTCACGAACATCAAGGCGTTCCTCATCGCCGAGGTGCTGATCCTGGCCCTCGCGATGCTCGTCGCCGTGGTGCGTGTCGTCCCGTCGGCGTGGATGGCGCCGCTGAAGGTGGTCGCGACCGTCTACACCGACGTCTTCCGCGGCACGCCGACGCTTCTCATCGTGCTGCTCATCGGCTTCGGCGTGCCGACGCTCGGCCTCCAGGGCACCCCGACGGACCCGTTCTGGCTCGGGGTCATCGCCCTGACGCTGAGCTACGGGGCGTACGTCGCCGAGGTCATCCGGGCCGGCATCCTGTCGGTGCACCCGAGCCAGTGGGCGAGCGGGCGCGCGCTCGGGCTGAGCTACGCCAAGACCCTCCGGTACGTCGTCCTCCCGCAGGCGCTGAGGCGGGTGACGCCGCCGCTGCTCAACGACTTCGTCTCGCTGCAGAAGGACACCGCGCTGCTGTCGGCGATCGGGGTTCTCGAGGCGCTGCGCCAGGCGAACATCTACTCCAGCCGCGACTTCGTCTTCACGCCGATGGTCGTGGCGGCCGTGTTCTTCATCGCGGCGACGATCCCGCTCGCGCGGTTCACCGACTGGTTGTCGCTGCGGGCGGCACGACGACAGAGCGGAGCAGCATGACCGGGTTGCTGGAGGCGCGCGCCGTCCGCAAGACGTACGGAGCGCACGACGTCCTCAAGGGCGTCGACCTGAGCGTGGCGTCCCACCGTGTGGTCTGCCTGATCGGGGCGTCGGGTTCGGGCAAGTCGACGCTGCTGCGCTGCCTCAACCTGCTCGAGGTCGTCGACGACGGCGAGATCTGGTTCGACGGTCGCGAGATCAGCGACCCGCGCGCCGACGTCGATGAGGTCCGCCGCGAGATCGGCATCGTCTTCCAGGCGTACAACCTCTTCCCGCACCTGTCGGTGCTCGACAACGTCACGCTCGGGCCGCGCAAGGCCCAAGGAGTCCGGCGCCGACAGGCGGAGGAGCAGGCGATCGCCCTCCTGACCCGGTTCGGTCTCGCCGACCAGGCGCGCAAGCACCCCGACGCGCTCTCGGGCGGCCAGCAGCAGCGGGTCGCGCTCGTGCGCGCGCTCGCGATGGAGCCGAAGGTCCTGCTCCTCGACGAGATCACCTCTGCGCTCGACCCGATGCTCGTCGGCGAGGTGCTGGAGGCGGTCCGCGGGCTGAAGGCCACCGGCATGACCATCGTGATGGCGACGCACGAGATGCAGTTCGCACGGGAGATCGCCGACGAGGTGCTGTTCCTCGACGACGGCGTCGTGTGCGAGCGCGGCACCGCCGAGCAGCTCTTCAGCGAACCCGCCGAGCCGCGGACCCGGGAGTTCCTGGCACGCCACCTGGCGTAGCCGGCCACCGTGGTGGGTTCAACGCCACCGCGCCGACGGCCGTGTACGAGCCCCGATCCGTTCCTCGAGGGCAGCGATCTCGTCCATCAAGTCGGCGGCGACCCAGATGCGGCTGCGGGACCGGCCGGTGATCTCGTGCAGGATGCCCGCGTCCTCCACGGCGTTGATCGCGTCGTACGCCCTCGCACGCGAGGCGCCCGTGATCGCCTCGACGGCTGCGATGTCGACGATCGGGTGTTCGAGCAGGGTCCCGACGAGTGCCTGTGCGGCAGAACCGCGTCGCGTCCTGACGCGCTCCTCCCAGAGCGAGGGCAGTGCCGCCAAGCGCTCTGCGGATGCTTCCGCGGCGTCGGTTGCCGCCATGGCAGCCGAGGCGACGTACCGGACGAGCGATTCGACGTCACCGGCGCGATAGTCCGCGAGCCTGTCGAAGTAGGTGTCCACGTCGGCGAGCATCACCGCGGCGATCGGGACGACAGTCCGACGCGTCGTCCCGCGACGCCGGAAGACGGCGCTGATGAGACCCCGGCCGATCCGGCCGTTGCCGTCGTTGAACGGATGGATCGCCTCGAACTGTCCATGCGTGACCGCGGCCTGGGCGACGGGGCTGATGTCGTCGCGGTTGGCGAACTCGACCAGGTCGGCCATCAGGCCCTGGACGAGCTCCGGAGGGGGCGGAACGTGCGCAGCGTTGCGAGGGGTGAAGTCGCTGCCACCGATCCAGTTCTGCTGCGTCCGATAGCTTCCGGCGGCGCGGTGTTCGAGGAGGTCGTCGGCAAGCAGCGCCGCATGCGCAGAGAGGATCGCACCTTCCGACAGCGGGGTGCCGTCATCGCACGACTCCGTGAGCTCACGCAGCGCCAGGGTGGCGGCGAGCGTACTCGTCGCGCTCCTCGTCGACTCCTCGCCGAGGCTGGCGCGCGCAAGATCGTCGAGGTCGGCGTACACGCGCTCGATCCGCGACGAGGCCACTGACTCCGTCCGCGTGAGGAACTCCGCGAGGGACGAGAGGTATCGGCCCGGCCCAGCGTCGAGTGACACGATTCCTTGGCCAGCGGCCTCGCACAGGGCGGCCGTGTCCGGCGTGAGCGGTGGGGTCAGGGCACCGATCCGTGCTGGAATCTCGGTCTCGATGTGATCGAGCATGCGATCCGCTCGGCTGGGACGGCGGCCGTCGGTGCTGCGAAGATCGGGATTCGTCCGCCACCGTCGCCGTTCGAGAGAAACCGACGGCCACCCGCGATCTGAGACCTCCATGTCAATAAGTATCACATAGTCGCCAAAGTGATACTAAGGTCGGAGTTGCTCTCGGTTGTCGAGCCGATCCCTGGAGATCCGTCTGCTCATGCCGAGGCTCTCGATCAGGCGCCTCCTGGGAAGCACGCCGTCAGATGGAGGCGATGGCGCCGCGGTACGTGGAGGCGGGCGTCGGCTGAGCCTCCGGAGTTCGAGATGCACTCCGCGTTGAGATACGTAGCGTGGGGACGGTCCGCCCGGCGTGGGGAAGTCGACGCACAGTCGATGCGCCGGACGGGACCTGGGGGAGAAAACATGTCACGTACGCGCCTCGGGCGTACGGCGACGCTGCTCGTGGCGCCGTCCGTCCTCGTACTGGCCCTGGCCTCACCGGCCACGGCAAAAGCGCCACCGACACCGTCCGGACTGCCGTCCGCGTTGGAGGCTCCGGCGTCCTACGTCGGCCCGATCAGCTGCGCGAAGCCGCACAAGGGCACCGCGAGACTGGGCGCGCTGCTCGTCTCGACCTGGCCGGCGACGAGCTGGTCCGGACAGCGCGACTGCTCGACGGCGACCAGCGAGCACCACGACGGGCGCGCGATCGACTGGATGACCAACGCCCGCAAGAAGAACGGCAAGAAGCGCGGCGACGACCTCAACCGTTGGCTGCTCGCCACGGACAAGCGGGGCAACGCCTTCGCGAACGCGCGACGGCTGGGCGTCATGTACATCATCTGGAACAACCGCATCTGGTCCAGCTATCGCGCGAGCAGCGGGTGGCGCGTGTACAACGGCTGCACCGCCAAGAGTCGCGCGGGCACCGCGTACGACACGACGTGCCACCGCAACCACGTCCATCTGTCGTTGTCGTGGGCCGGTGCCCGTGGCTACACGTCGTACTGGGACAAGACCGTGGCCGGCCCGAACTTCGGACCGTGCCGCCCGGCCGACCTCAACTGGGCGTACCGCTACACGAAGAAGCGCACGACGCCATGCCCGTCCTACCGGCGCGTGACACCCGCACCGGGGTCGTCGAGCCTGCACCGCACTCTCGTCGCGTACTCCGGTCTGCGGATCACCAAGGGGACGCGCGGCCCGGCCGTCCGGGCGGTGCAGCAGGCGCTCAGGATCCCCGCGTCGGGGGTCTGGGACGCGCGCTCACGCTCCGCGATGCGCGCCTACAAGGGGGCCCGCAGGATGACGAACAACGCCGTCGTCGGGACCCGGGTGTGGCGCAGCCTCCTGGCCGCGACCGCACCGACGAACAGGGTCAGCGCTTCTTGACCTTGGGCTTGACCTTCACGGTCCGCGTGGGCGAGACGACAGAGCGCCAGCCCTTGCTGCCGCTCTTGGCGCGGACGACGACGCGGTAGTGCTTCTTGCCCTTCCGGGTCATCTTCACCTTGGTCGAGACGCGACCGTTGGCCTTCGTGCGGAGCGTCCGCACCTTGCGCCACTTGCCCTTGCGGCGCTCCTGGAGCACGACCTTGGCGCGCTTGGCGGGCAGGCCGAGCGAGGTGACGCGTGCGGAGAACTTGACCTTCTTGCCGACCCGCACCTTGGCCTTGGAGCGGCTGAACGAGACCTTCGCGGCGAGCCGTGAGAACTCGTTGACCGACGTCCACACCGTCTGCGCGCGCCCGTTCACGGTGACTCGCAGCGCCTTGCGGCCGCTGAGGGTCGTCCGGGCCACGCCGGGTGTGCCGCTGCTGGTGAGGACGGTGACGACCCGCGCGGTCTTGCCGGTGCGCACCGAGACCGGGACCCGTACGACCGAGCCGCGCGTCGACTTGCCGTACGACTGGCCGAGCGTGCCGGTCGCGGTCGAGGCGCCCGAGACACGCGGCACCCCGCTGGTGAGCAGGCGTGCCCCGCGGGTGACGCCGACGATGTCCGGGCTGGTCAGCGCGACCGTACGGCCGCTGGTGCGGGCGCTCACGCCGCTGGGCAGCACCCACTGCTGCTGGATGGTGCCCGACTGCTTGGTCGAGCGGACGAGGTCCTCGACGACGACCGCGTCGATGCTGCGCAGGTAGTACACGCAGCGGGCGAGCTCGAAGCCGCTCGAACCCAGGTAGCCCGGGTCGTAGACGCACGTACGGTCGACCCCACCGCCGGAGGAGGCCGCCTTCACGCTTCCGTACACGGCCCGGTTGGGGGTGCCCGGGGCGACGAGGGCGCTGTGGGCGTTGCGGCGGACGACCGCCGAGCGGAGGCTGGAACCGTTGTACGCGTACGGGCCCGGATCGGCGACCCAGTCCACCCCGTCGGCGTACCAGGTCATCGCGGTCGTGTCGGCGTGGCGGTGGGACGGCAACGCGTAGCGGTCGGCCGTCCGCACGGAGTAGAACGTCGAGGAGGTGTCGGTGCCCGCGACCCAGCCCGACCGGCCGAACGCGTAGCCGCCGGTGAACCGCTTGTAGACGGCCGAGGGCTTGCGACCCGACGCTCCGGAGGTGCGGACCCACTCGGCCTCCGACGTCGCGCTGAAGACGCCGGACGGGATGCGCTGGAGGTGGGTGTCGCCGATGGTCTCGAGGTAGCGGTCCGGGCGGCTGGCGTGCGCGTAGAACGACCCGCGCGCGTTGAGCATCGACGAGATCTTCGCGGCCGACGCGGTCGCGCCGTACCGGGAGAGCACGTTGTACGCGCGGTGCATGATCGTGCCCAGATAGAGCCCGTATCCCGGCGCGCCCTCGAGGTCCGAGCCGTCGGCGTGGGCGAGCCTGCGGGCGACGAGCACGGTCTGGTTGCGCAGCGTGGTGCGCTGCGCCTCGGTGCCGGCCTGGCGCGCCCCCGCGAACGCGGCGAGCTTGAGGTTCATCGTCGTGTTGTTGCCCGAGGTGCCGTAGGCGAGCGCCTTCTTCAGCTCCACACGCAGCTGCGTGGCGGCCCAGGCGCGGTGGGTCGAGGAGGTGGCCAGGCGGTTCATGCAGACGAACGTGCCGATGCGGAAGCCGAGGTACTGGGGATGATTCTGCCAGTACGTGCGCTTCTTGACCGGGTTGTCGCGGACCCAGTCGAGCACGATGTCGACGAAGCGGCGCTGCATCGCCTGGCCCTCGGCATCACCGAGCGCGAGACCCGTCTTGAGCAGCGGCAGCGCCCAGTGGAGCGAGTGCATGTAGCGGTCGCCGGCGGTGTCGAGACCGGACTGCGGCGCCCACGACGGGTTGGCGGCGAGCGTCATGGTGCCGTACTGGCCCATGTCGACCTTGCCGCCCATGATCGAGCGCGCCCGGTCCACGTCGGCTCGGGTCAGCGACCCGAGCGTGTGCATGTTCTCGCAGATGACGTCGTAGCCCGACGCAGCCAGGGTGGCGTCGTCCGCAGCGGACACGGGAGGGGCAGCGGCGGTCTGCGCCGCGACCACGCACGTGAGCGCCAGCGCCGAGGCGGTCGCCGCTCCGACGAGGCGGCGGAGCGGGCTGAAGGTGCGGACACGGAGGCGCGGGGGAAACGACATAGGTGACCCATCCTGACAGACGCCCGGTGCGCGTCGACAGGCTCGACATCGAGTCGTGACCTTTGCGCCGAAACCGGGATGATCGGGCCGGACGGGCCGGAGATCACCGCGTACATTGCCCGCATGGACCTCCGGGACGACGACCTCACGTCGTTGGCGAACTCGCTCGCGGAGCTCGTCGGCGCACCGATCACGATCGAGGATCCCGACTCGAGCGTCCTCGCGTACTCGCAGAGTGTCGGCGCCGAACGCTCCCAGGCGGTCGACGACGCGCGGATCACGACGATCCTGGGGCGGCAGGTGCCGCCCCACTACCGCGCGCTGCTCGACGACGCCGGCGTGTTCATGGAGGTCGCCCGCAGCCGGGACGTCGTCACGGTCGACCTCCCGGGCTCGGGGATGACACAGCGGGCGATCGTGGCCGTCCGCGACGAGGCCGGGGCCCTTCTGGGCTCTGTCTGGGCGGCCGTGCCCGAGGGCATCACCGCGGAGCAGCGTCAGTCGATGCGTGACCTCGCCCCCGTGGTCGCCGACCGGCTGGTCCGGCTGCGCGAGCGCGCCGACTCGACCCGCAGGCAGACCGTGGAAGTCGTCGAGGCGCTGCTCAGCGGCGGCGACGAGGCCGTGCGTGTGGCCCAGGCCCAGGGGCTCCGGACCCCGTGCACGGCGCTCGTCCTCGCCTCCGACCGTGCCCGTCGCCCGGTGCCGGCCTCGCGGGCGGGGGCGTTCGTCCTGCACCTCGCTGCCGTGGCGCCCAGCGCGGCGGCCGCCCAGGTCGACGACGTCGTGTACGCCGTCGTCGCCGGCCCCGAGACCGCCGCTGCGCGCGTCGCCCGCGACTTCCTTGCACGTTCCCGCGGTCCGCTCGTGATCGGCGTCGGGCGCCAGGTCGAGTCCGCCGCAGCGATCGACCTGTCGGCGCGTGACGCCGACGCCGTCGTCCGGGTGCTGCGTCGGCGCGGTCGTACGGGCGTGGTCGAGACCGTCCGGGGGGCGCTGGCCGACGTGGTGGCGCTGCGCAGCGCGGACGCGTGGGCGGGCTACGAGGAGTTCAGCCCGCTGACAGCGCTGGTGCGGTTCGACGAGGAGCAGAACGCCGAGCTGCTGCCCACCGCTCGGGCATACCTCGCCCACGGCGGAGACGTCGGCGCCGCCGCTGCCTCCTTGCACGTCCACCCCAACACGTTGCGCAACCGACTGCGGCGTGCCTCGCAGGCCGTCGGCGTCGACCTCGACGACCCGGACACGCGGCTGCTGCTGGCACTCCACCTCAAGATGGCTGAGGTCGCCGACGCGGACGAGGGCTGAACGGGCCGCGACAGCGGATGCCGTGCGACGGGCCGTGCGGCCGGCTGTGCGATCGCACAGCCGGTCGCAGTAGATGGTGGCCGAACGCACACCCCGCACAGCGGCGCCACGTCGGAGCATGTCCGCATGAGCACGAATGCTGCTGCGCCGCGCGCCCCGAAGAGCCCCGAGCACGTCGTCGTCGCCGGGGCCGGCATGGTCGGTCTCGCGACGGCCTGGTTCCTCCAGGAGCGCGGGGTCCGCGTCACGGTCGTCGACCGTACGGGCGTCGCCGCCGGGGCGTCGTGGGGCAACGCGGGGTGGATCTCGCCCGCACTGACCCTGCCGCTGCCCGAGCCGGCCGTGCTGTCGTACGGGCTGCGGGCGATGGTGAACCCGTCGTCGCCGGTGTACGTCCCGTTCAGCACCGACCGCCAGCTCCTCCGGTTCCTCGTCGGGTTCGCCCGGAACTGCACCCCGGCGCGGTGGCGCGCCGCGATGGCAGTCTTCGCGCGGCTCAACCGTGATGCCCTCGGGGCCTACGACGTCCTCGGCGACGGCGGCACGGCCGGACACGGTGTGGTCGAGGAGATCCGTGACGCCGACCCCTTCCTCGCCGGCTTCGCATCGGACGTGGACCGCAAGATCCTTGTCGACGAGCTCGCCCACGTGGTGTCCTCGGGCGGCGCGGTGGACTACGAGCTGCTCAGCGGTGCGGAGATCCGCTCGCTCGAACCCACCTTGGGCGACGGCGTCCAGTCGGGCGTACGGATGCTCGGCCAGCGCTTCGTGAACCCGCCGGCGTACGTGGCCTCGCTCGCCGACTCGGTGGTCCAGCGCGGTGCCGACCTGGTGACGGGCTTCGAGGTGGCCGACGTGGTCGACCTCGGGGCCGGTGGTGTCGACGTGGTGGCGCAGACCGGTGAGCGGCTGCGCGCCGACGCGGTCGTCCTGGCGACCGGGACCTGGCTGGGCGAGCTCGCCCGCGGGTACGGAGTCAAGCGCGTCGTGCAGGCCGGACGCGGCTACAGCTTTACCGTCGTCCCTGACGAGATGCCGAAGAACCCGATCTACTTCCCGGTCCAGCGGGTGGCCTGCACGCCGCTCGGTGACCGGCTCCGCGTCGCCGGGATGATGGAGTTCCGCAGCCCGGACGCCCCGCTCGACCCTCGCCGGATCAACGCGATCGTCGAGGCGGCGCGACCGATGTTCACCGGCGTCGACTGGACGGCACGTCGCGAGGAGTGGGTCGGCTCTCGACCCTGCACCACGGACGGGCTGCCTCTCGTCGGAGCGACACGGTCGCCGCGCGTCCACGTCGCGGGTGGCCACGGCATGTGGGGCATCGCGCTCGGTCCGCTGACCGGCCGCATGGTCGCCGACGGCCTGACCGGTCACGACGTGCCGTCGTACGCCCGTCACCTCGACCCGCTGCGCTGAGGTCCCTGCATCCCAGGTGCCAGGCGCCGCCTCGGTGCGCAGAGCGTCGGAGCTAGCATCGCGACCATGCTGATCGCCGAAGACATCGTCCTCCTCGTTACCGACGACGAGAGCGGCAAGAAGGCGTCGACCTCCACCGGGCTGGACGCGGCGCTCGCAGGTGCGCTCCTCATCGAGCTGGCAATCCGGGAGCGGGTCGAGCTGGAGGGGAAGGGCCGCAAGGCGAAGGTTGTCGTCCGCGACGGCACGCCTACGGGTGAACCCCTCCTCGACGACGCGCTCACGCGCCTGTCCGGCAGCGCCCCAGTCACACCCACCACTGCGGTGAACCGGCTCTCCAAGAAGGTCCAGAGCCGGGTGCACGACAGCCTGGCCGAGCGCGGCATCCTCCGCCGGGAGGAGGGGCGCGTGCTCGGCATCTTCCCGGTGACCCGGTGGCCTGCGGCGGACTCCGCGCACGAAGCCGCGCTGCGGGCGCAGCTGCACGACGCGCTCGTCGTCGGCGTCGATCCGGCGCCCGACGTCGCCGCGACGATCTGCCTCCTGCGTGCCGGGGACCTCCTGAACGCCGCCGTCGACAAGACCGACCGCTCGGTCGCGAAGAAGCGTGCGAAGGAGATCGAGTCGGTCACCTGGGCGAGCGACGGCGTCCGGCAGGTCGTGGAGGCAGCCAACGCCGCTGTGATGGTCGTCGTGATGGCAGCG